>Ga0209249_1001753_pt1 | contig 19486 bp, 7 predicted proteins | sample SaaInlV_200m_DNA_4_FD_184653 | JGI IMG/M metagenome (GOLD analysis project Ga0209249, IMG submission 184653) | Marine microbial communities from expanding oxygen minimum zones in the Saanich Inlet - SI037_S3LV_200m_DNA (SPAdes) (version 2) | ecosystem: Environmental > Aquatic > Marine >...
CCCAAGTTGAGAACAATATTTTATATCTGCCTACATATGAGCATATTACGTTCATAGGATTCGTTTTTCGGGTACTACGGATTTTGTAATTTCAATATTTTCAACGAACTAAATTTCAAGTTGCAAAGTTAACAAAATATTATTTAGAATAGTTATAAATAAGATAATATTCTGGGACTACAACGGACACCAATTACTTATATAACTGTATATCTGCATATTATGGTATTTAGAACGATTCTATATAACGTCATATGCCTAATTATCAGATAGATAAAATTTTCATTATTTTATTAATTTTGGAAAAATGCTCAAGTTGGGTTATGACTAAGCATCCAGATGATTTTTTCCAACAATTACAAAATCTTTGTTTAGACGCAGGGGTAAAAGTGTTTTATACTCCTAAATTACCAAAAGTGCCAATAAGTGGATCAACTCGTTGGATAAAAGATGCTCCAATAATTCAACTAACAGCAAGATACAAGCAAAATGATAGATTTTGGTTTACGTTTTTTCATGAAGCTGGACATATATTACTACATGGGAAAAAATATATTTCATTAGAAAATATTAATTTTTCAGAGGCTGACCCAGAAAAAGAGCAAGAGGCAAATGATTTTGCTGAAGCATGTACTTTAACAAAAGAACAGGAAAACGAAGTTTTTAATGCTTTACCAATTAATGAAAGTGATATAATTATTTTTGCTGAGAAATTCAAAACACATCCAGCAATAATAATAGGTAGATTGCAACATAAACAGTTAATCCCTTATAATACCGGTCATGAATTTATTGAACCTATAGATTTGTCAAATAGTTAATGAAATAAAAATAGTGAGTTTTTTTAACTTAATAATTAGAAATTTAAATTTATTCGCTTTTGTTTAAATACTTGAAATATGAAGAATTTAGCTTAAAAAATTTAACTTAATTTCCAGCAATTTCAATATATCTCTTTTCAAGTTTTGCTTTCATTTCGGCTTGTTTGAAAATATCACATAGATTTTGCAATATTTTAAAAACCTGATCTGCTACACTTTTTTCACGACTTACAAGATTTGCAAATTTTCCACTAAGTGAGTTGTAATATTCCATTTCGTCGAAGTAGCGATTTGCTAACATTTCGGTTAAATTGTTCGCTTTTTCATATTCTTCGGCAATATAGTATGCTCTGATTAAAGGAATTATTTTATGATCGTAAGGTAATTTTTCATAGGGCATAACTTCAAAACTTTTATCAAGAACAGTAACTGCCGAATCTATTTTCCCTTCTTTTAGCAATTCGTCAGCAAGGCGTGCAAAGCTGTTTCTAATTCCAATAATTGACATTATTCGTTTGTTGTTTTCGTCCATATAAACATCTGGCTCGTTCATTCGCCCATAGGTGTATTTATTGACTAACAATTCGTACATTTTCTCAGTGTTTACTCTTCCAATGGTATTTTGATCTTGATTTTTTGTTTTTATCGGAACAAGACGATATGCGAGTCCTTCTAATTGAAAATAATCTTCCATGTCTAAATAACTATCGGGAGCTGCACTTACTGCAAAATAAATCGGTCGTTCCCAGTCGTTTATAGCAAGAAAATCGAGAAACATCATGTCGCTTTTCAGGATTGAATTTTTACTAATTCTCCAATCTACTGCTGAAACTATTTTGTGTGCATTTTCGGGCGAAACAGTTCCATTTTCAATAACTTTTTGTTTGTCAACCGGAACTCTTAGATTTTTTGCAGGTAAATAATCGAGTTGCATAGTCGCCGAATAATTTATTTTTGAGCGAGGGTCGTCGCTTGCAACAAAATCCATTACAGATTTTAAATTCGTATAATCTTTATATTTTTCCATCAAGAACACTTGGTCTCTTGTGCCTTGTATGTATTTGTCGAAAGTCATAGAGAATGGTACAGGGTCTGAATCGTAAGCTCTTCGTTTCATTTGATTTACATACCAATCGGTGCTTAAAAGGCTCATATTCATAACTCTAACATCTGTTCGGTATCCTTCAACTTCCTGAACATACCAAAGTGGGAAAGTATCGTTGTCGCCAAAAGTTAAAAGCACTGAGTTTGGTTCACAACTGTCGAGGTAATTGTAAGCAAAATCGCGAGCAGTATATCGTCCCGAACGATCGTGGTCGTCCCAATTTTCTTTTGCCATTATTCCCGGAACGAGTAGTAAACAAACAAGTGTTGCAATTATGCTATTACCCATTTTTGGCAAATATTCGTTCAATCCACTATAAATAGCAAGCAATCCTAATCCAATCCAAATTGTGAAAGCATAATATGAACCTGCATATGCATAGTCCCGCTCGCGCGGTTGAAGGGGATATTGATTTAGATAAACAACAATGGCAATTCCTGTGAAAAAGAAAAGTAACAAAATAACCCAAAAATCTTTATTGCTTTTCGATGCCATAAAAACCAAACCCATCAATCCTAAAATAAGGGGCAACAAATAATATTCGTTTCTGGATTCTTCATTTTTCATCAATTCGGTCAATTCATCTTGATTCCCCAATCGGGCTTCATCTATAAATGAAATCCCTGAAATCCAGTTGCCATTCAGTATTCCGCCATGTCCTTGAACATCGTTCTGCCGTCCGGCAAAATTCCACATAAAATATCTGAAATACATATGTCCCAATTGATAGGTGAAAAAGTATTGTAAATTTTCACCAAAAGTGGGCTTGTTTATTGTTTTCATTTCTCCTTGTGCATTTCTTGCGTTTCTCACCGGCTTGCCTTTAAAACTTGACCATCTTTTATATTCTTTGATATGTGCTGGCTGGCGGTCGTACATTCGAGGAAAGAGTGTCTTAAATCTATCGTCGTAAACGTTTATATCTCTGATGTTTGACTCGACATATTTGCCTTCTTTCTTAATATATGTGCCGCTCGATTTGTCATTTCCTACGGCAGGAGCATTAAAATATTCTCCATACATTAATGGTCTGTCTCCATATTGTTCTCTGTTGAGGTACGATAATAAATAGAAAACTGTCTCAGGATTGTTTTCGTCCATTGGAGGATTTGCAATCGACCTTATTACAATCATTGTGAATGATGAATAGCCAATTAATATTACTGTGAAAGAAAGAATTATTGTGTTTAGAAGGACTTTTCGTTTTTTAGACGAATAATATAATCCGTAAATTATTCCACCAAATAACAAAATCATATATATAAATATTCCTGAATTATATGGTAAGCCAAATCCATTTACAAACAATAGTTCGAACCACGATCCTATTTTCACAGTGAATGGGATTATTCCGTACATGATTGATGCAATAGAAACAATAGAAACCAAGGATGCGTATAAAACACCCTTTTTTGTTACTTCATATTTTTTGAAATAATAAACAAAAACAATAGCCGGAATTGCAAGTAAGTTCAATAAGTGAACGCCTATGGACAATCCCATAAAATAAGCAATTAGAATTATCCAGCGGTTTGCATATTTTTGGTTTGCTACATTTTCCCATTTTAGAATAGCCCAAAAAACTATTGCGGTAAAAAATGATGATAGTGCATAAACTTCTCCTTCTACAGCCGAAAACCAAAAAGTATCTGAGAAAGTATAAGTCAATGATCCGACAAGCCCGGCTCCAAGTATGGCAATTGCATTATGAAGGCTTATTTCTCCGTCTTTTACAAAAAGTTTTTTTGCAATATGAGTTACTGTCCAGAAAAGGAATATAATAGTAAAAGAGCTTGCCAAGGCTGAAACTAAATTTACCATTTTCGCCACCTGCAGTACATCCGAAGCAAATAATGTAAAAAATCTTGCAACTATCATAAAGAATGGAGCTCCCGGAGGATGACCTACTTCAAGTTTGTAGGCTGTAGCTATAAATTCTCCGCAATCCCAAAAGCTTGTGGTTGGTTCTATTGTTAAAAAGTAAACTACATTTGCAATCAGAAATGTAATCCATCCCAAAATATTGTTAATTTTATTGAATTGCTTCATAATATTAATTTTTCTCAGACTAAATAATGACAACAAAAGTATATAAATTGTTCAATCAAATTTAAAAATGAATAAAATTTTACTTATTCATGGAGGAGGTAATGCTCAGAAGACAGTTCGATTTTTCGTAAGAATAATGTTTGTGATAGAATTTCGTTGAGGGAGTTTTTATTATGCAGTTTCGTTAATTGTCATTTAATTAGATTTTTTTGACGAAATGTTTTGATTGAACTTAACACTATAATACCGATAAATTTTTTTCAAAAAAAGTTGAAAAAATATTTGGAATATATCTTTTTTTTATACTTTTGCAGCTCAAATTTTTGAAAAGAAATTGTCCGGTGGTGTAATTGGCAACACATCTGATTTTGGTTCAGAAGAGTCCAGGTTCGAAACCTGGCCGGACAACAAATAAAGCCTCTGATTTTTCAGGGGCTTTTTTTTATTGGCTGACTGCTGATAGCAATTGGCTGTTTGCTATTGGCTAAAGGCAAAAGCCAAAACCCCAAATTATTGATGAACAAAATGTAAATTTTCTATTCTCTTTTGCAATTGGCTGTAAAATGTATTACTTTTGAAAAACACTATTTAAAGTCTTGAGATATGAAAAAATTAATTACCTGTTTGTGTTTAATTGCATTTGGGCTATTAAATGCTCAGGATACTATTCCTGATTTTATTCCCGGAAAAATTTCCGTAAAAGTAAACGATAATTACCCTTTCTTTTTGCACGAATGGGATATTCAAGATTCTGTACCTCTTGATATACATATTATCGGGTTTAATGAACTGGCAAGAAAAGCCGGAGTAACTAAAATTGAAAAATCTCATAAAAGATTGATTGATCGTTATCCTGTACTTGATAATTTTTATAAAATCTCGTTTTCGGATACTTTTCCTTTAGATAGCATTGTTTTATTTCTTGGAAAGAATCAAAGTCTTGAATACGTAGAAAAAATACCTACAGCAAGAGCAGATATTGTTCCAAATGATAGTGATTATCCAAATAATCAATGGGGATTGCAAAAAATTCAACCTGAACAAGCCTGGGACAAAACAACCGGAGATTATAAAATAAAAATAGCAATTGTAGATGACGGAGTATGTATAGATCATTGTGAATTAAAAACTAAAATATGGGTAAATCAAAATGAAATTCCTGATGATATTATCTTAGATGATATAAACAATGACGGTATAATCTCTTCTGGCGAATTGCTGGAAAATTTTCAGCTTGATACAATTAGCTCTCTTTATCAGATAGATTCGTTGTTTAATGAAATTGATGATGACAACAATGGATATATTGATGACATTTTTGGATATGATTTAGCTGATAATGATAATTATCCTTATTCTGAAAGCCTTGGTGGTTTGTTTACTCATGGTACCCATGTAGCAGGCATTTCTGCTGCTGAAACAAGTTTTGACTCTACCATTAATTACGGAAGTTTAGCTTCTATTGGAGCAAATTGCTCAATTATACCAATAAAATGCAAGAAAAATGGCAGTACAGGTTCTTCTATTCAAGACCCATTTCAAGGTGTTGAATATGCAATATTAGCCGGTGCCGATGTAATAAATATGTCTTGGGGGACATCAGGTATCATAAATAGTGATGATAGATTAATGTTAAATTGTGCTTATGAAGATGGAATTCTATTAGTTTCTTCTGCAGGAAATGATGGTATCACAACAATAGGATATCCTGCAAAAGAATCTACTGTAATCTCTGTCGGAAACTCTACTGAAGATGATATTAAGTATTCAAGTTCTAACTACGGACAATATATTGATGTAATGGCACCTGGAGATGATATCCTATCTACCTTAAACTCTTCAAGTCTTAGTGGCTATTTAAGTTTCACCGGAACATCAATGTCTGCTCCATTTGTTTCAGGCTTATGTGCTCTGATGAGAACTTATTGCCCAACATGTAACAGTGAAGAGATTTATCAGTCATTATTTCTTTCTTGTGATTCAATGCCAAACGACACTCTATATCATCCGATTAAAGATAGTAGCGGTGTAGGCTATGGAAGGATAAATGCAACAAAATCAATAAATAGATTAATAGAACTTGAACCTATTGCTGATTTCAATCTTAATAATAGTGAATATATTTGTCCAAACTGCTTGATTGATGTAATAAATCAAAGTCATGGTTATATTACCGGATATAAATGGTCAGCTACTTCAGGGATTAGCATTAGTAATGATACTATTGCCAATCCTGAAATTCAGTTTCCAAGTTTAAATGATTTTCCATTTTCTATTTCTCTTATTGCTTATAATGATAGTATTCAGGGGATAAATCAAACGGATACTTTTACAATAGTCGATACTATAAGAACACCATATGCTGAACTGTTATACCCTGTAGATACTTTGTATATTGAAAATACGGATGAGGCATATTTCTTAGTCAGGTTTTATAATTCAAATTCTCCATATACAATACAATATATTGATCAAAATGGTAATGTTGTAGAAATTGATGACATCTATAATAATCCAAAACTTATTAAGCTTTCAAATATTCCAATAGGGATTTCTCAATATACATTGTTCTCCTTTGAGGATGATAAAAACTGCCAGGGAATAGTTTCCGGGCAAGTAACCATATCGCGGAATGATCAGCCTTGTAATAATTTAATTAATAATAACTGGAATTTGGGGTATAATGCAGGATTATCACATGTGAAAATAAATCCAAATTATTCAGACAATGCTTTCTTAACACCATTAGTAATTTCGAATAATGTTGCCACCATATCCGATTTTAATGGAAATTTTCTTTTTGGAACCGATGGTGAGAAAATATGGGATAAAACCTATAATTTAATGCAAAATGGCGAAATTGAAGGATATTTAAATAACGATCAAGGATGTATTGTTATTCCTAAATCTATAGAAAACAAAACTTATTATATCCTTAATATTGATAAAGACATAGTAAGTATCAATGAGGTTGATTCTGTTTTGACATATAATTATTTATTTTTCCAAGAAATTGATATGAATAAAAATGGGCATAATGGAGGTATCACTATTTTTCCGAACGGAGAAGTAATTAGTAAAAATAATAAAGTATATACTCCAGACAGTATTCTTATAGGTAACAAAATTTGTAGTACTCCACATGCCTATTTGCCGGAAACATACTGGATAATTACACATGGAGTCTATGAAAACACTTATCTTGTGTTTCAATCGAATAAAGATTCAATTGTGTTTTTCGATAAATATATTTGCAATTCATTTGTAAATGATAATATTGGTGAAATTTGTTTTAATAGGACTGGAAAGATTTTGGCTAATACTTTTGAAATATCTGATTCAACGTACTTAATTCAATTATTAAGCTTTGATAATATAACAGGTGAATTGAATTTGTTGGATACAAATTCTATCGATGAATTCATTTATGGCCTTGAATTTTCAAATAGTGGCCAATATTTGTATTTTAGTGAGCCTGATATTGGGAAAATAGGAAGATTTAATATTCAAAACAAGTTGCTTGAGGATATCAATTATTTGGATGCAGGAATTGAAAATTACTATTCTCTTCTACTTAGCCCATCTAATCAGGAAATAATTGTTAGTCAGTATAATTCAAATTATTTAGGAGCAATTCTAAATCCTGATGATTCTATTGTATATTTTTCACCGGAATTTATAAAATTAGAGAGTGTTGCCAATTGCAGAAAAGGTTTACCTCAATTGGTAGAATACAATCCGGAGTTATTTGAAATGGAAATTGATTCGATTTATGATAATCAATGCTTTGGTATAAATGAAGGTGCGATACAGTTAAGTATTTCGGGTGACAATCCTCCTTATTCATTTAAATGGTCGAATGGAGAAACAACAGAGGATATAATTCAATTGACAGCAGGTTTTTATTATCTTACCGTTTCAGATGCCAATGCTTGTTCTCTGGTAAAAAAGTTTAAAGTTAAAGAGCCTGACCCTCTTGTGGATTATGAATTAATTTACCCCGATTCGCTTTGCGCTGACAACGGCTGGGCTACTATTGAAACAAACGACTCCATTGTTTATTATAATTGGTCGAATGGCTCCAATTCACAATATGCTTCCGATTTATATTTAGATACATTGTATTTTGTTGAATTCCGGGATTCAACCAATTGTAATACTTATCGGGATTCATTTATTATCAGAAGAAATGAAATGCAAATCAAAACGATTGATATTATTGAACATAGCTGTAGTTCGATGGGAAAGGCATTTTTGAATTCTGATAGCATAATAAATGGCACAGAGCCATATAATTGCAGTTGGTATAAGTATGACAATTTTACAGGTTCAAATTCTACTCCTGTTTTGATTTCGGAAGTAGATTCGATTACAAATATAGCTCCTGGTTTTTATACATTAGAACTTTTGGATTCCAATGAATGCAGTCTCCAGTATGATTTTGAGTTGTATAGTGCTGATAATGGAACGGAACTTAGCATTGACAATACAACTTGTAATGAATTATCAAATGGATATGCTCTAATTGATACTATTAATGGAGCAATGCCGGAATATATTATTTGGTCGGATTCAACAATAGGCATTTTTCAGCTAAACAATCTGTCGGAAGGTAGCTATTGGCTTAGAACCGTGGTTGGTTCTTGTGAGTACCTTGATACATTTTCAGTTTATAGTGACTATAGTCTAAACATAATTAGTTCCTTATTGTATGATGAATATTGCCAACATAGTTGCAATGCTTATTCACAAATACAAGTTGATAATGGCTTTCCTCCATACTCAGTTTATGTCGATTCTTTATTTGATGGAACTTCATTTTCATCTTCATACACTATTGATTCTATATGTCCCGGGAATCATTATATAAGCATTGAAGACTATCTTGGATGCAAATCGGATATTGATTCCTTTTTTGTTGAGCAGGCAAATGATTTCGAAGCTGACTTTATTGTAACAATGGAAAATTGTGGCATAACAGGCAATTTCAATATTAATCTTATCGTTTCGGGAGATTTTCCTCCTTATAGCTTTGTGTGGAGTACAAATGATACTATTGAAGACATAGTAGTAAGTAATTCCGGAACTTATTATGTTACTATCGCGGATTATAACGATTGTCAGATAGTTGATACAATAATCATTGATGAGTATTCATCAATTTCTCTTAGCAATAATTATACACATCCAACTTGTCCAAAAGTCCTAAATGGAATCATTGAAGCAATTCCTTCCGGTGGAGTTATGCCATATAGTTATTTATGGTCAAATGGCTCAACTAATTCTGCTATCTATTATTGTAGCCCCGATAGTTTTTATAGTGTAACTGTAACAGATAATTATGGTTGTGAAAAATCGCAAAACAATCTGTTTGTTCTCAATTATGATATTGCAACTATTGAGGCTGATGTTATTCCACCGGCATGTCCTGATACTACTAATGCTGAAATTACTATTGAAGTTAAAAATGGTAAGCCACCATTTACTTATTTATGGAGCACAGGTGATACAACTTCACATGTAACCGGTTTATTAGGCGATAGCTTGTATAGTGTAACAGTAACTTCTGCTGATGATTGCAGGCTACTTTGGAGTGATACCATTCCGGGCGATACATTAAGTATTGAATTTGAAGTAAAAGGACAAGGTTGTAATAGTGTTGAGGATACAACATTGTATGAAAATGCATCCGTAATAGCAAGTGTAATAAACGGAACAAATACATATTATTATCTATGGAGCAACGACTCTGTGTCCGATACTCTTCCAGGATTAATTGATGAAACCAGATTGTATGTAACAGTTACCGACAGTTTAGGCTGTTATGGCTTAGATTCGGTTTTAATTAATTCTGACCAGACAATAGAATTGAAAGAAGACTGGAGTTTATTTTCAACCTATTTAGTTCCAACTGGGAACAAAGAAATTCACGAGTATTTTGACGAACAACTATCATCTTCTACAATATTAATAAAAGATAAAGATGGCAATGTGTTTTGGCCTTCTTATAATATTGATAATATCGGGCAATTGACAATTGGTAAGGGATATGAAGCAAAAATGTATAGCGATGAAGTATTATATCTTACCGGAAGTCTGGCATGTCCGGAAGATAATCCTATCGAACTTGACAGTGGGTGGAACTATTTAGGTTATCTCAGAACCGAAAATTCAGCAATTACGCAGAGTATGACAAGCATTGTTGATAATATTATTTTAATGAAAGATGAAATAGGAATGGTCTATTGGCCTGCTTATAATATCGATAATATTGGGAATATGCTTTGTGGTGATGCTTATGATATAAAAGTTGATTCAACATTATTCTTTACATATCCTGACAATTTAGACTCAATAGGGACAAAATCGATATCTTTAAATACAAATGTTTATACAAATTTTACAGAGGAACCTTTTATTAATACCGATAATTTTATGGTGATAGGTATTCCCGATGAAAGCTGGGGCTTTGAAGTTGAAATCGGGGATGAGATAGCAGCTGTTGGCGAAAGTGGCCAGCTAGTAGGAAAAGCTATATATCAGGGAGGATTTACACCGATGGTGATTTATGGCGACGACCAATATACATACGGTATAATTGAAAATCTTGCTGATAACGAAAGTTTTAGTTTTCAAATCTGGAACGGATTAAATAAATCCCTAACAAGTTTTGATATAAAAAATTGGGAAACAGGGCAAAGTTACTTTGTTGGAAATGACATTTGCATTGCAGGGCCAGATAAAAACAAATATCCGGAAGAATCTAATTTAAAGGATTCTTTAAGCTTATATTTTACAATTTACCCAAACCCAAATTCAGGACAATTTACTATGAGTGTTTACAGTCCCGCAAATGATAAAAACAGCTTATTTGAAATTGTAAATTCCAAAGGCCAGATAGTCTATCAAAACAAAGAATTCTCAATAAAAAAGGGCTGGCAAACTTATAACCTGAATCTGCCGTCTTACAGCAATGGAATTTATAATTGTAGCCTGATTTCAAATGCAAACAAATATCAAGCTAAATTAGTGATTGTTAAGTAATTAATATGAGATAAAATGAAAAAGATATATAAATATAAACAAATATTAATAGCTTTATTAATCCTTACTAATGTTGTATTTTCAAAATTTGAATGTAAATCACAAACAATACTTGTTGATACTATAAATCCTAATTATACAGATTTTGGGGGATTAATGGAACCATATAGTAATTGTTTACAAATAGTAGGTAGCTCTTATACAGGCTTTTATAATTCATTTTTAAACTATGCTGCTATTGGAGAGTTTGATGCAGATAATACGGCTTTTGATACCATAATGTCATACGGTTATATTTTATCTACCGGGCGGGTTATAGATGCGATGGGAAGTAGCTCTTCTTGGGCTAATTCAACGTTTTATGCTACAGGGAGTTCATTACTTGATTTAATAGACACAAATTCGTTAACAACAAATGCTTCAATAATGGAGCTTGACTTTTTTGTATATTACGACACTTTTAAACTAAATTATATTTTTGCTTCTGAGGAGTATCATTTAAACGGAGTGGGGCAAAACGACCGGATGGGGATATTCTTAACAGGCCCGAATCCTGATGGAGGGAATTATACAGATTCGAACATTGCTTATATTCCTGGGTCAAACTCATTTATATCAACTCATACCGTACATCCATGGAGCAATTCTGATTATTATAATTATAACAATGGTGCTTTATCTGGTACATTTGCGTATAATGGCTATACCGATAAACTAACTGCCTGGGCAAAAGTTGTTCCCGGTATGCAATATCGTCTGAAAATTGCTATTGCAGATGGCGGAATTTCAGGTGATGATTCGGCTGTTTTTTTAGAATGGGGTAGTTTTATATGTTCATATGTTCCAATTTTGTTCGTCAATTGTGATTCTATTGATTGCTACGGGGGGGCAACATATTTGGATTTTGATGTCTTGCATACTACAATGTGGAATTGGGAGATTATTTGGGATAATGGATTAGATGTCTGGGATACCAGCGGTTTGTTAGCAGGGAATTATACTGTAACAGTATATGAAACCGCCGGCTCAACATGGATATTTGATTCAACTGAGTTTAGTTTTTCTATCGGGCAAGCTGAGGTAATTGTTACAAGTATTTCGGCAAGCGAAGCTTTGTGTTTTGGAGATTCTTCGTTTTTGCAATTTTCTGCAATTGGCGGAACACCTCCTTTAGTTCTGCCAAACGATTCGTTTTTTTTACAAGGGAATTATGCTTTTTTTACCACAGATTCAAATAATTGTGTTGATACAGTTGAATATGAAGTGGGTCCTGAAGAATTGGTTTTAAATGCAATTACCGATGGCATCATTTGTCATGAAGATTCTACACTGATTAATTTTTCGGCAACAGGTGGCACAAGCCCGTATTTTTTGCCGGCAGATACTTTTTTGTATGAAGGAGCTTATTCCTTTATTGTGATTGATACTAATAATTGCACAGATTCAATTTATTTCGAACTAATAAATCCAGATGATATTATTATTGATTTTGAAGTTACGGATGCCTCTTCCCAAAACTCAGCAGACGGAATGATCAATACTATTGTTTCGGGTGGAGTCCAACCATATTCTTTCTTATGGTCGGAAGGTGAAACATCAGAAGACCTGCTTCAACTCTTTCCCGGCTATTATTTCCTTAGTCTGACAGACTACAATTCTTGTCTTGTAATTGATTCTGCTTATGTTGGATATGAGGAGGGAATTATTGAAATGGATAATGATAAATTGATTAAGATAATTCCAAATCCATTTTACACAGAAACATGTATTTCATTTTCAAACAAAATGCCAAGTAGAATTGAAATATTCGATAGCAAAGGAATAGAAGTTAAAATTATTGAGACTAATTTAAATACAAATAAGCTTTTTGTAGGCAATGGGTTAGAGTCAGGAGTTTATTTTGTTAGGATTAATTTTAGAAATGTAAAAACAATTTATAGGAAGATAATTAAGTTATAACAAATTGGCTATTAGTTATTTGCTCTTGGCTAAAGGCTACAGGCTAAAAGCCAACTCGTTAATGCAAAATCTTAAAAACCATTTCTCGCAAAAGTTCGCCGTGTTTGGGCGATAAGTTATCTACTCCTTTTAACTTCATTTCGTATTGGCGGAGTGTAGAAAATATTTTCACCAATTTGACTTTTGAATATTTTCTTGCAGCAGCTTCATATTCTCTTACAAAATATGGGTTGCCAAGTTTCAAAACTGAAGCCACATTTTTTGCCGATTTATCTGCAACAAAATTATATAGAAATATTTTTTTGAAATATGTAAATAGTGATATCATTGTATAATTCAAGGAAAAATTCTTTGGATTTTGCGAAAAATAGTTTACAATTCTATAAACTTTGAGATTATTTTTTTCGCCAAGAGCTTTTTGCAATTCAAAATTGTTGTAATCTTTACTTATGCCAATGTTTTTTTCAATATGACCAGGGCTTATTTCATTAACACCTTCTGGCAAAGTAATTATTAGCTTATCAATTTCATTAATTACTTTTCCAAGATCGTTTCCAAGATATTCGGTTAATAATTGGGAAGTTTCGGGTCTTATTTTCAGATTTTTTTTTGATAGATAGGTACTTATCCACCCCGGCATTAAATAGTCTTTAATTTTTTGAGATTCAAAAAAGACTCCGTTTTTTTTTACTGTATTTGCAAATTTTGTACGTGCATCATATTTTTTGTATTTGTAATTAATAACTAAAATTGTTGACTTTAGTGGATTTTCTGCATAAAAACCCAATTTGTCTATATCTCTAATAGTTTGTGCTTCTTTCACAATCACAACTTGATGGTTCGCTGCCATTGGGAAACGTCTTGCAATATTGTCTATATTTCTTACATTCGAATCTTTTCCGTACAAAATTGTTTGATTGAAAGCTTTTTCGCTTTCAGCGAGAACATTTTGTGAAATATAATTTGTGATCTCATCGATATAATATGATTCTTCGCCATGCAAAAGATAAATTGGCTTATAGATTTTTCTTTGTAAATCTTGCAGTATTTGTTCGAATGTGATTGAATTCTTCATTTCTTCAATAAAAGTTGTAAGGTGACAAAATTATTTAAAATCTTTAGGCGACTTCTAAAAATGCAAATATCTTCGTTGTTTCAAAATTTTAAAATCCTCATTTACAATAGAAAACTCCGGTTTTCAAATTTCTTACGCCTTGAAATTTACTATTTTTAGAAGCCCCCTTTAGAACTATTCATTCACTATTTCATTTTCTGAATTTGTCGGTTTTTCCCAAATCAATTTTTTCCCAAAACCCAGGCGGTTGTCTGTCATTTTAATGAAAGTAAGATCTATTTTCCACAAATTAGTTTTGGCAAGAATTGCATACGGAAATCGTTTCAAATATGCCAATTTTGCTTTTTTCCTTTCGTAATTTTTTAGTTTCGAGATTATTCCATTGAATTGAATACCTCTAATTTTGCCAACAATTTTAGTTTCTAAAACAATTGAACCTGCTACATAATTTTGGATAAGAACATCAGAAATATGTTTTGTAGAATTATCAGATGTGAAAACCAGAGTATTTTCTTTCTCTAAATAAACATAAAAACAATTTGCACAATAGGGCTCATTATTGTTCGATGTAGCCATAGTAAGAACATGGTGTTCTTTTATAAAATCAATAATCCGATTGTCAATAATACTCATTTCTGAATGATTTAATACTGTATAAATCTCTGTAAACTAATAAATTATTATAGAGAAAATGTCTATAATAATTATCGTTGATATAATAAAAAGCTACGGTAACAAATTATACACTCGACTGCAAATGTAGGTTTTTTTTTGTTTCGTTTTTATAAGTAATATTTTGAAAATCTGAAATTTTTAGGCGTATTTTTATAATTGTTGATGCTTATTAAGTTTGAGCTGTTTTCTGAATACCTTATTTATTTAAAAATTACTTTTTGCTACTTTTGCAAGACTTAATAAACGAATATAAAATATTTTATTATGAAGCATATATTTCTAATTGTTGCGATTTCTTTGTTTTGGATAAATCTTTTTTCTCAAAATAGACCCGACCCAAACTTTTTAGAAAAACTATCAAAACACAAAATTGAACATTTCAATAGAATAAGGAAGGTAGAAACCAATGTTGGACAAAATTACGATATTAATTATCATAGATTAGAATGGGAAATTGATCCAACAATTCTATATATAAAAGGTGTAGTTTCAACATATTTCAAAATTACTGAAAATTTAGTTTCAGAAATTTCATTCGATATAGATACTTCATTGAATGTAGATTCTGTAGTTTTTAATGGTAGTTTAATGAATTTTACTCATACTGATGGTGTCTTATCAATTTCACTTTCAAATATTTTAGATGAAAATCATCTTGATTCTGTTTCTGTTTATTATCAAGGAGTGCCGGGGAATTCTGGTTTTGGCTCATTTTCTCAATCGTGGCACGATGGTTCACCAATAGTTTCAACACTATCTGAGCCTTATGGTGCCAAAGACTGGTGGCCATGCAAGCAAAATTTGACTGACAAGATTGACTCTTGCGATATTTTTGTAAAATCGGATGCCCAATATGATGTTGCCAGCAATGGAATTCTTGTTTCCGAAATTATAGAAGGAAACAATAAAACAACGCATTGGAAGCACAAATATCCGATTGCAGCCTATTTGATTGCTATTGCAGTTACAGATTATTCCATTTATTCGGAATATGCACAACTTAACAATGGCGATTCGCTTGAAGTTTTAAACTATGTTTATCCTGAAAATTTTGCCGATGCTCAATTAGAAACACCAAATACAGTTGAATTCATTGAGCTTTTCAACGAGTTGTTTATTGAATATCCATTTGTAGAAGAGAAATATGGTCATGCACAATTTAGTTGGGGAGGAGGCATGGAGCATCAAACTATGAGTTTTATGGGAAATTTTGGTTGGCAACTACAGGCACATGAGTTGGCACATCAGTGGTTTGGCGATTATATTACTTGCGGAAGTTGGGAAGACATTTGGTTAAACGAGGGTTTTGCAACATATCTAACTGGATTGGCTTATTTATACCTAAATCCTTCTTGGTGGGATTTGTGGAAACAAATCGAAATTGGGAAAATTATAAGTCAGCCAGGCGGTTCAGTTCAAGTTGATGATACAAGTTCTGTAAGTAGAATTTTCGATAGCAGACTTTCATATGCCAAAGGTGCTATGGTACTGCATATGTTGAGATGGGAACTTGGTGATTCGGCTTTTTATAAAGGCGTGAGAGACTATCTTCAAGATCCTATGCTGTTGTTTAATTATGCAAAAACTCCGGATTTGATAGATCATTTAGAATTTTCTGCTGACACTAATCTTAGTGATTTTTTTGCAGACTGGTACTATGGAGAAGGATATCCTACTTATTCAATTGAATGGGAACAGGACGAGATGAATAAAGTTTTACTTACTGTATCGCAAACACAATCGCACGAATCTGTCGATTTTTTCGAAATGCACTTGCCAATTCAATTTTTTGGAGAAAACCAAGATAGCACAGTTGTTTTTCATCATTTGCATGATAATAAATTATTTGGTGCAAATTTAAATTTTGCAATTGATTCAATAGTTTTTGATCCCGAACGATGGATTATTACTGGTGAATGTTCAATAATCAATTCGATTAATGAAAAAGAATTCCCAACTTTCAGTATTTATCCAAATCCGGCAAGTGATAAAATCTTTATTGGAAATGTTTTCAAAGGTTCAAAAACCGAAATTTCAATTTATTCCAATAATGGGAAAAAACTTTTTTCAAATAGTTTAAAAAGTTTGTATAGATTTCTCGAACTTGATGTAAGCGATTTATCTGCTGGGATTTACTTTGTTGAGATAAAGACAAATAATACTTCTCTTACCGAAAAACTGATTATTTATTAAAATTCATATTACTGAAAAGGTCAATTACAAGTATGGAAGTAATTGACCTTTTCTATAAACTACGACTGATAATCTTCAATATTTCTGCAAGAGCACATTAAATTTCTATCTCCAAAAGCATCATTTATTCTTCCTACTTTAATCCAGAATTTATTTTCTGCAATCCAATCGAGCGGAAAAGCAGCTTTTTTTCTGCTGTATGAATGTTCCCAATTATCTGTTGTTATTGTTTTTTCGGGGTGTGGTGCATTTTTCAAAACATTATCAGATGCGTCTGAATTACCATCTTTAATTTCCATAATTTCATCGTGAATAGAAATCATAGATTCGACAAATCTGTCTAATTCTTGCAAAGATTCGCTTTCGGTGGGCTCCACCATAAGAGTTCCATGGACAGGAAAAGAAAGTGTAGGTGCATGAAATCCGTAATCCATTAATCGTTTGGCAATATCTGCCTCCGAAATTTGAGCTAATGCTTTAAAATTTCTGCACTCTAAAATCATTTCATGAGCTACTCTGCCATTTTTCCCAGTATATAAAATTCCATAATAATCTTTCAAAGAGGAGGCAAGATAATTAGCATTTAAAATTGCCACTTTGGTAGCTTCTTTCAAGCCTTCGCCACCAAGCATTTTTATATAAGCATGAGTAATAGTCAAAATACTGGCACTACCGAAAGGTGCTGCGGAAATTGCTGAAACACCATTTTTCCCTCCTGTTTCAATCATTGGATGTGCCGGCAAAAATTCAACTAAGTGTTGAGCAACTCCAATTGGACCAACCCCGGGACCGCCGCCACCATGAGGAATTGCAAATGTTTTGTGTAAATTCAAATGACAAACATCGGCTCCAATAATTGCAGGATTTGTTAAGCCAACTTGTGCATTCATGTTGGCACCATCCATATAAACTTGTCCTCCATTTTCATGAATAATTTCGTTCATATCCATAATTTGCTCTTCGAAAACACCATGTGTGGAGGGATATGTAACCATAAATGCTGATAAGTTTTCTCTATTTTCTTCGGCATGTTTTTTAAGCTCGCTTACATCAATATTTCCTTTTTCGTCGCAGGCAACAACAATTACTTTCATGCCAGCCATAATAGCACTTGCAGGATTTGTACCATGTGCCGATGCAGGAATAAGAATTACATTTCTATGCCCTTCGCCCATGCTTTTCTGATATTCTTTAATTACCATCAATCCTGCATATTCGCCGGCAGCACCAGAATTTGGTTGGAACGACACTGCTGCAAAACCTGTAATTTCTTTCAAGTCGGCTTCAAGTTCGTCAATTAGTTGAAAATATCCTACAGCTTGTTTTTTTGGTACGAATGGATGAATTTCGCCAAATTCTCCCCAACTTAATGGAAGCATTTCAGCAGCCGAATTTAGTTTCATTGTGCATGAACCAAGCGAAATCATTGAGTGAGTCAAGGAAAAATCTTTTCTTTCTAATTTTTTAATATATCGCATCATTTCGGTTTCTGAACGATATTTTGCGAAAACAGGATGTATTAAGAAATTGCTCGTTCGTTTGAATTTTTCATTAAAATATTCATTCACTGGAATTTTCTTAATCGAAGAAAAGTTTTTATTAATAGCTTTTGCAAAAATCTCTATGATAGAATTTATATCATCAATCGTGCTTGTTTCATCAGTACTTATTCCTATTGTATTTTTATCAACAATAAGGAAGTTAATTTCTTTATCAGTGGATAGTTCTATAATTTTTTCTGTAAAGACATTTTCAGGTATTTTAATAAAAATTGTATCAAAGTATTCCTGATTACAGATTGAATATCCTAAATTTGAAATCTCTTGTGCGAGAATTCCAGCTGATTGGTGAGCTATGTTTGCAATATTTTTTAATCCTTCTGAACCATGATAAACAGCATACATTCCAGCCATGTTTGCCAACAAAGCTTGTGCAGTACAGATATTTGATGTTGCTCTTTCACGTTTTATGTGCTGCTCTCTTGTTTGAAGAGCCATTCGAAGTGCCACATCTCCATATACATCTTTCGAAATACCAATTATCCGACCAGGAATATGTCTTTTAAGTTTTTCGCGAGTAGCAAAATATGCAGCATGAGGTCCTCCGAAACCCATAGGAATTCCAAATCTCTGAGTAGAACCCACAACAATATCTGCACCCCATTCGCCGGGAGGCACAAGAATTGCCAAGCTCAATATGTCGGCAGCAACCGAAACTAAAGCATTGTTTTCGTGTGCTTTAGCTACAAAACTTGAATAGTCGTTGATTTTTCCATCTGCAGCCGGATATTGAACCAATGCTCCGAATGTTTTTTCGCTGAATTGAAATTCGTTGAAATCGGAAAAAACAAGTTCTATGCCAAGCGATGTAGCTCTTGTTTCTATCACTGCTTTTGTTTGTGGAAAAATATTGTTGTCAATAAAAAATTGGTTTGCACCAGATTTTACAGCTTTTCGCGAACGTGTGTTGTATGACATTATCATTGCTTCTGCTGCGGCAGTAGATTCGTCAAGCAAGGAGGCATTGGCAATTTCCATTTTGGTTAGATCCATTATCATAGTCTGG
>Ga0209249_1001756_pt1 | contig 19441 bp, 14 predicted proteins | sample SaaInlV_200m_DNA_4_FD_184653 | JGI IMG/M metagenome (GOLD analysis project Ga0209249, IMG submission 184653) | Marine microbial communities from expanding oxygen minimum zones in the Saanich Inlet - SI037_S3LV_200m_DNA (SPAdes) (version 2) | ecosystem: Environmental > Aquatic > Marine >...
ATGAATGCGGCTGTCACCGGAGCCCATGGCGGGCTGGTCATCGCGGTAGCGGATGACCCCTCCATGCACTCCAGCCAGAATGAGCAGGACAACCGTTATTACGGTAAACTTTCGGGGCTTCCTATTCTGGAACCATCGTCAGTTGACGAAGCAAAGGAAATGATAATTCATGCATTTGACCTTTCGGAAAAATTACAGGAACCTGTTATTTTCAGAACAACAACAAGGATTAACCATTCCACAGCCATTGTCGAATATGGTGCTCTCAAAGAAAGGATAACAAAAGGGGACTTTACAAAAGATCCATTTAATTATGTTACAGTTCCTGCTGTTTCAAGGAGACTGCACGTAAAACTGCTTGAAAATTATAAAAAATCTGAAGAGCTGACAAACACCTCCGAATATAATTTTATAAATGGGACAGGACCATACGGAATAATATGCAATGGTGTAAGCTATGGATATGTAAGCGATGCTGTAAATGACCTTTGTATTAAAGACAAAGTTAAGGTACTTCGCATTGGCTTTTCACACCCCATGCCAAAATCTGTAATCAGGGATTTTTTTAATGGATGCGAAAAAATACTGGTGATAGAAGAAGGCGAAGCGTATATGGAAGAGGCTATAAAAGCCATAGCACAGGAAAATAAAATTACCATTCCCATAGCCGGAAAAACCGAAGACCTGCTTTCAAGGCTTTATGAATTTGACCCGGCACTTGTCAGAGAGTCCATGGCAAAATATTTTAACATACCATACAAAGCTATAGACAAGCCTGATTTAACTGACATTCCTGAAATACCTCAGCGCCCGCCGAATCTTTGCGCAGGATGTTCCCACAGGGCGACTTTTTATGCACTGCAAAAAGCGTCAGAAGGGATGGAAACAATTATTCCTAACGATATCGGTTGCTATACCCTGGGATTCATGCCCCCTCTTTCTGTTGGCGACTTCCTCATATGTATGGGATCATCCACCGGAACCGCAGGAGGATTTGCTCAAACCACCGACAAAAAGGTAATATCGGTTATTGGTGATTCCACGTTCTTTCATTCAGGTATACCAGGACTTATAAACGGAGTTTTTAACAACCACAATTTCACACTTGTTATTCTTGACAATGAAACGACTGCAATGACCGGGCACCAGCCCAATCCCGGTGTGGACATGAAAGGGCTCAATTTTGAAGGTTATGGACAAATCTCTATTGAAAAGGTCGTAAAAGGCCTTGGCGTGCAGCATGTTACAATAATTAAACCATACAAGATCAGGAAGAGCGTTGAAGCAATCAGAGAGGCACTTGATTTTAAAGGGGTTTCAGTTATTATTTCAAAGGAACCGTGCACACTATATGAAAAAAGCCTTAAGAAAAAACAAAGAAAACCGTTTTATGTAAGTGATAAATGCAAAAAGCATAAGGACTGTATAAACGATCTTGGCTGCCCGGCCTTTTTTATTGAGGACAGCAACATAAAAATCGATCCTGCTATGTGTACCGGATGCGCTGTCTGTGCTCAGATTTGTCCTGAAAATGCAATACTGCCGGTTAAGGATAATTAATAATTGATGGCGTCGTAAAAAGTCTCCATCTACTGCGTTATAGCTGTTGATCAGAAGTTCGACATACTACATGTATGCCTTCACTCCTGATCAACAGCTAAGCCTTGTATATGAAGATTTTTACTTAGCCATCGGTTATAATGAGTTCATCATAATTGAACATAAGAAACTCTTCATTTGTATGAGGGGTTGCAATATGAAAAGTTAAGGATTAAATATGGATATAACACGATTAATAATTACAGCTGTAGGTGGTCAGGGGAACCTTCTTTCCTCAAAGGTCCTCGGTGAGGCCGCCCTGCTTTCAGATATTCCTGTACGCATGAGTGAAATTCACGGAATGGCCCAGAGAGGGGGAGTCGTAGAATCAGCATTGCTTTTTGGAGACGTAAAAAGCACAATAATCTCTGATGGTGAGGCTGATGTGCTGGTAAGCTTTGAGCCTGCTGAAGCGCTTCGTGCAATGAATAAATGTAAATCGGAAACTGTCGTTATCACGAATCTTGCACCACTTCCTCCCTTTACCGTTACAATCGGCAGCGGAGCATATCCTGATATTGATAAACTTCAGGATCTGATAAGTTCAAAAGTTTCAAGACTGATAGCATTTGACGCTGTTGCTTTATCAAAAGAGGCAGGAAATATTATGGCTGTTAATATGGTTTTACTTGGGGCTCTTGCCCAGACAGGTATACTGCCGCTTACTGTTGAAAACATAAAAACAGCCATTAAAACCAGAACAAAAAAAACCTTTGTTGAAACAAACCTGAAAGCTTTTGATCTTGGCTATTCAGAAGCTGAAAAACAGAATTAAATTTAAAATATGAGCATAAGGCAAAGACTTAATATTTTAATTGGCGCAATACTCCTTGTTGTTTTAACCGGAAGTGGCGGCTACTATTTCATATTCCATGGTAAACACAGCATTATTGACTGCCTGTATATGACAATAATTTCTCTGACCAGTGTAGGTTATGGTGAAGTTTTAGAAGTCACAGGGAATGTTCCAGCTCAGATTTTTACAATGGTCCTTATTACCTTTGGAATGGGGATAATCCTTTATGGAATAAGTACCCTTACCGCATTATTAATCGAAGGTGAACTTTCAGGTATCCTGAGGAAAAACAAGATGTATAAGCAAATATCAAAACTAAACCAGCATTATATTGTTTGTGGCGGAGGGCAGACAGGCCGTCCTCTTATTGAAGAACTTGTAAAAAATAAAGAGCCTACGATCCTGATCGAAAATGATGAAAGTATGATCGATCAATGCAAAGACCTGCCTGATTTACTTCTGGTCGAGGGTGACGCCACCGAAGACCAGACTCTAATCGATGCCGGGATAGAAAAAGCCAGAGGAATAATCATCACCCTTCCGTCCGACAAGGATACGCTTTATGTTACAATGACTGCAAGGATGCTGAATAAGAACATCCGTATAATAAGCCGTATTGTAGACCCTAGACTTGAAAAGAAAATGATTATGGCTGGTGCCAGCAGTGTCGTCTCACCGAATTTTATAGGCGCCATGCGTATGGCGTCAGTTATGATACGACCGGCAACGGTTGATTTTCTTGACCAGATGCTTAGAACAAAAGATGGAGACCTTAGAATTCATGATATAAGAATTTCTGAAGGATCGGGCGTAATCGGTAAAAAAATCGGGGATCTTAATATGCGTGAAAAACACGGTCTTGTACTTCTGGGTTCGAAAGCAAAGACAGGTGAAATAAAATTCAATCCTTCTTTTGATAAAATAGTTGAAGCGGAAATGGTATTAATAGTAATGGGGGACGTTTCGGATATTGCAAAGTTCAGGGATAAATATTGACGGCGTCGTAAAAAGTCCAATATCTGCGTTGCGCTGCACCCCTCGTCACTGCAGCGTACGATAAGTACGCCTCATTCCTCGGGATTTGCGGCGCCTTGATCTTAAACTTTTTACGAAGCCATCAAATTAGAATCCGACGAAGACACAAACACTATCTGGACAAGAAGGAACGTTTTGCAACGTGCTGATATATATCAGAAATTATTTTTTGAGATATTTTAAACATTGCCGCGCTCATTCCCTCTGCAAGAGCATGTGGATTCTTTTTTTTGCACTCTTCAACAGCATTGTATCTTTTCTGAAAAACAACTCTTTTACTTATGTCAGGTTCATTATCAATAATTAAGGTAATGTTAACCGAAAGGACAGCCTTCCATGAATTCTCTTCATCTTCCTCGAAAAACTCATCAACGATGCCTTCTATATGATAAGAAGAGGGAATAGTGAAGCTGACCCCGGTAACTGCTTTGAAAAGATCGGTCTGCCTTAAATCTCTTGCAAGAAAATATGTAACAAGATCACCCGGATTGGCTCTCCACTTATGATATAAGTATGTATCTCTTCTAAACTCCTTTTCCTTATATACAATTCTGTTTGAGTTGTATAATGGTGCTACGGTAAACCTTTCAAGCCGTATGATAATCGGGATGGGCTTTAACCCTGTTATTTCAGGTGAATCATACTCAAGAGTATAATAATCTATTTTTCGGCCGGGTTGTTTCAAGCCAAGACATCCCACGGCAAACAGGGCGAGAAAAGCGAAAACAACTGCTGTTTTTACTATAGTATTCATAAAATTATACCTTTATTCATTGATGAACTCGTAAAAAGTCAACTCGGGATGGCAAAGTAAAAAGTTCAAGATCAAGGCGTCGCAAATCCCGAGGAATGAAGCGTATTTATCGTACGCCGCAGTGACGAGGGATGCAGCACAACGCAGATATTGGACTTTTTACGACGCCATAATTAATCAGGTTCTATCTTTTTTCCAGGAAGCTGTTCACCAAAAAAAATCTGGGGAGGGTGATCCGATGCAATCTCTATCAGCCGGTCCAGGTTTTCACTTACCTTTTCAAGGTTCTGGGCGGTAACCAGCAGATGACGTTGCAAACTGTTTATCCTGCTGTCAGTCCCCTTTACAAAGTTATTCCCGCTTTCCATAAAACTGTTGATTCTTTTAACAGAATCTTTAAAATCATGAACCGCTTCAGTCAGATCCTTTTCATTGTCTGAAATAAGATTATCAAGTCGTAAAAATGTTTTTTGTGCATTACCTGAAAGTGTATCCAAGGTCTTTGTTGCTTTTTCAGTTGAATCAACCACCCTGTTAAGCTTTTCAACATCCAGAATTTTTTCAAACCTGCTGAGAACAAGCCTTATACCTGATGATATCTCTTTAACTTTTGCCTCTTCAACCTCTTTACTTATTTTGTCAAGTGTAGACCTGAGGTTGTTGGCGATCCCGGTGATATCAGTCACACTTAGCTTACCGAATATCTCATTAATATTGTCCATAAGCTGTTTGCTACCGGAAGGCTTTGTAGCAATAACAGGATATTTTGGGGTAAAAGAAAGCGGTGGGGAAAGGACCGGCACATTAACAATTTTCCTTTCAAGTTCTACAAACATAATCCCCGTAATCCCAACCGATTTAAGCTGGGCAACAATATCACCAATCCCGGATTCAAGGCCGGATTCAATTTTCAGAACCACCTGTATAAGAGCGGCATCAGGGGCAACACTGATATTCTCAACACGGCCGATGGACACTCCCCTGTATTTTACAGGAGAGTCCTTATCAAGCCCCTGTACAGATTCATCAAAGTATGAAACATAGTAACGCCCTCCCTCAAAGTAATGAGACATGCCTATCCATATGACAGCAACAATTGCAATGCCAAGACCCAAAATCACAAAAAGGCCTACAGTAAATTTTGCTTTGATTGAAGCCATTGAATATTATCCTTGTTATATTATTTTTTTGCTGAACCTGCCTGCCTGTTAAAAAACTGACGGACAAAGGGTTCACTGCTGTTCATTTTAAGATCCCTGGGGTCCCCTTCATCGAGAATGCCCTTAGTTATACTGTCAAGCATGATAACTCTTTGAGCAACTTTGAAAATACTATCAAGTTCATGAGTAACGATAACCATTGTTGTGCCTATACTTCGGTTGATGCCAAGAATAAGCTCGTCTATCTCTGCCGCAATAACCGGGTCAAGGCCTGCAGTAGGCTCATCAAGAAATAGAATTTTCGGGTTCAGCGCCATGGCTCTTGCAAGCCCGGCCCTTTTTTTCATACCCCCGCTTATCTCTGAAGGCAGGTGGTTTTCATAGCCTGTCAGCCCAACCATGGACAGTTTCATTTTTACCAGATTTTCAACAGACTGCACAGGGATATCTGTAAATTCAATAATCGGAAGGGCAACATTTTCTGCAAGAGTCATTGATCCTATCAGCGCACCGCTTTGAAACAGAATGCCGATTTTTCTTATGGTCCTGTTAAATGCTTCTTCATCTCTTGAAGTGATCTCATTCCCGTCGATAATTATTTTACCTGCCCAGGGATGACTAAGACCGACCATTTGCCTGAGAAGTGTGCTTTTCCCGCATCCGCTGGTTCCGAGTATTACAAGAATTTCACCCTCAATTACTTCAAAACTTATATTATCAAGGATAAGATCATCCCCGTAGAATATGATAAGATCAATCACACTGATTATTTTTTCATCTCTCATATTGATTATACGCCTATTACCAGTAACTCCTGATAACTGCAATTATCGAATCAAAAAGTATAATAAGGAAAATACCACTAACAACAGCTGATGTAGCAGCGTTTCCTACTGCCGATGCTCCACCCCTTGCCTGAAAACCTCTGAAGCATCCAACACAAGCTACAATAAATGCAAATATAAGGCTTTTCAGGAATCCCCAGGTAATTTCTAAAAGCGAAAGGGTTTCAATTGTCTGCATGATATATGAATTTGGTGTTAATCCTAAGATAAATACCCCTACTACAAGACCGCCCAAAATTGCAAAAATATCTGAAAATATGGTCAGAAGCGGGAGAACAATCATTAATGCAAAAGTTCTTGGAACCCCTAAAAACAGTGTAGGATTAAATCCCATGGAGAAAAGGGCATCTATTTCCTCTGAAACCTGCATTGTACCAATCTCTGCAGCATAAGAAGAACCTGTCCTCCCTGCCACAACAATCGCAGTCATAATCGGCCCAAGCTCTGAAACCATCGCCAGAGCCACAAGAGAAGCGACATATATATTTGCTCCAAACTGCTGAAGCTGTATAGAAGACATGAATGCCATGATAAGCCCTAGAAGAAAACTGATAAGGGCAACAATTGGAAGAGCATCAACACCGTTTTTTTGCATTAGAGTTATTGTGTCATCCACACGAAGAGATTTTGGGTGGAATAATACATGTATCATGGACAATGTAAGAGATCCAAGAAATGAAACCATGAATTTTATATTATTTGCCTCATTTATTGTTGCTTCACCAATACCGACAAATATATTTTTTCTTCTTTTTTTAAAAACAGGTAAATCACTTCCATATGAATCAAAATCCACTAACGAGAGTACATCTTTTGTCTTGTCTCCGGAGTTAACAATCGAAAAAACACCTTTTCCTTTATTGACTGTTTTTTTTAATTCAATAAGAACAAATGCCCCGAAGTCATCAAAGTATGTAACATTGCCCAGATCAATTATAAGCGAAGATGGAATATCTTTTTTAAATAATATAATGAGTTCCGAGAGTATTGATGCAGAAGTATCAATACTCAATTCCCCGATAAAATAAACTATTATTCCATTGTTATCGGTTTCAGAGATTTTGTAACGGCAGGTTTGTGTATTATTTATTCCTGTCATAAAAAAAATAAGAATTACTTATATATATCAACCAGACTTAATTTCTTTGGAACGACAAAATTAACGATTCTTTTCAAGAAAGAAGGGGGAAATGGGAAAAATATATCACTCTGCAGGCGCTAAAGAGCAGGAAATACCCTCGGCTAAAATGGTCTGGACTTCATCAAGGGTGATGCATTCCTCTTCACAATTTGGAAACCTGTCGCTTTTTTCACATTCTTTACAAGGGCTTTTTATCAGGTAGCCAATATCAAAATCAAATTTATTTCTTATAATTGCCATTTTTTTGCCGCATCTTATCTTTAAACCCGACTATTTCTTAATAAAATAAAAGGGTTTAAAAGTTATCACCAAATCCTTTTAAAAAAGATCTAAACAATAACTCTATTTATAACAGTAAATTTATAAAATGAAAACCCCCAATAGGCTTTAATAATTACGATCTTAATTTCCTATAAATAAATTCAGTTAAATAAGTTTTTTATCTCTTCCAGCCCTCAACATAAAGGATTTAAGTCAAAATATTGATTTTTCATAAATTACAAACCAAAGATGGGAAGGATTCAAGGCTATTCTCTATACCATGATCAAAGCGATCAACCATTTATTAATTGCAGCCCAACTTTTCATATTCCCCATTGTCCCACAGGTCTGTATCTTTGAATATTTGCCAATATATTTTACACTTTTTTTCTTTACTCGGGAAACCGTTTTCAGCAAAAATCTTTTTTTTCAAATCCTCTAAAAAGATTGCATCGAAAGACATACGAATTCCCTGATCTCGGGCTGTATCAAAAACAATAAACTTATCACTTTCAGTAGAGCTGTTATCCCATGATTCCCATTCGATTTCGGTGCCGTCCCTGCCTTTACCGGGTGATCCTGTATATGCGAATTCTGCCCAGTATGATGAAATGCTGTCGGAAAGTGCTTTTCTGCCAGGATGGTTTTCATCAGTAAAGAATAAATCAAGCTCTGCAAAAAGATTATCAAAATCATTAAATACAAAAGGGATTTCAAAACCATGACCCGCACCGACAATTCTGCTCATATCCATTCCAAGGATTGTCGGCTCTTCATCCCAGTCAAACCGGTACACAAAAACATCCGGCCCTTGAGTTTTCCTGAGAACCGAAGCTATCTCATCCGCCCCTGTAGCTTTCCATGCATCACTTGTATATGACGCAGCAAGATCATAATACTTCTTATCCTTAACCCTGAAAAACATTTTCAGATAAATATTTACATATTCCTTGTCTTGCATCATGAATAATTTAAACTCATCACGATTCGTACCCAATATAATAGGAACCGCATTGTAACCCGACTTATCCTTGAACAGGGAAAGCGGTTCACCATATGGAAGCACTGCACCATCCCTCGTTAACTGCGGAAAAAAGAAGATCATACCGGCAGGACCGGGTTTGTATGCACTTAACAAATCCAGGTTACTTTTACTGCGGAGATATTCTGCTATTTTATGATTGCTCATTTTATTCTGATAATCTACCGCTGATTTCCTGTCAGAAACAATATTATCAGCAATGAGAAGATTATTGATAATTTCACGAGAACTTAATGCATCTCCCGGCTTGTCTGCATCAATATAGTTTTCAGCTTTAGAAATTTCAGTTGTTTTTGAACTCCCGCTCTGGGAAACAGCCTTGTGAAACAATCCTTTTGCTTTTGGTGAAAGCAGCATGGAAATTGCGTTTCTGCCACCTGCCGATTCACCGAATGCAGTAACATTTCCGGGATCACCCCCAAAACTTGAAATATTTTCTTTTATCCATGCAAGTGCACGAATAATATCAAGAGTTCCGTAATTACCGGATTTGTCTTCAGGTGTAACATTTTCTCCGCGAAGTGCAGGATGGGAAAACCATCCGAAAGGCCCTAACCGGTAATTAATAGTAACTAAAATTACATTATACTTTGAGGCAAAGGCTTTTCCGTTATAACTTCCCCCTTGTCCCACACTGTTGCCTCCACCATGTATCCACATCATTACGGGGAGACGTTCTTTTCCTTGAGGAACATCTTCAGGTGCATACCGGGGCGCCCATACATTCAGGAATAAGCAATCCTCAATACCGGTTGCTTCATCATACCGGTCTTCATCCACATTCCCCATGGGACCGCCAAATTGTGTACATACCGGGCTGATTTCCGTTGCTTCAAGAAGTCCCTCCCATTTTTCTGCAGGGCGGGGAGCTTTCCAGCGCAAATCACCTACAGGGGCTTTTGCATAGGGAATACCAAGCCATGCATGAGCATTATCATCTACCTTAAAGCCGATTACACTGCCAGTTGAAATTATCCGTTCTGTTTCAGGATCTGCAAGAATAACACGGGTGACAGGCTTATCAGCCGATTTGAAAAATTGATAACCGATAACAAGAATAATTAATATTATCGCTGATACAAAAACATTTTTCTTCACTCTTGCCACCTCCAAATTTTTGTAAAAAGCAGGTTAAAAATAATAATCAAGATAATAGGTTGTAGTTCTAATCAATGGATATAAGGATTCTATATTTTTTTTATTGTTCAAGGCCGGTTTTTGTGACCATATTAAGCGAATAATATCTCCGGATCAACTAATATTTAATTATGATGAACTTGTAAAAAATATAACCGATGGCTAAGTAAAAATCTTCATATACAAGGCATAGCATTTGGCCAGGCGTGAAGGCATACATGTAGTATGTCGAACGTCTGGCCAAATGCTATAACGCAGTAGATGGAGACTTTTTACGACGCCATCAAATAAGGAGCAAAAATGTCGATCCCCGGTAATCTTTTAACAACAGCTATGGCTGTTATGCCGCATACGAATATTGATCGTGCACTTGAAACAGCATTATCGCTTGACGTACCTTTTTGGCCCCAATTACCGAATTACAGCTATTATGAAGATATGTATGTTCAGGCGGCAGAACATTTTCCGGGCACCCAGCTCGATATGGAGAATCGAAAACTTACATTTAGCATTGATAAATTCATTTTGGAATTTGAAGAAACCATGGCTCATTTTGATGATCCTTCATATTTTGATGTCAGCGAAAGCTATTCTCCTGTATATCATAAATTCTTATCATTGGATTTGTCTGACAGACCGGCCATTAGAGGCCAGCTTGAAGGACCCGTGAGCTTCGGATTTAATGTTTTAGATCAGGATGACCGACCGATACTTTTTGATGATACAGTACGTCCGTTCATGTTTGAATTTATGGCAAAAAGAATAAATATCCAGCTGGATAATCTTAAGAAACTGAATCAGAATGCATTTATGTTTATCGATGAACCGGGGCTTCAGTTTCTCTTTTCTTCAATGGCAGGCTATAGCGATCTGAAAGCAAAGGGAGACTATGATTTATTTCTTTCAATGATTAACCGACCCAGGGGCATACATCTGTGTGGTAATCCGGATTGGGATTTTTTGCTAAACATGGATATGGAAATTCTCTCAATGGACATTTACACAAATGCGGAAGTTTTCGCATCTTATGCACAATCTATTAAGCGGTTTCTCAATAATGACGGCGTAATTGTCTGGGGTATTACTCCCACCGGTTTTGAAGATTTTGAAAAAGAAAATCTTAATTCCCTGGTATCCCAGCTGGAGAGTGTCTGGAGCATTTTATCAGGTAAAGGTATCGATATGGACCATTTGATTAACAGAAGTATGCTTTCACCTGCTACATGCTGTCTTATAAATCCTGATAAAGAGAAAACCGTAGAAAAAGCTTTTTTGAATGTTCAAAAACTTTCAGGGATTTTACGTGAAAAATACAATATTTAATCGTGATTCTTCAGTAAAATTATAATATATAGTTAAGCATTATTCACACACCGCCAAATTGAGTTTTACTTTGATTTAAAAATTGAAATCCTTATAACGGGACAGCGGAGAATCATATGAGTAAAACGGACATTTCAACCTACCGATCAATATTTTACCCGAAGAGTCTTGCGATAATAGGTGCTACTGACAACCCCATGAAATTCGGCAATCAATTTCTTCAGGCAAATATTTCCCACGGTTTTAAAGGGAAAATTTATCCGGTAAATCCCAAGGGGGGAGAAATTCAAGGTCTTAAAGTCTATCCTTCAGTCAATGACATTCCTGATCAGGTTGATTTGGCAGTGTTAACACTCCCGACAGCTCTTGTCCCTGAAGCAATCAGAAACTGTGCAATGAAAGGGGTAAAGGGTGTACAGATTCTAACATCCGGTTTCAGAGAGTCCGGTTCTGATGGTGAAGCAATAGAACGGGAAGTTTTAAAGATCGCCCGGGAAGGGGGTATGAGACTTATAGGACCAAATTGTTTCGGTATCTATACACCGGAAGCCGGATTGACCCTGCTGCCGGGGGGCGATTTTTCCAAAACTCCCGGGAATACCGGCCTGATTTCACAAAGCGGCGGAGGGGCATGTGAAGTTATGTATAGTGCCCGAGGCCGTAATGTAAACTTCTCTGTGGCGGTCAGCTATGGTAACGGTTGTGATATAGATGCAGCAGAAATGCTTAGATATTTTGAAGCGGACCCTGAAACTTTGATTGTTGGCGCTTACATCGAAGGTGTAAACGACGGCAGATCGTTTTACGAAGCTCTCAAATCATGCGCTGCAAAAAAACCTGTTGTAATCTTCAAAGGGGGTCTTGGCGATAATGGCAATCGAGGCACATTAGGCCACACAGGCTCAATGGCAGGATCACCTGCTGTCTGGGAGGCAGTTATCAAGTCAGCAGGTGCGGTCTCGGCATATGATATGCGTGATATGGTTGAATGCCTGATGACGTTCAATTGCATTTCTGATTTTACCGGAAACAATGCAGGAATACTTGCCGGAGGAGGCCAATTGGCTGTTAACGCCCTGGACTCGGCCTCAGGATTTGGATTTAATATACCGGAAACTGATAATGAGACAGCTGCAAGAATACAATCACACCTTCCCCCAACCGGTGCAGGGTGTGGAAACCCTGTTGATCTTTCCAGTCCGGTAATGCCTTCTAATGTGATCAATTCAATACTGGAAATACTCTCCGAAAAAAACAATATTGATTTTCTGGTTGTCTCTCAGGCTCTTTTCTATCTTTTAAGAAGAGAACAAAAAATTGCTTCATTATCAGGAAGAAAGATCTCAGAATTAGAATATCATAAAGAAATTACTGCTAAAATCGAAGAACTCCGGTTAAAATTCAAAAAACCGGTTTCAATGGTTTTAATTGACGTCGCCTCAGACCCCAAAAATTGCGAAGTTGAACTTGAAAAAGCTAAGATTCGTGAGTATTACACCGCCCACGGCATACCATGCTTTGACACAGCTGCTCAAGCATTCTCAGTTCTGCGAAGGGTGTTTGATTATTACAAGAGGCAGCGTAGTTATGAAACTATAAGGGGCTAAAATCATGAGGGTACTCCTTGTATCTGCCAACACAGAACAGATAAATATGCCGGTTTTGCCGCTTGGATTAGCATGCGTTGCAGCATTCATTCAGGAGAAGGGCCATGATGTGAAAGTAGTAAACCTGATGATGCAAAAAGATACCCGAATCGTTATAAAAGAAGCAATAACCGTTTTTAACCCGCAGGTTATAGGGATATCTGTAAGAAATATTGACGACCAGAAATTGGGAAGCGCACATCTTCTTCTTGACCCTGTAAAGGAGGTTGTTGCTGATTGCCGTGATTTTTCAGATGTTCCTATTGTCTTAGGAGGCGCCGGATACAGTATTTTCCCTCAAAGTACATTAGAGTATCTGGGTGCTGATATGGGTATACAGGGAGAAGGTGAAATATCCTTTTCAAAACTTTTAGAACATCTTGAAAACAACGAGGAACCATCAGGAGTTCCGGGCCTTTATCTGCCAAATAAGGGCCTTCAGAAAGAAACAGAATATTCAAAAAACCTGAACAAATTTCCCATGCCGCTTCCTGGTATACATATGGTATCCCATTCTGATCCACGGGACAGTGAGATATGGATACCGTTTCAAACCCGAAGGGGATGCCCTTTGAACTGCAGTTATTGTTCCACTGCTACTATTGAAGGTCGGATTATTAGAAAGCACGAGCCTGAACATGTAATTGACGCACTTTCACGTTATGTTGATTCCGGGTTCAAGCGTTTTTTCTTCGTGGATAATATTTTCAATCTCCCCCCTTCATATGCAAAAAAACTTTGCGATAAACTTACTTCTTCAGGATTAAATATCACATGGAAATGTATTTTGTATCCATGGAAAGTAGATGAGGAGCTTGTAGAAAAAATGGCAAGGGCTGGATGTCAGGAGGTCAGTCTCGGTTTTGAAAGCGGTTCAAAAAAAATTCTTCAAAAGATGAATAAAAAATACACACCCGAACAGGTTCGCCAGATCTCAGCCCTACTCAAAAAATACGGTATCAACCAATTGGGTTTTCTCTTGCTGGGCGGGCCGGGTGAAACTAAGAAAACTATATTGGAAAGCCTCTCCTTTGCTGACTCATTAAACCTTGAGGCCATGAAAGTTACAAAAGGAATCAGGATTTACCCATATACAGATCTTGCAAAAACGTCTATTAAAGAGGGCTTGATAAAAAATGAAGGTGAACTTTTGTTCCCCACATTTTATACAGCAAAGGGTCTGGAAGACTGGCTGGAGCAAACAATTGATGAATGGATGGAAACTCGCCCCAACTGGATATTATAATTTGTAAAATACAAAACCACACAATCCGGAAGAAGTATTTCAACCTTCTTCACAGTGGAGTGATGGTCTCCTGGTATTTCTATCGTTTTAGAAAACTACTATATTCATACATTTTTGCCAGAGACTTCACTGCCCGTTCCGGTGCAGTGAAATTTACACTTGCATAATCACTTTCTTTTACTCTGAATATTGTCTTTTCGAGCCCGTCATCCAGCATTCGTACACCGATAACAGGTTTTTCATATTTTTCCATGAGGCTTATCATGAGCTTCATGTAATTTTCTTCGAACTCTTTAAACCCTTTTTTCAAACCTTTAAAAAACGCATGGTCATAAGTATCGTCTATTTTAGTGATGGATGCTTCATAATGCTCTAATGCATATATTCTGCCTAAAACACCAAGGTGAATAACAGCGTCACAGCCGTCCCACTTCATAAGCTCTTCTAATAATTTTATCATAATGGCCGGTTCATTCTCAGCTACAAGGTCAACAGGATTCCCCCTGCTCCAGTATGGTGGTAGCAGTTTATCAATTTCCCCTATGAGTTCTTCCGATAATTCAGGAACCTTGAGTCCGTAAGAGGCACAGAGATCGGCGGTAACAACACCCCATCCACCACCCATTGTAATGACAGCAATACGATTTCCCTTAGGAAGAGGAAGAGATGAAAACGAAGCGGCAAAGTCAAGCAGATCTGTTGACTGTTTCGCTTTTACAATACCGGCCTGTTTGCAGACTGCATCAAAAACTCTTGAATCGGAAGTTAGTGCTCCTGTGTGGCTGGCAGCAGCCTTGGTACCTTCTTCACTTTCACCGCCTTTTAAAAGAAGTATAGGTTTTTTCTTTCCTACCCTGCGGGCACTTTCAAAAAAACGCCGACCGTTCTTAACACTTTCAACATACATCATAACTGTTTTGGTCATAGGATCGACCTCAAATCCTGCAAGATAATCTTCTATAGTTATCATTGCCTCATTACCTGATCCGCAAAAAGCCCTTATACCGATTCCCTGCTGTTTTGCAAATGCCATAAATTGGACACCCATGTTTCCGGACTGGGCAATAATTGCCGTATGCCCCGGTTCAGGCCTTATGGGAAAACTTGTACAATTAAGTTTTATATGCGGGTTGCTTATACCCATGGTATTAGGACCGAGAATTAGTATGCCGGCTTCTGTTGCCTTTTTTACCAGTTCTTTCTCCCTTTCTTTGCCTTCTTCTCCTGTCTCCCCGAAGCCCGAAGTTACAAGAACTACTTTCTTTATTCCTTTAGCCTTGAACTGCGGTATCAGGTCCATGACATAGGCTTCCGGTATGGTTACAATACCCAGATCAACTTCTCCCGGGATATCGGCTATTGATTTATAAGCCTTTCCTCCTGCTACAACTCCCCCTCTGGAATTGACACGGTATACCTTTCCTTCATATTTTCCGCCAAGCGTATTGGTTAAAAGGCTGTGCCCCCATTTAAATATTCCTGAAGATGCACCGATAAATGCAATCGATTTTGGATAAAAAAGAGAACCGATATCTTCCGGTTTAATGTAAGGTACAGATACCTCTTTCTCAGGTTCAGCCGAACTTTTAACAACCAGGGCATCAACAGCGCAAACCTTTCCTTCCGGTGTAATCAACAAGGGATTTATATCTATCTCAGTAATTTCAGGCCGTTCAATGCCAATCCTTGATAAACCTGTTATTACCTGAATCAGCTGATCCATGTCGGCTTCACTCTCCCCCCTGAAGCTCCCTAAAAGGGCTTTTGAATTTATTTCATTCAGCATTTCAACAGCGTCTGCTTTTTCAAGGGGGGCAAGTCGGAAAGAAACATCAGATAAAGCCTCTGTAAACACACCACCAAGACCGAACATTACAACCGGCCCGAAAAGTTTGTCCCGAAAAAAACCTGCTACAAACTCTCTCTTCCCCTCAAGACAGGGTTGAACCAGGATGCCCTCAAGCTCTTCTCCGGCTTCTTTTATGATTGAAGCTGCAGCTTTCCTTACCATACCGGTGTCAGTCAGGTTAAGATGTACAAGACCTCGCTCGGTTTTGTGAAGTATTTTTGAACCAAGGCCTTTAAGCACAACAGGAAAACCTGTCTCTTCAGCGGCTTTTACTGCAGTTTCTTCATTCTCAGCTATTCTTTCAGAAACCACAGGCACACCGTATTGCGCCAGAACCTTCTTTGATTCACTTTCACTCAGAGAAATAGTCTCTCCTCTTTCTGACAAACCGTTCTTATCCATTTGATACTCCCCTGACATCTTTTTCCGATATTATTAGAGATATTTTCCGAAATTATGGCAACAGTTATAACCCTTCTCATCGTTACATAAAATATAGAAAAAATAAGGCTTAATTGCTATTTGTCAACGAACTGGAGTGACCTGGGATTATAAAAGCTGTAGATTGATTTATCCCTGCCGGATTGCTGAAAATTCATATATGGTGAATTCGTAAAAAGTATAACCGATGGCTAAGTATGCAGCTGTAAAAAAATGCTTATAAACAAAAAAAATCATCGACTTATAGTTTCTTATATAAGAATGATTTTATTATTAACAACATCATATTTATTATGACTATTTGGTGACAAAGAATATAAGCATCAATTTTCCATGTCTACAATAATAGTAAATACCAAAACTATTGTTTACACCCATTCATTACTGGTGAACTCGTAAAAGACATAACCTATGGCTAAGTAAAATCTTCATATACAATACATTGCGGTTGATCAGGAATGAAGGCATACATTTAGTATGTCAAACTTCTGATCAAACGCTATAACAAAGTATATGGAAACTTTTTACGACGCCATCATGCTTGACATCATCGCTTTTTTGTCTTATTTTCTTTGAGTTACTTGTGTAATAACTTTTTTTAAATTCCAAAAAAAATGAAGAATATATCTTAAGGAGGATCAAATGAGTGTTGCTGTAATAAAGTGGGATGGCCCTGAATCTGTAGCAAAAGCTATGGAAGCCATAGACGGATGGGAATCATTCAAACCGGGAATGAAAGTTCTTCTAAAGCCTAATCTGGTAATTTCCATGCCGAAGGTTTCTCCCAGGGGAATCCTTACTTCACCAGAAATTATAGAAGCTGTAATAAAGCTCCTGAAAGAAAAAGGAGCCGGTTCAATTGTTCTTGCAGATGGTGCCATGAGTATTCCATCCATGAAGCTTGACACGGAAGCCGCCTTGAAGTGGGGCGCACTGGATGTAATATGCGAAAAAGAAGGTGTAGAATTTGTCGACCTTAATAAAAAACCTCATAGATCTTTCACTATGAGTAACGGCATTGAGATTGATGTTGCCGAGGCATTGTTTGATGCTGATTTTGTAATAAATCTACCGATATTAAAGACTCACAACCAGCTTAAAACAACTATTTGCATTAAAAATCTTAAAGGCGCTCTCCCCATGAAGTCCAAGAAAAAATGTCATGTGGAGACCGAGCTTGTACCAGCAATAGCCGAAATCAACAAGTTTATTCCCTGTGATATCAATATAGTGGACGCAATAACAGCGACCGAGCTTGGGCCCGCGCCTTCGGGAAGGCCTGATCAGGTAAGAGAGATGGGGCTGGTAATAGCTGGTAAAGACCGGCTTGAATGTGATATTGTAGGAAGTTATCTGCTCGGTTATGATGCCAAAGACATAGGATACATGGTCGAATATGCAAAAATGAACGATCAAAGTATTGAAATGAACGATGTTGAAATAATCGGTGAAGATCCGGCTGATTATAAAATGAATCTGAAATATGCAAATGAGGATTTTGAGCAGCTTGTGGGATCTCTTAAAGTTAAAGGCTTTGGAAAACCTGAAGGTGGCCATCGTTATTGTTCACCATGTGCATTTGTTGCTTTTCAGGCCGCCCTTAAGTTCAGTCTGGCAAATAGGGGAAAAACTATCGACAACGCCGAACTTATCGTGGGAAATGAGGCTAAAGTACCTGATAACACAAAATATCCTGTACTTTTCGGAAAATGCGCAATAGAAGCTAATAAAGACCTTGAAAATGCTATCTGCATTAAAGGTTGTCCGCCTAATCCTGATAAAGCAGTTGAAACAATGAAAAAGGAAGTCGGAGTTTTAAGCGAATAAGTTTTATACAAAACGACTTAAAATTGAAATTAAAAGGCAGTATATTCAATTAATTTGTTTATACTGCCTTTTTTTGTATTCAATTCTTGCCGGGCAAAGTGTATAATAATCATCCTACCCTTCTATCATTTGACAAATCATGGGTTTTTTGTAATAAAATTAATATGATATAAACTCTTAAAACAAGGGGGTGCGTCATGGCAAAAAATGTTTTAGTGGTAATTGCCGATGGTTCAGAGGAAATTGAAGCGGTGTGTATCATTGATGTATTAAGACGTGCCGAAGCATCCGTAACAGTGGCATCAGTCGGAGATATACAGGTTACGGCCTCCAGAGGTGTGAGACTTGTTGGTGACTGCCTTATCTCAGAATGTTTAGATACGACATTTGATTTAATTGCGCTCCCCGGGGGGATGCCGGGTGCTGAAAATCTAAGGGATTCAAAGGAACTGACTCAGATGTTAAAGAAACAGCACGATGAAGGCCGTTTATATGCCGCAATATGCGCCTCACCTGCAGTCATTCTTAAACATCATGATCTTATCGGATCCCGCAGAGCAACCTGCTACCCTTCCTTTACAGATTCCCTTGATAATAAAGAATCAATCAATTCAAGAGTTGTTGTTGACGGCCAGTGTATAACTAGCAAAGGACCTGGAACAGCCATTGAATTTTCACTGAAACTTGTAGAACAATTGTTCGGAAAAGATAAAGCCGCTGAAATTGCAAATGACATGGTTGTACAATGAATATATATAATACATAAATAAAATCAGGGGGCAGGAATGTTTAGCTTTTCAATGTCAAAACAGCAGAAAATGATAAAAGATGAGATCGCAAAGCTTGTAAAAGATATTGTGATAGATAATGCCCGGGAAATGGATAATAATCGTTCAATTCCAAAAGAGCATATCCTTAAAGCATGGGAACTTGGAATTTCAATTTCCATGGTTCCTGAAGAATACGGCGGATACGGGATGGAAGAGTCGCCAATTGAGACAACGCTGATTCTTGAAGAGCTTGCCTTTGGGGACATGTCTTTTGCAGTGGCTGCAACAGCCCCTTCACTTTTCATAGGCCCGTTAAACAGAATGGGTACTGAAGAACAAAAAAAGAGATACCTTCCCTTATACTGTAAAGAAGAATACACTCCCTGCTCTCTTGCTCTGAATGAGCCTCATTTTACATCCGACCCTGCTGATCTTAAAACGACAGCTGAAAAAAAGAACGGTTCATATATTTTAAACGGTACAAAATGTTTTGTTCCGCTTGCGAAAGACTCTTTACACTTAATGATTGCAGCATCCTGTGAAGGTAAAAACAATCTTTTTATTGTCAG
>Ga0209249_1001762_pt1 | contig 19396 bp, 17 predicted proteins | sample SaaInlV_200m_DNA_4_FD_184653 | JGI IMG/M metagenome (GOLD analysis project Ga0209249, IMG submission 184653) | Marine microbial communities from expanding oxygen minimum zones in the Saanich Inlet - SI037_S3LV_200m_DNA (SPAdes) (version 2) | ecosystem: Environmental > Aquatic > Marine >...
ACGAATTTGGCCATTTTTTTGTTGGTCGTTTTTTCAAGGTAGAAATCGAAGAATTTGGCGTTGGTTTGCCACCCAAAATGATCTCCCTCTTCCGCTGGAAAGAAACCGAATTCACCCTCAATTGGCTGCCCATTGGCGGTTTCAATCGCTTCAAAGGTGAAAACGACCCCGAAGTGGGCGGCGGTCTTGCTGCTGCCAGCGCAGGCGTTCGTCTCGCTGTTTTGCTGGCTGGTGCGGCAATGAATTTATTATTGGGAATTCTCGTCTATAGCATCATCATTTCTAAACTAGGGATACCGAATTTAGAAGTTGTTCAAATCTTTGAGGTGACACCGGGTTCGCCCGCAGACCGAGCTGGCTTCCGTGTAGACGACATTATCCTGGAGATTGACGGAGAATCGATTAACAGTGAACCCGAACTGCGTGGCATCATCGGCGACAGCATGGATCAAGAAATCAGCGTCACCCTTCAGCGTGGCGAGGAGATTATCGAAACATCTGCCACTCCCTTGGGCAAGCGTAGTGCAAATCAAGGTGCCTTGGGCTTTATCCCAGGCTATGAGTATATCGAATCACCCTCTTTCCTCACCACACTTTCATACGGTACTCAAACAACAGTACTCCATGCCAAAGAAATTCTGCTTTTCCCGGCGAAGATTTTGCGCGGCACCCTCAGCCCAGAAGAAGGACGTTTTATCGGTTTTAGAGGCATCTACAATATCTTCCAGCAAACAGTAGATGCTGATGTCGAAAGCCGAGTTGAAGAACCTGTGACATCCCCAACATCTTCTGCTCCCCCACCAACTTTCTATACCCTAAACCTGATTGCCAGCCTAACGATTACTCTCGGTGTTTTCAACTTACTCCCCTTCCCTGCTTTAGATGGTGGCAGAATTTTCTTCATCATCCCCGAATTGATATTCCGAAAACGCGTCCCTGCCAATTTCGAGAACGCCGTTCACGGCATTGGGATGATGCTCCTCTTAGGCTTTATGCTCTATATCAATGTGATGGATTTTGTTAACCCCGTTGATATTATTTTGCCCTAACTTTTTAGCTCATAGGAAGATACAAAGTTGCTAATATTTTACGTGAGAAAGTACTAAAAAATCATGAACGATACAGAACTATCCTTTCAAGAAACCCTCAATCTCCTCCTCGACGAGAACAAGAAACTCTCAGGCGAGGCTCTTGCCCTATTTTCAGACATGCTCCCTGAGCAACTTAAACTATTGCTGGATACTTGGGATGAAATCACGCTATCTCGAAGACAATCTTTTCTTGCCCTGCTGAAACAAGCCTTGGAAGATGATCTTCTGCTCAGCTATAATGCGCTGGCGCGTGCGCTGCTTAGCGATGAAGATGCCGTTATTCGTACAATCGCGATTCGCTTATTGAGCGATTATGACCGCGAAGATATAATCCCCACCTTTTTGGATATTGCCCTTCACGACCCAGAAAGCGAACCACGCGCAGAGACAATCACAACGCTAGGCTCCTATGTTTTGGATGGCGAGTTGGAAGAAATATCTCAACAGAATTTAAAAAAAATTGAAGATGTACTGATCCAAATCGCCCAAAGCGATGAGAAAACTGAACTCAGGCAACGCGCCATCGAGTCATTGGGGTTTTCTTCCCGCAAGGAAGTCCGCCCGCTGATCAAGGATGCGTGGGAACGCGAAACCGTGATGTGGACAGCGAGCGCAGTCTCTGCAATGGGGCGTTCTTATGATAAAGGCTGGGAAGAGGAAATCCTCGAGGCACTTCTCAGCGAAAATGAGATTATTCGCCTCGCCGCGACAAAAGCAGCCGGAGAGTTATCTCTGCCTTCTGCTCACCCTATCTTGCTCAAAATTTTGACAGACGATGATGATGCGGCTGTCTTGCACGCTGCAATTTGGTCGCTTTCACAAGTCGGTGGCGAGGAAGTGCGGGAATATTTACTTAGTCTTCTCGATCAATACGATGATGATGAATTCGCGCAAATAGAATATATCGAGGACGCTCTTTCTAATCTTGATTTTACGGAAGATGCTCAAAGCCTTGATCTTTTTGATTTCGATAGCGGTGATTTGCCTGAAAACCACTAGCAGTACATTTCACGGTGACCTAAATGCTTAGTTTAGGAAAAGGAGAATTTCTGGTGGGGAAGAAAATACGCACGCTCGCAAACCTGCTTTTATTGACTGCACTGCTCTTCGGGTCCACACAGCAAGTTGAGGCTCAGGCGGAAATCGATATCAGAGATGCTCAGGTTGAACACGATTTTGGGGAGGAAATCCGTTTTTCGGCACAGGTAGAATCTCCCAATCCCATTAAAGAAATTTTGCTTATTTTTCGTGATGTGAACGAAGAGAATACCCGTGTAATTCCTCTCGAAGTAGGTGATGAGGGGCGCGTCAACTATCAATATGATGCTCGCGAAGATTTGCTGCACCCCTTTGCCAAGATGGTATTTTGGTTTCAGATTACCCTGGAAAGCGGCGAAAGCCAGACCAGCGAAAATTTTTCTTTTGTTTATACAGATAATCGTTTTGAGTGGGAGACGCGTGAGGAGAATAATCTTCGCGTTCACTGGAGCGAGGGAGATGAGGCTTTTGGGCTTGCCGCGCTCGATACGGCACGCAATGGGCTTGCGGGGATTCAATCGCTTTTTTCGGTAGATAACGCTCAGCCAATTGATATATATATTTATGCCTCCCCTGCTGATTTACAAAATGCTCTTTTTATGGGCGGAGAAACATGGGTAGCTGGGCACGCCAGCCCTGCGCTCGGCATTGTTTTCGTTTCTATCTCACCTGGTACGCAAGAAAAAATTCTTATGGAGCAGCAAATTCCACATGAATTGGCGCATATTCTGCTTTATCGTTACGTGGGTGAAAATTATAATCGCCTGCCCACTTGGCTTTTGGAGGGTACGGCTTCGATTGCCGAGCTATACCCCAACCCCGATTATCAACTTGCCCTTAATCGTGCAGTAGAAAATAACACCTTACTCCCGATTGCTGAGCTTTGCCACCCTTTCCCACGAGATGCTTCGCAGGCCTTTTTGGCCTATGCCGAAGCTGAGTCTTTCACCCGATATATATATACTAATTTTGGCACAAGTGGATTGGACGATTTGATCATCGCCTACGCTGACGGGTTATCCTGCGAGGCAGGCGCGATGCGCGTCTTTGACAAATCTCTCACGTATCTCGACTCCAATTGGCAGGAATCCGTTTTAGGGGCAAACCTGCTTGGTGTTGCCTGGCGTGCAGTTTTACCTTATGTGTTGCTTCTTGCCCTATTGCTTGCAACCCCTCTGGTCGTGGGCATCTCGGCATTAAGAAAAAGACGTATTGATGCTTAGAAGATTATCGTGAAAGATAATTCTACAAAAGCCAACATTCACATCCGCGTTTGGGGACGTGTGCAGGGCGTCGGGTTTCGCGCCTTTGTTGCCCAAAACGCAAAAGAACTGAACCTGACAGGTTGGGTGCGCAATGTGGGGCGTGACCAAGTCGAAACCCGCGCCGAAGGGACGCGTAAAGCCCTTGACCTTTTTCTTGAGAAAGTTAGAGCAGGCTCAAGTGTTTCAAATGTGAAAGAATGTGAATTTGATTGGGGAGAGTTTGGTGGGGAATATAAGAAGTTTAAAGTGCGCTGGTTTTGATAGCCTAAAAACCCAATTTCTTTTCTTTTAACGAAGTATAACTTCCCAAACCGATGATAAGATGGTCAAGAATTTCAATATCAAGTAATTTTCCTGCTGAAAGCATTGCACGTGTGATAGCCACATCATCTGGGCTAGGTTTGGGGTCTCCACTGGGATGGTTGTGAACGGCAATCAGCGCGGCGGCGTTTCGACGTACTGCGGGGGTGAAAATCTCGCCAACGCGCATTTGGGCGGAATTCAATGATCCATGTGCTACCGTAGCAATATCCAAAACATGGTTGCGCGTATCAAGCAAGATAACGCGCATTTCTTCTTTTTCCAGCGCGCTCATCTCATATTGTACTAAAGCTGCCGCATCGGCTGGGCTGTTAATGGTGGGACGCTCTTCTGGAGACTCCAGCATTAAACGGCGACCAAGTTCAATTGCGGCTTTGATCTGGGCTGCTTTGGCGGAACCAATCCCGTGCTCGGCACAAAGTTCATCGAAGGCAGCGCGATGAAGTCCGCTTAATCCCCCCAGATTTTGCAAGATACGCTGTCCCATTTGTACGGCACTTTCTCCCTGCACACCTACACGTAGCAAAATAGCGATTAACTCAGCAGAGCCAAGTGCCTGTGCGCCCAATTTTTCTAGCCGCTCACGAGGGCGGTCATCTGCGGGAAGGTCAGCGATGCGATAGGATTGGGACATATTTACTCGCTTCTTTGGAAAACTTGCACTTCGGGGTTGACAAAGGAGATTGAAATTTGCGGCAAAAGTGATGGGAGTGAATAGTGAAAATCGCCAATTAAATGATAGGATGTTTCGCCCGCCAAGAGTTGTTCAAAAAAATCACATTCAACGGGGTTAGTTTGGTAGATCGATTCATTTGCACATCTGGCGTAAGTAAAACTATCTATAACAAAATAATCTGTTTCTCTATCAAGCAGCCCTGCTTCACCTTCGTTAAATTTTTTATATGGTTTTCCCCAGCCAACTTCCGGCACTTCCTGCCCTTCAAATTTTGTAAAGAAAATCGGATAAGAGAATTCCGCTTCAAAATGTTCTTCAGGTATCTTCGGAGGATACATCGTATATTCGAGCTTTGTCCCTTGAGGGAGGGTTGCGATAAACTCACCAGCCGCGATCCTGGAATCATTTTGAAGCAGCAGCCTCACGCTAAATACGCGTAAGAGTGAGAAGAAGATGATTAACCCTAAGGCAAGAGGGAAGATAAATTGATATTTTTTGTATCTTCCTTCCGCAATTAGAGCTTGCAAATCCTCGACAAAAAGCGCGGCAAGTACAGCAAAGAAGGGCATTAGAGGAATAAAAAAACGTGGTTGATAATTATAAGAAGCCATGATCGGCAAATCGAAAACAAGAATAGCCAGAAGAAGAATTTTACTTAGATTTTTTTTGTTCTCCCTCTCTGAATGACGCAACCCTTGAAAAAACTTCACGATAAAATAGAGAAAAGCCAATACGAAAAGATAATAAGTCGCTGTGCCTAGCGCACCCTTCAATGCCCCCCATTGCCCGATGAAACCGATCACACTCTCTGAAGTTTTCCCATAATTAGCATGACGTGAAAGCGCAGGGAAGACTCGCTTAAAATAAAAAGCCATCCAAAGCAAGGCTTTTGGCGTTCCCACGACGAAGCCTAAAAAGGTCAGCGAAGCACTAATAAATAAGGTTTCGATAGCACGTAATTTTTCCTGAAAGAGCTGTTTTCCTTCGCTAAAAAGAAAAATAAGTAGAGGCACAAGAAGAAAAACGCCGCCATTATATTTGCTTGATGCCGCCAAACCAACACAAAAAAAAGCCGCATAAAGCCAACCTTTTTGCATCTTTTTTCGATATTTGACCAGCAAATAAACAGTCAATGTTAGAAAAAAAGTTAGGTAAAGATCATTGTGAGCAAAACGGGCATTGATAGCAAGAACATGATTTGAGAGCAGAAGAAGCGAAGCAAAAGCACTGGCAAGAATCCCACCCCCAAGATTTCTTGTGATCCAATAAACGAGATAGATTGTTCCTGCGCCTAAAAGCACAGAAAGAAAACGAGCAATGCCTTTAAAATCATCTACGAAATCGAGCGCGTAAACAATTTTCCCGACCCCAAACATGATATGTTTTGGTAGCGAGGGATAATCAAAATTTGTTTCGTCAAATTCCCATTTGCCCTCCAAGGCATGTTCAACACGGTGTACCAACTCGTCGGGGTTGTGCATCGTAGCAAGGCCTGAGGCAGTTAACGCGATAAAAAACAACGCCAGGAAAACCGGAATCCATTTCTCATATTTTTGAAAAAAGGTTGAAAGTTTCATTTTCAAGATTTTGGCTGTTGGGTAATCACTTTGATTAACGTAACGCTATCATCGTCCAGATTACCACTAATAAATTCGGGGCGGATGCGCGAACAAGTGGCTTTAAAAGCTATCTCATCTCGCTCGCTGATAATAATCTCCACCTTGTTAAAATAGCGTTCAAAAACTTTTCGATAATCCCAAACCCGAAAACGGTTATGGTTGCTGGAGGGGTTCAGCCAGCCATACCAAATCTTTTTTGAGTAGCAGAGCATCTCGAAAGGATATTTGAAGTAATGATCGCGTAAATCAACATAATGGAGCTGGATTCCCTCAGGCTTGGTCAATGCAGCGAGAGATTTTGTGATTCCATCCACATCATCGAGATGTTCGTAGACGGATGAACTGAGGAGGATATCCACCTGTGGGATTTCGGAGCGCACGTCTACCAAGCGGATGTCCTCTTCAATAAGCGTGATCCACTCTAGACGCGGGGTAACGCGCCCCTGTTCTTCTTTGAGATATTTCCCGTTTAATGGTAGCAAGCTCAAATTATGTGCGTCATCGGGCGGGGCGTATTTATCGGCTAAAATTATATGTGCCGCACCAAGTTTTAGTAGGGCTACCCCCAAAGAGAAGCGTCCGCCATATCCAAAAATAAGAATAGTTTTTCCTTCAAGGGAAAAACCTGTTTCCTTAAATTCGAGGCAATAACGCTCGGCGGCTTCTTCGGGGCTGCTGGTTTCGATGCCGGGGCGGATAATCCATCCGCGCAAAAGCAAAAAGCGGACAAACTTTTCAGGTAAAAAATGACGCCCAAGGCGAGGAATAAGGTAATTTAGGTTCATGGGAGATAAGCTGAACAATCGAGTGCCTCTTCGCGCGGCACAAGAAGTTGTATATAGACAGAACGCAGCGTTTCAAGGGGTTCATAATAGCAAAGGGTGGGCGCAGCAACCCATACTGCCCAGAGGTCATTTTCTGCTGCAAAACTGCCTTCTTCATCTTTGATATCAATCTTGAGCGGTTCTGTGATGATGAGGCTAAAACGATGCGCGGCAAGGTCTTCGTAATAGGGCTTAAAATAAGCAGCGTTGCTGCTCATGGCTTCGTTCATCATCCGCTTTTTCTCGTATTCTGGCACAAGGGGAATTTTGGGAACATAGCCAAAGGTGAGCAATTGCCGTTGATCGATAAAAAGAATTTCTCCTTGAGCTTGTGTATCTTTAATAGCGTGACGAATATACCAAAGGGCATCGTTTATTTCTTCTGTAGGCGGTAGTGTAGCCACAGCTGCTGCATCTGCAAGGATTTTAACTTGATTGATCTCAGCTTCAGTGAGAGAAAGTTTTGGTCTTAACCCAAGCAAAGATGGGAGTGCCGGTATTGCAATTAGGAGAATCAGTAATCCTTGGAGCCAGATGGGATGTTTTTCTGGTTGAGAAAACCATGTTTTATCACTATTCCTCCACATAATTGCGGCAACAAAAAGCAGGTCTATAAGGAACATATCGAGGTTGTGGAGGTTGTTCCCACCACCAATCTTTGTGCTGATGATAATCCCAACCACCCAAAAAGGAAGAAGGGCACCAAGTATTGCCAGTTTTTGCCAAAGTGAAGGTTGCCAGTATTTTTTCTTAATCGAATAAAAGAGCAAAATGGTTAATGGCAAAATTGCAATCAGCAAGCCGCCTAAAATCCCTTCCGGGTAAGTATCGCTAGGGAAAAGACGACTCCAGAGAAGAGGTTGTGCAGAAGTAGCACTCTGAGCACTTGAAACGGTTCCAACAATTGCATTTCCCAACCCTGTTACAGGATCCGTACGATTTTGCCAAGTATTTTGGATGATGGGATATAGGTACCAAATGGATACACCGGCGATAGCAAGAATAATGGCACGCCCCCAATCTCGAAGGACGAGACGCTCGCCTTTCAACTTGCTTCCGTTTAATGACAACATCCCAGCCCAAATAGCGGGAGCAAATTCCCATGTATAGCGTGTTATCTCAGCATAGTATCCTGCAACTGCAATAGCGGGAATTGCCAACCAAAGAGGGCGTTCCCAAACAATTGCTACTAGAATCGCACTGAAAACGAGAGGGGTATATATGGGTCCCTGATTAAGGAAAAGAAATGCCCAAAAGCTTAGAAATAGAATCTCCGATTTTTTGCTTTCCCTTGTTTTGAAGGCAGCCCATCCCAAAACTACGTAAGGGAGTGAGAGTACCAGCGCACTCCAGAAACGATTAAAAAGAATAGATGTATTGGGAAAGAGGAAGGGCAGCCCCCATAAAAATTGTCTACCTGAAGATATGAAGGCATTAAGCGGTCGGTCTGCAGGGTAATTGTAAAGATAGCGACCGAACATGATGGAATAATCCCAAAGCCTATTGCCATCAGACCAGTAGAGGTTAAAGGGGTAATCGGTGACATTGGAGAAAACACTGGCAAGAGTGAAGGAGGTTCCCGAGAGGAGAATACTTAGAAGAAGTGTAGAGAAGGATATTAACTTTTCATCATCTTTGGTTAAAAGGATTGCCAAAATAATAATGATCAGAAGCCAAAAGAAGAGCCTGAAATATATACCGACAAAAACAAGTCCCCATAAGGTGTATTGAAGGAACCAAAGAGGAATAGTGAGAATAATAAGAGCAAAAATCCAAGAGAAATATCTCAATTTCGCTCGAAGAGAGATGAGTGTATTTTTTAGCCCCTTCAGTTTTTCAGTTTTCCAGAGGGCAAAGCCAAAAAGGATTAGTAAGCCGATTATAAAAAGACTGAATAGAATGAAGAAAACACCCCATTTGGGAGAGAATCCTCCTGTTATAGAGCCAGTGCCTGAAGCAATATTGTAGAACTCTTGTAAAACTAGCCCTAGAAAAATAACCGTTCCTAAAAAGAGGATACGGCGAGGAAAAAGAAAGGGTTCTTTATTCATAGACGAGTGTTATTTTTGTTTTGCTTTCTGAAGTATCTCTTCAAAAAAAGCCAAGCGTTTTTTTTCTTTAAATTGTGTATTAATGATTTCAATTTCTTTTCGATCTACACGCCTACCACGCATTTTGTAGGCAAAGTTGCGGATAAGTTTACCATGTGTGATGATATTGTCCTCAGTGTTGGGGATTCTTAGAAGGAAGTCAACATCAAGTTTGTCAAGGTCAGTATCTTTATAAGCATAAATCATAGGTAAACCACAGGCAAGATATTCGCGGCTTTTGAGAGGAGAAGCTTCATTGAGACTAACACGGTGCATTGCTAGAGAACTAATGGCTACATCTGCTTTAGAGAATATAGAGAGATATTTCTCAGTTTGTAAATAACCGTGTAGCGTGAGGTTTTTAGGTAGCTCTGTGAATTCTGGTAAATGATCGTAGCCAATAATATCTAACTTTATATCAGAAAAAGTTTTGGCAAGAGTAATAATTTTATCTACACCGTGCCACGAATGTCCTGGTCCACCGATAAAAAGAATTTTTGGGATATTGTTGTTTGGTGCAACAAGAGAATTAAATCCACTTAGACTTATACCATTGGCGATAACCCTTGTGTTTTTTCTGTATTTTTTAAAGACAGATGATTCTGCCAATTCTTTAGATACACAACTTAGACCACTAATAGAACGCAGGAAAAATCCGCGTGTGAGACGATTGTAGGAAGAATAGATAAACCCCAGCTCCTTATGTTGCTCAACATCATCGGTATTGATTTCTTCGACGATGGGAGCAATCGCGGCAAGGCGATTCAAGGAGACAATATAGATTCCGTAACGGAGGTAGATAATATCAGGCTGATAGCGTTCTATAGCCCCGAGCATTTCTTTCGCCGCACGGATGCGTCCGAATTCGCGTTGGGCAATTCCGCTTTGGGATGGGTAGAAGAATTTTTCGCCTGGTAGCAAGTTTGGGTCACGCGTGTCTTCAGAGTGCGTGAAGAGGCGAACTTCATGTCCCAGAGATTCCCACGTTTTAATATGGCGATGGATTTTTTTCCCTACTCCGCTATAAAAAGTGCGCGGCCAGTGAAGGGAAATATAGGCGATTCGCATTTTGAGTAAGCTCTCTTTGAGCGCCCATTTTGCGCTCTCATTGATTTGTTTTCTGTGTACATCTTTTAAAAACAATAATTATCTGATGTTATCAACTATTCTGTTTTTGCTCACGGCAAAGCTGGTAATCTTTTTTTAATTGAGCCGCTATTTTGAGAGGGTTATGCCAAGTTTCTATAAATTTTCGGCTTTGAATACCCCGTGATGGTAAATTATCTGTCTTCTCTGTTAGCCATAAAGATAAAATCGGCTCTAAAGTATTAGGGGTTACTCTAATAATTGGTAGGCTTTCACGCATCTTTTTGGGGATGAACTTCAAATCATTTTCACGAATATAACACATGACGGGCTTTGATAAAGCCATACATTCTACAGCTAAGCCACCATACCAACCAGCGTATAGTTGATCAATTAATAGATCTGCTTTTTCGTAAATTTTTCGAGCATCAATGTTTGATAAATTTTCAACTAGAATAAATTCAAAATCAATCCCATCTTGTTTTAGGTTTTCTACAACATCTAAGATTACTTTTGTACCTTTTACTCCGCGATGACTTGGGGCATGAACGACTATAGGTTTTAGGTTTCTTGTTTGGGGTATTGGCTTCCAGATACGGCTATCAACCCGAGGTGTTGGCATAAATTTGGCTTGAGAGGGTAAAACATGCCCTGTGTCAGGACTAATGTAATATATCAAATCTGCGTACTGCTCAAACTTGGCTATCACTTGGCGTTTTTCAGCATCACTTTGTGGAGAGTAATACCCAGTCTCTACATGGTCGGCAATAGAAAATTCAAAATTTTCTTTAATATAATCTCCTTGACGAGCATCGCTTCCCTGAAAAGTTACTGCGATGCACTTCCCTAAACACTTTAGAATACGCAAATCGATCATGTGTAAAAACAGATAATATAACTTCACCAGAACGCGTGCAAATGCAGATACTGGCTTCATTTGCTGGACACGAGCAGGGAAAATAGTTTCTCCAAAATTATAGTGAATAATGTCAAAAGAGTGTGCTTTCCATGAAAGTTTTAGCATTGCTTTTACATAAGAAAACAAATTGTAAGATTCTTCTAGTAAAACTTCATCAAAAGGATATGAGTAGGCATGTTGATGAAATGAGACAGACCAACTATCCAGTTTCAATTCTCGTTCAACGCGAGCAAGATAGGCTGAGTGTCCAGCTGCACTTTGTGGGCAATGTAAAACGCGAATTCTATTCATTTTTTCTACACTCTCTCTGTTCGGTATTTGTTAAATAATTCGATTCCCCAAGCCCGAATATCTTTAGCGGATAAGCCCACAACCACGATCACTGCAATCACCGTCATACCTATTATTAGGGTAAGTTGAAAAAGCGTTGGTTGTGAAGGCATTAACCAACGAGCCAAACTTAAAATAGTTATTGACAAAAATAATGGGATTCCCACATCAAATATGTGCCAGTATTTCAACTCACCTTTGAGTATTTTGTAGTGAACAATGAACGGGAGGAAGATGAGTTGAGCTAAATTTAATAAGCTCCACGCTAGTGCTGCACCAACGCCGCCATATTCTAAAGATAATGCGGTGAGTAAGGGAATAAATATTATAGATAAGATAAGGCTTCGATAAAATGTGAATTTAACCCAACCATAAGCAATTGTTGAAATAATCTGAACTTCTAACAAGCTGTAGAAAACTGTCCCTGCAAACAATAAAGTTGCTATTGGAGCAACGATGGATGCGAGTTCCATATCCTGTTGCCACAAATAGATTAATTCGCGTGAGAAAAACACTGCGGTCCCAGCTATTGGCAAAATGACAATAGCTACCAGTTGGGAAGATTTATGGTAGATAGTTCGCAATTTCTCCTTATTATTTGTTGAGACAAGGGATGACAAATAGGGAAATAAAGGCTGGATAATTTGAGTGTTAACCATTTTTAGCTGTTCATTTAGGTGGGAGGCTAGTGAATAATAACCAAAATGTTCCAAAGAAAGAACTTTGCTAAGGATAATTTTATCTGCCTGAGTTAGAAAAAATGTAAAAAGGGAAGTCCCACCCATACCAAGAGCAAAACGCCATATCTCCATAATAATATCTTTTTGAAAATGTGGAGTTCCATCCCCAGAAGGCAAATTATGCCATAAATAGTAAATCGTTATTCCCAATTGAACTATGCTAACAACAATCTGCCATAAGAAAAAAGCTATGATGGGCTCGGAGGCTAACCAAATTGTCAGTATGCTCCCTGCGCCACGAAAAGTTACAACAATAACGTTAATGCTATTGAGCAAAATAATTTTTTGTAGCCCAATTAACCCTCCTTGGTAAAGGGTTAGGGGCCAACGAAAAAATGTGATTATTCCCATAATTACAATGACGATCTCAATGGTTGATGAAGGAATTGTTTTCGATTGTATCCAATAGGTTGAAAGAAGTGGGGCACTGAAACAAACGATTAGACTCAAAAATAACCCTATGAACCAATAAGGAATTTCCATTGTGCGTAATAAATTGCGAGCTTGTTTCATTTTTTCAGGAGAAGCCGCATAGCGAGCAATCTCTCGCTTAATGGTTACACTTAGCCCAAAATCAAGAAACAAATTAAAGGTGGCTTGCAATGCACTATAAAAACCAAGTAATCCATACCCATCAATACCTAAAAAATTTATATAGATAGGTACGGTAATTATGCCTATAAGAAATGTCCACCCTTGTCCGGCAAAGTTAGAAACGATGTTTTGCTTTAGGCTTATTTTAGAAAACATTGCTGAGTATATGAAGTTCTGATAAACACAATGATACAGTTTTATTCATTGGATACTGTATCAATTGTCTTTAGGAGCCTGGCAGGCACACCACCAAGCACACTTCCTGCTGGATAGCTCTTTGTGACAACTGCTCCTGCCCCAACCACGCATCTGTCACCTAAAGAAACTCCTGCCAAAATAACCGCATTTGTTCCAATCCAACAATGGTGCCCTATTCGGATCGGATCAGAAGGAAGCCATTTATCTAAGCGATCTGTGTCGTGATTTGCAGAAATAATCTTTACCCCTGGAGCAAAAATTGTATAGTCACCAATAAAAATCCCATTCAACCCCTGTACATAACATCCTCCACTAGTAGCAAACGACTTCCAAACATTCTCCCCAAGTTGGATGTTTTTAGCATGTTGTACTTTGGAGGTATAGTGAACCATCCAGGGAGTTTTTCTATTAACAAAAAAAAATCTTTGCACTATAATATTTACCAACCATGTGCCTGGGTAAATCCGAAAAACTGGATTAAACATTTCTTCTACAGTTTTTTGTATCTTTTTGAGAAAACGAGTGTTTTTTGTCATAATCAACTTACCATACTTCTACAGAACCTATTGAAAATCAATCTGATATGCTTGCTCTGCATATTTAAATTTTACTTTTGTGGGCACATTGTCCACAGAAATTCCCCCCTCAATACAACTCAGCCTCAAAATATCCATCACCTCATCATCGCCATCCAAATACACTTCTGAAATGCCTCTAGCCTGCAATTCCTTCACAATCTCTTTTGCCTTTTGGCGAAAAGATTTATAAACCGTGAGCGAATCTTTGGCGTATTGAGAAGCGCGCTGGGTAAAAACTCGCATCCCTTCGGGGGTTAAATCGTATTTTAGCCGTGTCCTATCCAAATGCGACACTTTGACATATCCACGGCTCACCAATCGCTTGATATACCAATTGACGCTCCCCACGGCCATATCTAAACGTGCAGAAAGGCTTGATTGAGTAACCAGAGAATCTTCTGAAATTGCTTCAAGAAGGTCGTATTCTTTTGCTTTGATGGGAATATTTGCCTGAGCGTTCATTTTCTGAATTCTCATGCAGAATGATTTATCTGTCAAGCGGGGAAATGTGGATGAAGAGCCGCGTCGCGCGCGTTTTGGGCTGGGGTACCGAATCCCAAGCTGGGGTGTGGCGTGGGCAGAATCATGTCCACGCTACGAAGCTGTTGATTGAGGGCAAGCAAGTTTTGGGTCACGCGCGTCGCGGTTTTACTTCCTGAAAATCCCCCCGTTAGAAAATTATCCTAAAATTTTGGCGATTTTTTCTGCCGCGTGTCCATCGCCATAGATGCTTGGTCTTTCTTTTGGCATAGTCTTGTTATTTACGGCTGAAAGAATTTTCTTTTTATTTGCACCAACGAGCGTATTCCAGCCCACATTGACGGTTTCGACCCATTCGGTTTCAGGGCGCAAGGTGACACAAGGGATTGCCAGCCAGTAGGCTTCTTTTTGCAATCCGCCCGAATCGGTGAGGATGGTTTTGGCATTTTTTGCCAGCGAAAGCATATTGAGATAGCCAACGGGTTCGATGAGGTTGATTTTAGGAGCAAATTTTTCCACATCTTCAATCAAATCGGTGATTTTGCCGCGCGTGCGGGGGTGGACGGGGAAAATGATATTTTCATCTAGCTCCCGAAATGCCTCAAAGATGGCGCGGAGATTTTCGGCGTTATCGGTATTGGCGGGGCGATGCACCGTTGCCAGCAAATAATTGTTGGGGATGATATTGAGAGTATCTAAAAGGGTAGATTTTTTCTCCGAGAGCGCAGAAAAGGCTAAAACGGCATCGTACATCACATCGCCAACAATATGCACGCCTTTGATGATACCTTCATTTGCGAGATGCCGGGCGGAGACTTCGGTGGGGCAAAAAAGCAAATCGGAGGCATGATCGGTGAGGACGCGGTTATGCTCTTCGGGCATTTTACGATTGAAGGAGCGCAGTCCCGCCTCAACGTGGGCGATGGAGATGTGAAGTTTTACTGCCGCCAGCGATCCTGCTAAGGTCGAGTTTGTATCGCCGTAGAGCAGAATATAGTCGGGCTTTTCTTCGAGGAGTAGCTCCTCTATGCCCATCAACATTTGTGCCGTTTGCCAGCCGTGCTTGCCAGAGCCAACTTCGAGATTGATATTCGGCTCTGGGATTCCCATCTCATCAAAAAAGATTTGCGACATTTGCGGATCGTAATGCTGACCGGTGTGGACGAGAAATTCTTCATGCCCCGCAGAGTTTAATGCCTTGCTAACGGGAGCGGCTTTCACAAATTGTGGTCTTGCGCCAATAACTGTTAGTATTTTCATTTTTTTCTCAAGCGTTTCACCACAGAGAGCACAGAGTTCACAGAGTTTTTAAGAAATGAGAGAGAAAAACAAAGATAGAAAATAGAAGGCTTCTTTTCTCTTGTTTTTTCTCCCTATAAAATTTTCTCAGTGTTCTCCGTGTACTTCGCGTAGTATACCCTACGGGGTGCTGTGGTGATTTTTTTATCCCTTCACAATTTCAATAACATATTCTATCTGCTCAGTGCTCATTTCAGGATAAACAGGGATGGCGATAGTCTCTGCGCTCGCCCTCTCCGCTACGGGGAAATCGCCCTCTTTATAGCCCAGCTCTTTCGCGGGTTCTGCCAAATGCAAAGGTTGCGGGTAGTAGACGCTTGTGCCAATGCCTGCTTCTTTGAGCTTTTCTTGTAGTTCGTCTCGATTTGGGACTTGCAAAATATAAAGGTGGTAAACATGTGTTCGATTTGGGGCTTCGTAGGGCGTTTGGATATTTTCTACGCTAGCCAGTGCGTCACTATAAATATGCGCCACTTTTCTGCGACCTTCATTCCATTTATCCAAATGTGGCAATTTGACACGCAAAACTGCCGCCTGAATAGCATCTAAGCGACTGTTATAGCCCAAAACTTCGGGGAAGTATTTTTTCTTCCAGCCGTGGGCGCGTAACATAGTCATTTTTTCTGCTAACTCGGCGTTATCCGTCACGACCATTCCACCATCGCCATAGCCGCCCAAGTTTTTGCTGGGGAAAAAGCTGAGACAACCAATATCGCCGATGCCACCCGTTTTACGCCCTTTATAATCCGCACCGAAAGCCTGAGCATTATCTTCGATGATGGCTAAATCGTGTTCTTCGGCAATTTCCGCCAGAGCATCCATATCTGCGGATTGACCGTAGAGATGCACGGGGATTATCGCCTTTGTTTTGTCGGTCACTTTGGCGCGGGTTTGGGCTATATCAATGCAATAATCTTTCGCATCCACATCTACCAAAACAGGGGTCGCGTCAACGTGCAAAACCGCGCCGATAGTAGCAAAAAAGGTATAGGCTGGCAAAATCACTTCATCACCTGCTCCAATTTCAAGCGCACGTAAGGCAATGATGAGCGCGTCCGTTCCCGAGGCTACGCCAATCCCATGCGCTACACCCAAATAATCGGCAACTTCTTCTTCAATCGCCTTAACTTCTGGTCCTAGAATGAAGTAGCCTGAATCTAAAACGCGTTGAATTGCCGCGTCCATTTCTGACTTAATTTCTTTATATTGTGATACTAAATCTAGCAAGGGGACTTTCATTTTTTATCTCCTAAGAAGTTTAAACACAAAGAACACGAAGGTTCTCTAAGAAAAAACAAAAAAGTTTTTTCTTTGTGCCCTCTTTGTGACCTTTGTGTTTAAATTCTTTTAAGTTTTCCATCTTCTTCTTGATATTTGGATTCACATTCATCACATTGGATGACCGCCCCCAAACTTTCTTCTGCGGGAAGCTTGATGCCGCATTGACACATCCATGCCTGGATTTTGGCTGGGTTACCATAAACGAGCGCATACGCGGGGACATCTTTGGTCACCACTGCCCCCGCCCCAACGAAAGAATACTCACCGAGCGTTGTACCGCAAACCACAGTCGCGTTTGCGCCGATGGTCACACCGCGTTTGACGCGCGTAATCATATATTCTCCGCGCCGATTAACATGACTGCGGGGATTAATCACGTTCGTAAAAACCATTGAGGGACCAAGAAAAACATCATCTTCCAGAATCACGCCTATATAAACCGAAACATTATTCTGAATTTTGACATTATTCCCAATCTCAACATCATTGGCAACAAAAACATTCTGCCCGATATTACAGCCCGCGCCGATTTTGGTTTTGGGCATAATATGGCAAAAATGCCAAATGTTGGTGTTCTTGCCAACAACTGCGCCTTCATCTAAATAACTGGATGGATGTACATAAAATTTTGTCATTTTTCTTTACCACAGAGCGCACAGAGATACACAGAGTTTTTTGGGAGAAAAGAGAGAAAAACAGAAATAAAAAACCAAAAGGCTTTCTCTTTCTTGTCTCTCTCCTTTTAAAGTTTTTCTCAGTGCTCTCTGTGTACTCTGTGGTGAATCTCTTCTTTACTTCTGCAAAAAGGGATGCGCCAAAGCATCAACCCGCGAAACCTTCGTATTACGGATATTATACGCCAACTCAATCGAGGGGCGTGCATCATCTAAGCCAAAGCCATTTCCTGCCAGCGTCTGCTCATAAACGCGGGTATGTAAGTCGGTAAACCCGCCCGAAAACTCAATTTCTTCGCCATCTACCGTGATAGATCTATAAGTTTTGGGCTGTCCCGGCTCAATCTTCACAGGCAAATCACGCTCATCCACAGAAAGGAACCATTTCACCTGCGCTCGCTCAAATTCCACAAAACCAGACATACTTTTATCTTCGGCGCGATGTACCTTAATCATGTCCGGCTTGCCAAAAAGCCATTGCAACATATCAAAAAAGTGGATGCCGATATTCGTTGCCACGCCACCTGATTTTTCGTGATTGCCCTTCCACGAAGTGTGATACCAGGGGCCTCGTGATGTGACATAACTGAGCAAAACATCATATTGCTTTCCTGATTTATCCGCGTCCAACTTCTCTTTCAATGCCACCAACGCTGGATGCACGCGCAACTGCAAAATAGTCTTAATTTTGCCCTGATATTCTTCTTCAACGCGTGCCAATTGGTCTATATTCCAAGGGTTTACGACCAACGGCTTCTCGCAAATCGCGGTCGCACCTACTCTCAACGCCAGCCTACAATGGGCGTCATGCAGATAATTTGGAGTCATAATACTCACATAATGCACTCGTTTATCTTCAGAGCGATGACGTAATTTTTCAAGATGGCGGTCAAAACGCTCAATCTCAGTGAAAAAACGTACGTCTTGGGTATACCTATCCAAAATCCCTACCGAGTCGGCAATATCAGTGGCGGCAATTAAACGATTGCCCGTATCTTGGATAGCCTTCAAATGGCGCGGGGCGATATAGCCCGCAACGCCTATAGCCGCAAAATTTTTCCTTTGTTTTTTTGTTTTCATTTTTTATTCCTTTACCATAGTTTGCAAAATAACCTTCATAGTCTATCATTATTTTTAATGGAATAAAATCCCATTCGAATGTGATTGTTTTATTAAGAAGGCCATATTTGCCTTGCGTTGAGTTGACGGGGAGTAGTAGCCATGCTATTATCCCAAAGTTATCTTTCATTTATTATTCTTTTTTATTTAGGAGTCCTTATTATGAGTATTGAATTTATTTTTCGCCTTATTGGCATGGCTGTTTTGGCAATTGCGGGGGCATTTGCAGGTACTGAGCTTACTCAGATTAACGAAACAATGGGACCAACCAACGCAATTATGCTTGCGCTAACAGGTGCTTTGATTGGGTTGATTCTCACCCCCTATGTTACAACGCGCCCAATGCGTAAACTCCGCGCTCTGCTTGGACGCATCGCCGCAGAGACACTTTTTGCTGCGCTAATTGGTTTGGTAAGTGGACTTTTGGTCGCGGCTCTTTTGTCTTTCCCTTTATCTCTTCTGCCCAATATTTTTGGTGATATAGCTCCTTTCTTGGGAGTTTTGCTCTTTGGCTATTTGGGTGTCTCCATTTTTGTGATGCGTCAGGGCGATATTATGGGGATGTTATCTTCTTTCTCCAATCGTGGGGGTGGTGATAACAACGGGACAAATGGAGGTGGCTCCAGTTGGTCGAAGATGAATCGAACCATCTTGCTAGATACGAGTGTCATCATCGATGGCCGCATCGCTGATATTGCCAGCACAGGTTTTTTGCCCGGAACCCTGTTAATTCCACGTTTCGTTCTCAACGAACTTCAATATGTTGCAGATTCTCCAGATGGCCTACGCCGTCAACGTGGCAGACGCGGTATGGAAGTCCTATCCAATTTGCAAAAAGACCCTAACGTAATGGTACGCATTAGTGATATTGATGTAGAGGGCATCCGCGAAGTTGATAGCAAGTTAGTCGTGCTAGGTAGACAGCTTAAATGCCCTGTTCTTACCAATGATTACAACTTAAATAAAGTTGCTGAGTTACAAGGTGTTACCGTTCTCAATATCAACGAATTAGCGAACGCTGTCAAATCTGTTGTTCTGCCAGGCGAATTAATGCATATTAACATTATTCAGGAAGGCAAAGAACGCGATCAGGGTGTGGGGTATATGGAAGATGGCACAATGGTTGTCGTCGAAAATGGACACGAAGCTATTGGCGAATACGCTGATGTTTCTG
>Ga0209249_1001765_pt1 | contig 19358 bp, 16 predicted proteins | sample SaaInlV_200m_DNA_4_FD_184653 | JGI IMG/M metagenome (GOLD analysis project Ga0209249, IMG submission 184653) | Marine microbial communities from expanding oxygen minimum zones in the Saanich Inlet - SI037_S3LV_200m_DNA (SPAdes) (version 2) | ecosystem: Environmental > Aquatic > Marine >...
GTTTTCGTCTTGGATGGCGTTCAGTTCAAGGTCATCTAACATCATCATGTTCTTAGTTTACTTGCTTATTACAAAAATTAAAAGGCCTCCCCTCCTTTTTGCTTACCCCTATTTATTGAGAAGATACTTTATAGCGTATAAGAAAAACTCCGAGATATTGAAAATCTCGGAGTTTTGATTTCTTTATAAACCGCGTTCGCCACGTATATAAGGTACGCCGAGCGCGGCGGGTGCGCCAAGCCGTTTTTTTGTGGCGGCGCGTGAACCCCAAACAAGAGCAATGATCGTTAGAACGAAAGGCATCATCTGAAGGAAGAAGCCGTAATTTGAGTTGGCATAAAGTGGATTATCGAAGGAGCCTATCAATTTGCCTTTTAGGTAAAAAGCAAAGAGGGCAGGACCTTGAAGGTCAAGGATGAAGCGGCGGAGCATCCCAAAGAGATAGCCACCAAAAGCTGCTCGAATCGGATTCCATTGAGCAAAGATGACTAAGCCAACGGCTATCCAACCTTGACCGGATGTTGTTTGGGTGCTGTACCAACCCGGGGAAACGGATAAACTGATCGTTGCGCCAGCCAAGCCTGCGAGCATCCCACCTACAAATGTATAAAAGTAACGTACGCCATAAACGCTAATCCCTAAGGTATCTGCTGCGGAGGGTTTTTCGCCAACTGCGCGGAGGTGCATCCCTGGGCGGGTTTTGTAAACGTAGTACCATGCCAGTGGAGCAAAGAGATAGCCTACATAGACTAAGAGACTATGCTCAGAGAATAAAACCGGTCCAAGGAAGGGAATTTGGGAGAGCAGAGGAATATCTACGATGGGAATTGTCGGTGGATGTTGACCTGTGAGACCTTCTCCCAAAACGAGAGCAAGCCCAGTGCCAAGAAAGGTCAGCGAGAGTCCACTAACAACCTGATCTGCCTGGAAGTGAATCGTCACTAATCCGTGAGCGAGACTTAAAACCCCACCAGCTATCATGGCAACAAGGAGACCTACCCAAGCGTTACCTGTGGCAAGCGAAGTGCTGAATCCTGCCATCGCGCCGAGAAGCATCATGCCTTCGACACCAAGATTGAGAATGCCTGAGCGTTCAGCAAAGATTTCGCCAATTGCGGCAAAGAGAAGGATCGTTCCGGTCGCTAAACCTGCGTGTAGAATAATTTCTATATTCATTTATGCCTCCTGCTCCAAGCGAACCAGGCGAATTTTGTAGCGCAATAAAACATCGCTGCTAATGACCATGAAAAGGATAATGCCTTGCAAGAGATTGGATAAACCTGAAGGCTGAATTTCACGACCGGCAACAATGAGCGCGCCGAAAAGAATGGATACGATGATCACAGCAAAGGGACTTAGTTTGGCAAGCCACGCGACAATAATGCCTGTGAAACCATAGCCAGGGGAAATTTTTTCTTGTAAACGATGGACAACGCCGCTAATTTCGGACATACCTGCTAAACCGGCGAGTGCGCCTGAGAGCATCATCACGAGAATAAGATTTTTGGTGATATTAAGCCCCGCATAACGTGCTGCTTTGGGGTTATCACCGATCAATTTGATTTCGTAGCCCCAATGACTACGCTCTAAGATCCACCAAATGATAATGGCAGCGACAATGCCAAAAACCACTCCCAAGTGAAGCGTAATGCCAGAAAAGGCTTTAAATTCTTTTGCCAAATCTGAAAGGCGAGGTAACCAGGCGATTTTCTCAAACTGAGGGGTCATTTGAAAACCTGCATCACTCCATTTATCAAAAATCCAAAAATTGTTCCAATAGAGAGCAACATAGTTCAGCATGAGCGTGATAATAATCTCGTTAACCTGGTATTTGGCTTTGAGATAGCCGGGGATAAAACCCCAAATTGCGCCACCGATCATGCCCATGATCATCATCAAAGCGATGACAATAAATTTAGGCGTGGTTTCCAGATTGACCATCGGAACAAGGACAACCAGACTGGAGAAAAACGCACCCATATAAAACTGGCCTTCTGCGCCGATGTTCCAGAGTTTCATTTTGAAGGCAACGGCACAGGCCAAGCCAACCATAATAAGTGGTGTTGCTTTGACCATCGTATCAGAGAAGACAGGCCAAGAACCAAATGTGGCGGTGAAGAAGAATTTCAGAACCCGCATAGGGTCACCACCGATTATTTTCAATACAATACCGCTAATGATAAAAGCGACGATAACTGAAAGAAGCGATGTCACCGCAGGTAACCATTTGGGATAGTCTGCTGTGCGTTTTTCAAAAATTACTGTGTAGGGGAGATTCATGAATCGCTCCTTTTCATACCTGTCATCATCAGACCAATTTCTTTTACTTCTGCGTTTTCGGCATCCAGAATGCCCATTACTTCACCTTCGTGTAAAACGGCAATACGGTCGCTAAGTGTAAGCAATTCATCCAACTCTTCAGAAATCAGCAAAATAGCTGTCCCTTCTTCACGCTGAGCTAGCAGCAAGCGCTGAATAGACTCAATTGCGCCTACATCGAGACCGCGAGTGGGCTGCATCGCAACCATTAGTTTGGGATTCGTCGTAATTTCACGCGCCAAGATCACTTTTTGTAAATTGCCGCCCGAAAGTTTGCGTGCCATGGTGGTCACGTTGGGAGCGAGAATATCATAGGCATCTTTCAATCCACGGGCATGGTTGCGTGCCTCTGTAAAATTGATGCTCCAACGATTGCCAATTGGTTCATCACGATAATTCTTCATGATCGTATTTTCAGTGATAGTCATATTCGGAGCAGAACCAACACCAGTACGATCTTCGGGGATGTGAGACACGCCACTCGCGATAGCCTTGCTTGGTTCGTGGTTGGCAACATCTTCGCCATTCATCAGGATACTGCCCTCGCAAGCCCGCAAACCGGTTATTACCTCCGCTAATTCGCTCTGACCGTTACCCGCAACACCCGCAATGCCCAAAATCTCACCCTCACGAACATCTAGCGAGAGATTATTCAACGCACGCACACCTTTATTATTTTGTGCGCTCACGCCGCGTACATCCAAAACGATATCACCTGGCTCTTGCTCTTTCTTCTCTACACTAAAGATGACTTTGCGTCCGACCATCAGTTCGGCGAGCTTTTCACCAGTCAAGCCTTCGATACTGATACCTTCGGCTGTGGCAATACCTTTGCGTAATACGGTAAGACGGTCTGCAACAGTGGTCACTTCGTGAAGTTTATGGCTGATGAAAATGATCGATTTGCCCTGCTCGGTCATTGAGCGCATCGTATTCATCAGCTCGTCAATTTCCTGTGGAGCGAGAACAGCTGTTGGCTCATCCATGATGAGGATATTTGCGCCGCGATAGAGCGTTTTCAAAATCTCCACACGTTGCTGTTCGCCAACCGATAATTGCCAAATCTTCGCTGTTGGGTCAACGCGTAGACCAAACTGATCTTGTAAATCACGAATTTTCTGATCGTATTTAGGGAGGTCTACGAAGAATTTTGGCTCGTTTAAGCCGAGTAGAATATTCTCTGTTACCGTTTGCGTGGGGACAAGCATAAAGTGCTGATGCACCATACCGATCCCTTTGGCGATAGCATCTTTTGGCGAATTAAAACTGACAGGCTCGCCATGTATCTTGATCGTCCCAGAGACGGGTTTATAAAGCCCCGCGAGGGCGCTCATCAAGGTACTTTTTCCAGCACCATTCTCACCCAAAAGCGCGTGAATTTCACCGTGCTTCAGTGTGAGATTGACCTGGTCATTTGCCAAAACGCCGGGAAAGCGAATGACAATATCTTGCATTTCAACAGCATTGGGGGGAGGAGATGAAGTCATAGGCAAAGCTCCTTTATTGAGTTACAAGTTTAAAGTTGCAGATTGCAAGTTCTCAAGTTACTTAATTACGAACCTTTAGCGAGATTGAAATCTCTGCTGAGACAGGAAGTCTGTTTGCGTGACTTATTATCTCAGCAGAGATTTCATTTCAGGTTTTCCAAAGTCTGATGTCTAACTAAAATCTCAAAAAAAGAAGAGGCGACCCTTCATAGAGCCGCCTCTTCATCATTTAAAAACTAGTCAAGCGAAGGCAATTCAGCGGTGATATTCTCGTTCCACCAATACATGCAGGTTTCGCAAGGAACGCCAAATTGAGCAAAACCATCAAGGTCAAGCTGTTCTAGGCTGACACCGTCTTCGAGGACAACATTGCCCTGATTGTCGGTGATCGGTCCTTTGAAGACGTCGAAGCGGGTGAACTCGCCAGCAAGCATAGCTGCCAAAGTGTCTTCGATCAGAGCCAGGTCTTCAGCAGGAAGTTCAGCTGTGCCGGGCATCATTTCTTCACCTTCCATGAAGCCGAGCAAGCCCATCGCGCCAGAGTCGGCATCGAAATATTCCCAACCGCCAACCCAGGTTCCGTCACGTGATTCTTCAACGATGCGTCCGTAGACAGGACCCCAGTTCCAATACATGGAGGTGAGGCAGGCATCTACAACGCAGTTGCCGCTATAGTCATAAGTGATGCCCCATTTACCTTCGGGAGCAACTTCAGCGGGAGCGGGGGTATCAGCACCAGTCATAACGACTTGTGCGCCACCATCAAAGAGGGAGGATGAAGCTTCTTTTTCGAGGATAGGATCATGCCAGGTGAAGATCCAGCGAACGTCAACTGTACATTCGGGGCAGGTTTCCTGAGCACCTAAGGCGAAAGCGTTACCCAAGCGAAGTTCTTCGGGAATGGGGAAAGTAGCAATATAACCCAGTTTGGGGTTGCCATCCATTTTTGCGCGGGAGCCAGCCAACATACCGGCGAGGTACTTCATATCTTCCATTGCGCCCATCAAGTTACCAAAGTTGGCTTCGTTAGATTTGAAACCACTGATGTGAATGATGTCAACATCGGGGAACTCGTCTGCAACAACTTCAGAGGCATCCATATAGCCAAAGGAGGTGGTGAAGATCACATCGAAACCTTTGCGTGCCAACGAGCGGATTACCTGCTCGGCATCGGCGCCTTCAGCAACGATCTCAACATAGGCTGTGTGAACATCAGCAACGTTCTCTTCAACCCACATACGACCAACATCGTGTGCCTGAGTCCAACCGCCATCATCGTGGGGTCCAACGTAGACGAAAGCAACATTATATTTGCCTTCTTCAACGGTCGGAATTTGATAAGCACCCTCTTCAGCGGGAACTTCTTCAGCAGCGGGAGCCTCTTCGGCTGCGGGGGCTTCTTCAGCTGCAGGAGCTTCGGCGCCACCACCACATGCAGAAAGCACAAAAGCGGCGATCAATAAAACACTTAGGAACCACAAATTTTTCTTATTCATTTCTACTCCTTGAAATTAGATAGATCGGAAATTTCGAACAACATTTTGATTTAGGTATGTAATTTTTACGCTTTACGGTGATCCTCCTTTCAGACTTCATTTATTATACAGGATAAAGCCTTTAGATGTTTTTACGACTGTTAGAAATCCTCTCTAGAGAGGACAAAGAGCCCTAATTTTATTGGCAGCCTATTTCACTTCTCATATCGAGAAGGCTACGTTCTTTTTCTAAATTATTAGGGGCGTTTTTTTCAATACGCTCCCAAAGTGAACATAAAAGCGGTTGCATATAGGATCGAGAAACCCGATACGCACGCAGGGAGAGTTGCTCTGCCTGCGCCCAGTCTCCTGTAAGCGCGTAGCCTTCGATAAAAACGAAATTCTCCGTTGGATCATTGGGGTGGTCTCCCGAGCCAAAAGCCTGGGCGCCCAAGCGGACTACTTCATCCCAATTGCTGTGCTGGCGGGCTAAATCTGCTTTCTCAAAATAATAGCACCAGCCGTGTTTCGGTTCGGGCGTGTAAATATCGGGCATACTTGGTTGACCCTCGTCCAGGATCAAATGAGGGCGCGAGAATGATGCCGCATCCCGTACGAGAAGATCAGAGATAAATTTATTTTCAGAATCAATTTCAGGATCAACGATGTGCAAACATCCTGGTGGTGAGAAGTTGATCAAAACCATTTGTGAAGTATTGCCATGAAATTCTCCGGCAATAAAATCGTGCGTGAGCGGTTGATTCTCTACGAGCTTTTCTCCTTCAATACCAAAACGCGTGCGCGGATAAAAGAGCATATAGGGAATGTTTTCAGCGGTTGCGTCGGGGGCATAGATCCAATTGAGGGGCGCACTGAGAGAGTTATCGGCGTAGAATTTGAGCGCGCCTTCGTTGAGCAAGATCAGCGTATCTTCTTCGAGGGCGGGGACACGCCACGAAAGTTGCCAAAAGAAATTCTTTTGCACATTCCAATCGCGGCGGAATTCATCTGCCCACAAGAATTGTCGTCCGGCAGAAAAGGCGATCAATAATACAAGAAGGATATTTTTTAAGTTTTTATTCAGAATGAGGCTAGATACGCCTACCAACGTGAAGACACTGCCAAAAATGAAGGGCAGTGTTGCACGGTTGGCGGGAAATTCTAACGAAACAGGAAGGTCGGTTAACCAGAAAGGAATACCTGCGAAGAGGGCAGAAACCAAGCCAATAGCCAGTAGTGTTCTGGCTTCTGTTTTGTTCTTTGTTTTGTCCTTCTTTCTCAACAGTGGGAAGACAAGGGCAAAGAGTGTCCCAATGATAACGAGATAAATGGCAATCGTTACTTTGCCTTGTAAAGCAAAATCGGGCGGGATAAAGGCTTGCCCCCAGGCAGCAATGAGTGTTGTCCACAAGCTGAGGAAAACGGTTTGGATGAGTTCGATGAGCGTGAGAAAAGGCGCTGCTTTTAGTCCGTCTAGCAGGCTGTAGGCGTAGACTTGATTGTTAAAGAGGAGGGTACGTCCAGCTACTCCAGCGAGGAAGATGGTGAAATAAGGGAGCCAAGCCGAAAAGGCGCGGCGTATCCGCTCTTTTTTTGTGGAAATCTCTTGAAGGGCAAACCACAGCAGGAGGGGGCGAATTAGATCGAGAGCGAAGAAATATTCTCCCATAATGAGATTGGCTGCTGAGGCGAATAATGCGAGAAGGGTGATGAGCCATGCGAGGCGTGGATGGTGCAGCGTCCACAACATGCTGAAGAGCGAAAAAAGAAAAAGGGTATAAACCGTGAAATGATAGCCGTAAACGAAGGAAACGGATTGTTGATTGAAACCGGGGTAAAGTAGAAAAAGTAAGCTGGTAGTAAGAGCCAGGCGTTTTCGACCAGGGAAAAGTTGCTGTATGATACCCCAAATGAGCAGGCTGCTAAGCCAACGCCAAAAGAGCGCGATGATTTGCCAAGGGAAGGGCGTATGTGGGATGAAGCGTGTAAGAAAGCCATACCAAACTCCCCAGGCTGGGCGATTGGTTGAGAAATATTGCGTAAGCGCTTCTTGTCCTAGTTCATAGCGGATCCAACTGATGGGGAGGTCATCCCAGTAGAATCCAAGCTGAGAGGCGAGGATGCCGTAGGCCAGCGCTGTAATAGCTGCCAGAATGATAGGAGGGGATTTTAGAAAGCCGGAAATACGTTTCATAAATAAATAGGGGCGAGTCTTAAACTCGCCCCTATAAGAAAGGAAACTATGGAAGAACCCAGGTGCCAGTTTCGCCATTGAGCGCGCGCTGGATATTGGGGGGATCAGTAATGAGGGCTTTTTTGCCACCTTCTTTAAGGAATTTGACAATAGCCTGTACTTTGGGCAACATACTGCCGGGGGCGAAGTGACCTTCTGCAATGTATTGCTCTGCTTCTGCGACGGTCATTTCATCAAGCCATTTTTCATTTTCTTTGCCGAAGTTAAGGGCAACTTTTTCAACTGCTGTCGAAATGATGAGCAGATCTGCGTCGAGATTGTTGGCAAGCAAACCGGATGCAAAATCTTTGTCGATGACTGCTTCAACGCCGTGCAGGTTGCCATTTTCTTTCTCTACAACGGGGATACCGCCACCACCAACCGCGATGACGGAGAAGCCTGCATCGACCAGTTCTTTGATAGCATCTACTTCGACGATATTCATCGGCAAAGGTGAAGGCACAACACGTCGCCAGCCGCGACCAGCATCTTCGACAAAAGTTTGCCCCAGAGCCACACGTTCTTTAGCCGTTTCTTCATCGAGGAAGGAGCCGACGGGTTTGGCAGGTTTCTGGAATGCCGGGTCATCTGCGCTGACTTCAACTTGTGTCACAACGGTAACAGCTTGTTTCTTCATGCCGCGTTTTTTGAACTCGTTGCGCAGGGCTTTTTGTCCCATATAACCGATTGCGCCCTGGGTATCTGCACCACAATAATCCATGGGAACGGGGTGAAGTTCTTTTGCAGCGAGTTCAGACCGACGCAGGATAAATCCAACTTGGGGACCGTTACCATGCGTGATGACAACATCCCAGCCATCTTGGATCATTCCGGCAATATGCCCCATCGTTTCTTTGATGGCATCAAACTGATCGGGAATTGATTTTTTTGTTTTATCTACAATTAAGGCATTGCCGCCAATAGCGACAACAGCAACTTTTTTCTCTGCCATAGATTTACCTCATCGTCAAAGCCATAACGGCTTTTTGAGCGTGCATACGGTTTTCAGCCTGGTCAAAGACGACCGAGTTGGGGCCATCCATAACTTCGCTGGTGACTTCAATATCGCGGTCAGCAGGAAGCGGGTGCATATAAATTGCATCCGGCTTCGCCAAATCCATTTTGCGCTGGTCAGTGATCCAGCTCTTATATTTATCTTGAAGAACTTTGCCTTCGGCAGGATCTTGGGTGGTCATTAGCGGACCCCAGGATTTTGCGTATACAACATCTGCATCTTTGAAAGCGGCTTCCATATCATCGGTGACTTCAAAACCGGCACCGGCGATACGCGCTTGTTCCTTGGCTTGCTCCATGATCTCAGGCATTAACTGGAACTCAGGCGGATGCGCGAGAACCACGTCAAGACCGAAGCGCGGCATCTGCAAAACAAGCGACTGCGGTACAGAAACTGGTTTAAGATAAGAAGAAGCATAAGCCCAAGAAACAACCATCTTCTTGCGTCTTAGATTACGACCTTTTTTCTCGATGATGGTCATAATATCAGCCAAGCATTGGTGCGGATGGTAAATTTCACATTGCATGTTGAGCACAGGAACGCGGGATGCGCTGGCTACCAAGTTGAGATAACGGTTACCAATGCCCCAATCCACGTGGCGAATGGCGATGCCGTCGAAATAGCGACCGAAAATCTCGCCCATTTCTGTCTCGGTATCACCGTGAGAGATTTGCGTGGTGCGGCTTTCGATGAAAGCTGCGTGTCCACCCAGTTGAGCCATACCAGACTCAAAGGAGCCGCGTGTGCGGGTGCTGGAGAAGAAGAAAAGCATCGCCAGTGTCTTGTCGCGCAAATAAGCATGGGATTCACCAAGTGCGCGTTTGCGCTTTAAGTCCCAAGCTACATCCAAGATGGTGTCGACTTCTTCTTTTGTGAAGTCAAGGTCACCGATTAAATCTCGCCCTCGTAAATCTGATTGCATAATTATTCTCCTCTTTTATATATTCGTTGGGGCACGACACTATCGTGCCCCAACGGGATAACTGATTTTTGGAATTACTCCATTTTGCCGCTGACCAATGCCAGCAATGCCATGCGCATGACAACACCGTTAAAGGCTTCCTGCCAATAGCGAGACCAGCGGGTAATGTCAACATCAGCAGGGATTTCGTCCATACGGGGCAGGGAGTGGAGCAAGATCGCATCCGATTTGGCTTTGTTCTTGAGCAAATCAACAGTGATTTTGTAGTTGGCGGGGGTCATGCCCTCATCACCGGTGCGTTCGTCGCGAGCTTTGGTATAGTCAGGTTGGACAGTCGGTTCAACGAGAATCACATCCGCATCGCCGATCACATCGCCAACATGCTCGGCGTAGCTGTAATCTAATGCCATTGCGTCGAAATCTTTTTCGTACTCTTCGGGCATTTCCATGCCAGGAGGTGATACAAAAGTGATCGGGCAGTCAAATTGTGTAAGTGCGTGACCAAGCGAGTGCATGGTGCGCATACGCATATCGCCAACGGCAACCCAGCGCAAACCGTCAATAGTTCCTTTTTCCCGTAAAACGGTATAAAGATCGGTCAAAATCTGGGTAGGATGTTCGCCCCATCCATCACCGCCATTAATAACAGGGATAGATGCCCATTTGGCTGCTTCTTGGGGAGCGCCTTTCTGGAAATGGCGCATCACGATCATATCGCCATAGAATTCAAGCATCTTGACGGTATCTTTGATCGATTCCTGATAGAAGTCACCGGCGCGGGTCATCTTTGCGTCAGAGAAACCGGTTACATGACCACCCAGACGATGCATGGCGGCTTCGTGTGCCAAGCGGGTGCGGGTGGAAGGCTGATAAAAAGCTGTTACCAGCGTCTTGTCAGCCAAGAGATCGGTATTCTGGCGGTTGCGAGCGATAGGCTCCAACTCTTCAGCGATCTCGAAAACACGGAAGAATTCATTACGTTCGAACTCTTTTAAAGAAAGAATGTCACGACCTGCAAAACTACGCATATTGAACCTCCTAAGTTCAAAAAAATGATTTGTTTTGAAATCTACGCTTACTTCTCTTGCGTTTTCTCCGATAAGATTTTGGGGAATAGCGCATAGAACTCTGTAGCATCTACAACTTCCTGCAATGGCACTTGTTCCATACCTCTGTGTGCGAATTTCTCATCGCCAGGCCCGAAGCCAATTGAGGGGATGCCAGCCTTGCCAGCCCAATAAGTGCCATTGGTTGAGAAATCCCAAGTGTCAAGCTCACGCTCTTCACCCCAAAGGGCTTTGATCGTACTTTGTCCAGCTTGGGTCATGGGGTGATCATCTGCCTGTATCCAGGCCGGATAATGTTTTGAGACAGGAAACTTGAACCCTGTGTAGGAAGGTTCATCATAGAAAAGCTCTTCAACTTTGATCTCATCCTGTAGATAATCCGGAATCAAACCTCTGATCTGTGCGATCACATCATCATGTGGCTCATTTGAAGTGATGCGGCGATCAAGGTAAATTGAAAATTCATTAGGGACAGCATTGAGCGAAGCCGTAGTTACTTTAAGATCGGTCACAGCAACAGAAGGGCGTCCCTGTTGAGGGTGAGACCCCAAGCCGAGGCGGAAGCGTCGATCGAGTTCGCGAATTTGCGTGATAACTGCCATCATCTTGTAGACAGCGTTATCGCCCAGATAATGGGTTGCCGCATGTGCAGAGCGTCCAGAGGCGGTGATCTTTAATTCGATACGACCTTTGTGCCCACGATAAACTTGCATTTTGGTTGGTTCGCCGATGACGACGAAGTCGGGGCGAATGCCTGGGTCTACTTCCACGAAGGTGTTTGGGGCAATGCCGTCACACCACTCCTCCATATTGCCGAAGTACCAAGCTGTTGTCCCCTTCAGCAAGCCCAAATCATGAGCGAAGCTTAATCCGTATATCATACCGGGGGTGGAGCCTTTTTCATCCACTGCACCACGCGCAAACAGAATCCCATTTTCAACCTTACCAATGAATGGATCCCATTCCCAATTATCCCTGTCGCCAATGCCAACTGTATCAATGTGGGAATCATAAACAATTACGCGCTCGCCATCGCCAATGCGCCCCATGATATTGCCCATTTTGTCGAAGCGGACTTCGTCGAAACCCAACTTATTCATCTCTGCTGCAATACGTTCGCCAACTTCTTTCAGCTCGCCATTCATGCTGGGAATGGCAACAATATCCCGCAGAAATTGGATGATATCGTCTTGTGCGGCATCAACCCGTTTTTTGATCTCTTGAATTGCTTCATCTCTTGAAAGTTCCATCAGTTTAAAAAATCTCCTAAAATAAATAAATATTTACCAACGAAGCGAAACGTTGATATTAACTTTGGATGTGCCCCAGGATATGAAAATCGAAATAACCTGGTAAAAAATAACCCAAGCTATAGTCGATCACCTGATCCGAGTCTAAATAAATCCTTGAGCTCAAGCGTAGCAGAACGTCGCCACGTTGAATTTCAAGGGCCTTTGCCACAGAAGATGAAGCGCTGCTTGCATTTACACCGATCTTGGCCACGGTTGGCAAATCCCCGCGGTCGAGCATAAAATCAAGCACCGAGCCGTTGAATTCCACTGGAAGATCGTCTGTCGAAAGAAAATCAGCAGGCAAAATATCGACAAGATAAGCTGCCGTGCGCTCGCTGGTACTGATGACACGGGAAACCCTCGTGAGGGATGTGTTCAACGGAACACCCAACTTTTGGGCTTGCTTCTCGTTGGCGGGCATTGTCTCAACCGATAGATTTCCGACTGTAACCGACAACCCCATGCGTTTTGCCATTGTCTGGATGCTTTCCAATGCCTCGAGCCCGCTCTCTAAAACTGGCGCATCCCCGACCACAAAAGTCCCCGCCCCTTGCCGACGGCGGATCAACCCTTGTGTTTCGAAAGTGCGCATTGCTTCGCGTAAAGTTGCGCGCGAAACGCCCAGTTGCTTCGCTAATTTTGGCTCAGAAGGTAAGCGCTCTCCAGCGGGAACCGAAGAAATAAGTGCTCCCAAATCGGCTTGTAATTTCTGAAAAGGTGAAATTAGAACCATGTTTTTTCCTGACTCTTTACAGTTCCTGAGCGGAAGGCGATTGTTATTGAGCCTGTAGACGAAGGACGGCGTTTGTAAGAACGCTCTTCGTCTGCGCTTCGCTCCGCTCAGAGACTGATACTCTTTTATTTTTCTATCACAGGCACAAACTCAAACTTTGTCACATCCACCAAGCCCAGATCAGAGATCCGCAAATCGGGGATGACGACTAAGCCCAGCAAACTCAATTGCATATTTGGGTTATTCAGCGTGCAGCCGCAGGCTTTGAAGCCTTCCAAAACCGTCGTTGCTTTTTCCGCAACCACATCCGCCTGCTCAGTGGACATCAACCCGGCGATCTGCAATTCGACCAAACCGATCACTTCGCCATCTTTCACAACCACCTGCCCGCCACCCACTTCAGCGAGTTTGTTGGCGGCAATTGCCATATCTTCCTCGCTCGTGCCCGTAACGATCATATGGTGGCTGTCATGGGCCACTGTTGATGCGACACCGCATTTTTCCGTGAAGCCAAATCCGCTTACAAGTGCGACGTTTACTGCGCCGCTGGCTTTATGACGCTCGACAATGGCAAGTTTGGCAATATCTCGCCCCACATCAACGTAGATCTGACCATCTTTGGGCTGGATTTTCATCTTAAGATGTTCGGTCGGTGCCTGATTTTCGATCACACCGATGACGTTCGCGGTAACGCTCTTACCCGAAGTTGCTTCCGTTTTCAAAACAAAATCTGCGGCTGTGAGCGGGTGCCCCAAATTGACGGATTTTCGCGCCCAATTGGGATACGCAACTTGAGGCATCTCAATGGTCAACTCGCCCTTTTGGGCAACGACCTGCCCTTTGGCGATGACCATATCGGGCTGAAAATCGTTCAGATCTTCTACAAGTAGTACGTCTGCCCAACGACCGGGGGCGATCATGCCAATTTTACGAGATAAGCCGAAGTGTTCGGCGGTGTTAATTGTCATCATCTGAAGTGCGATCATCGGAGGCAAGCCCACGTCAAGAGCGTGGCGCAGTACTCTATCCATGTGCCCATCATTAACGAGCGTGCCCACGTGAGAATCATCCGTACAAAGTAAGAAGCGGCGTGAATCCAATTTGTGTTTGAGAATGGCATCCACTTGCGTTTCTACATCCAACCAGCCAGAACCATAACGGAGCATGGCTTTCATACCCTGACGAACACGAGCGATGGCATCTTCGGCGCGCGTGCCTTCGTGGTCATCTTCGATGCCCGCAGCGACGTAGCCGTGAAAATCCCTGCCTAGATCGAGATTGGGATAATGCCCGCCGATGACTTTGCCTGCATCGCGCGTGGCGGCGACTTCTGCCATCATTTTCTCGCTGGCGTTGAAAACACCGGGAAAATCCATCACCTCGCCGAGACCAATGATGCCGTCCCATTGCATGGCTTCAGCAACATCGTCTGGTGTGATCTCTGCGCCCGGGGTTTCAAATCCCGGCGCGGAGGGGACACAGGAGGGAATTTGCACCCAAACGTGGATGGGCTGTTCAGCAGCTTCGTCGACCATTAGTTTGACACCTTTGAGACCAAAAACATTGGCGATCTCGTGGGGGTCGATGAACATTCCGGTGGTGCCTCGTTTGGCAACGGCGCGCACGAATTCGGTGACGGTAACCATCCCCGATTCGACGTGCATATGTCCATCCAGCAGACCGGGGACGAGGTATTTGCCGCCCGCATCAATGATGACGGTGTCTTTGGATACAGTGTGCGAAGCATCTTCGCCGACGTAGGCGATATGCCCGTCAACGATGGCGATATCGGTCTTGGGAATAAACTCGCCCGATTGGACGCTAACCCAAACGCTGTGACGGATAACCATATCGGCGGCGGTGCGCCCCATGGCGACGTCGACGAGTTTTTTTGTGAGGTGGAGAGATGTTTTCATAAGGTTTCTTTCGGGTTCAAGTTGAAGGTAAAGTTAAAAGTAGAAAGTGGTGTTGCTTACTTCCTTTATCGGTCTAAAAGTCGTTTTGCCGCTTTATTATGTTTCTCGATCAATTTGGCTTCATCTATATTCACCAACTGCCCCTCTTTGATAACGAACTTTCCGCCAACGACGGTGTAATTCGCTTTGACGGGGTGGGCGAAGATGGTCGCGGCAACGGGATCGTGCAACGCGCCTGCGTAGTCGAGGGTATTCAATTTGATGGCGAAGAAGTCGGCGCATTTGCCAACCTCGAGAGAGCCAATGTCCGAGCGTCCGAGAACATTTGCACCGCCACGAGTGGCGAGATGTAGTGCATCGCGAGCAGTCATCAATTTGCGATTATCGCTGGAAAGTGAATACCCAGTGATGCCTTCTTTGACGCGAGCTACGAGCATTGCCTGACGGGCTTCGCCGAGTAGATGTGAGCCATCGTTGGAGGCAGAGCCATCCACGCCGATGCCAACGTCTACGCCGGCAGCGAGCATTTCTTTGATGGGGGCAATGCCGGAGGCGAGTCGCATATTCGAGGTGGGGCAGTGGGCGACGCCGCATTTGTGTTCGGCATAGGTTTTGATCTCACGCTCGTTGACGTATACCGAATGCGCGAACCAGACATCGCCATCCAGCCAGCCGACTTCGCCCATATAGTCTACGGGGCGATGCCCGAACATATCGAGGCAGAATTGCTCTTCGTCTTCGGTTTCGGCGAGATGGGTATGCAATTGCACGCCATATTCTCGCGCCAAAATAGCGGATTGCTTCATCAGCTCTGATGTGACGCTGAAAGGCGAACAGGGCGCGAGCACGATCTGGGTCATTGAGCCGGGTTTTGCGTCGTGATAGGTTTCGATTAAACGACGTGAATCTTTCAGGATGGCTTCTTCTGTATCCACAACGGAATCAGGTGGAAGTCCACCATCTTTTTCGCTTAAGCTCATCGAGCCGCGAGATGCGTGGAGCCGGACTCCAATTTCCAACGCGGCAGCAATCTCATCATCCAATTTGCTACCGTTCGGGAAGAGATAGAGATGATCTGAAGCTGTTGTGCAGCCAGAGAATGCCAATTCTGCCAACGCCGTTTGCGTGGATGTGTATATATCATCCGGTTGCAAGCCCGCCCAAATAGGATAGAGGGTTTTGAGCCAGTTGAAGAGATTAGCATCCTGCGCGGCGGGGACAGCACGCGTGAGTGTTTGATAGAAATGGTGATGGGTGTTGACCAGCCCCGGCAAGATAATATGCCCGTTTAGATCAAGGATTTCATCGGCAGTTTTAGGGAGTTCATCCGTGGTGCCGACCTGCTCAATGAATCCATCGCGAATAAAAAGACCACCAGACACGATCTCACGTTGGTGATTATCCATTGTGACTAAAATCGCAGCATTTTTGACGAGAAGCGTGGACATATTTCGTCCTTTTTTTGAATGAGATGGGAAAAGAAAAAGGTCAAACAAAGTTGTCTGACAACTATTCATAGTTTAGCAAAAATAAGGTTTACTGTCAATCAGTTGTCAGACAAGTTTGGTATGGGAAAAGATATGAGATATGTAATGAGTTTGCGAGGAGAGCTTTAGTTTAGCGTGACAATCTCATATCGGTGCGAGATCGCTTCGTTATAAGCGCATGCCCCTTGCGGCGCTAATTTTGCTTGACACCCCTGCTCGCATCGGTTATCGTATCCATCTTATTCGCATTACCAGTTCAGCAGTCCGTTATTGTTATTTCTTTGAGCATCCGCTCGATTCCCCTTTTGACAATCTACCCGACTTCTGAAGAAAAGGAAGATTTGTGAGCTTTAATCAGTTCAATCTGGATGCTCGTCTGTTGACGGGCATTAATCGTGCTGGCTATGAAAAGCCAACACCTATTCAAGAAAAAGCCATCCCCGCCGCAGTAAAAGGGCAGGATTTGATCGGCACAGCCCAAACAGGAACAGGCAAGACCGCCGCTTTTGTATTACCGATACTAAATAAGCTGATGCGCGGACCGCGTAAGCAAACGCGCGCCTTAATCGTGACGCCCACCCGTGAACTTGCTGAGCAGATTAACGACACCTGCCGCGCCCTATCTGTGGGAACCGGTCTACGCAGCGCGACAGTTTACGGTGGCGTGGGCGCGACTCCCCAAATTAGGGCTTTGGAACAAGGCGTTGAAATTGTGGTCGCTTGCCCTGGTCGCCTTTTGGATCTGGTTGCCAAGAGACACGCATGCTTAAATAACATCGAAATTTTAGTGCTCGATGAAGCCGATCGTATGTTCGACATGGGCTTTTTACCGGACGTGCGCCGTATTATTCGCGCAGTACCATCCCAGCGCCAGACAATGCTCTTTTCGGCGACCTTCCCCAAAGAAATTGAAATCCTTGCTAAACAAACCCTTAAAAACCCTGCGCGAATTTCGGTTGGTCTAAGTCGTCCAGCACATACTGTGTCGCACGCACTTTATCCTGTGCCGCAGCATCTAAAACGTGCTCTTGTTTTTGAACTGCTCAAGGAGACCTCGACAGATTCTGTCTTGATCTTTACGCGGACAAAACACCGTGCTCGTCGGCTTGACCGTCAACTAGATCAAGCTGGCTATAAAGTGACCAGTTTGCATAGCGACCGTACACAGGGACAGCGCCAGAGGGCGCTAAAAGGCTTTAAAGCTGGGCAATTCCAGATCATGGTGGCTACCGATATTGCCGCCCGCGGCTTGGATGTGGAAGGTATTTCGCATGTGATCAACTTTGATATGCCAGATACCGCTGATGCCTACATCCACCGCATTGGACGCACCGGACGTGCCGAACGTACGGGCGATGCTTTTACGCTCACCACACCGGACGATGAAGATATGATCCGCAAGTTAGAAAAGATCATGAAACAGAAGATGAAGCGTCTCTTCATCGAAGATTTCGATTATAAAGTTGCTGCTCCGCCACGACAGGCTCCCAGACCTCCTCGTGAGAAACGAGCTTCCTCATCGCCATCGCGCAGACCAAATAAGAACATAAAGAAGGGACCGCGCAGGCGCTCCTGAGCTTTTTCTTTTTCAAAATGGGGAATACCCTTGCAGGGCGCTTTGCCTGATAGGGCAGGGGATGGAAAAGTGAGAATCAAAAACGGGACAGTTTATAAGCTGTCCCGTTTTTTTGTGTTAGTTTAAGTTGACTCTAGAGTACAACAACGTTCTCGGCTTGTAAGCCTTTTTGACCTTGGGCGACGGTGAATTCTACGCGCTGACCTTCTTCGAGGTTGCGGTATCCCTCACCAACGATGGCATTGAAATGTACGAAGATGTCTTCACCTTCTGCACGCTCAATGAAACCGTAGCCTTTGCTGCCATTGAACCATTTTACGGTTCCTTGTTCTTTTTCAGACATGATTTGAAACTCCTTTCTAAAGAGATATTGCTGGGTCAAGCATGGGTTCCAAATCAAAATCTACACTTTGCCTTAGAACTTCTGTTAATCAAGCAATATAGTGTACCTCATAATACGATTTTGTGTGTAATCTCTTTTTAACCATATCGGCGTATAATAAACGCATTCAAAGACCACCTCTTTTATCGGATATTTTTATGCTAAAACAATTTTTTCTTTTACTGAGTCTTGCCTTTCTTTTAGCTTGCGCTGCGCCTCCTGCTCTTGTGCCTGCTGAAACCCCCATTCTGCCAGCCGCGACAGTGACCGAAACACTCACACCAACCTTCGTGCCAACGTTCACACCCACGCCTACGTTGACACCAACTGCAACACTCACCCCAACGCCTACTATCACCCCGACCTATGCCATCTTGCGCGCCGAAGTATTAGAACGTGCCAACTGCCGTTATGGTCCCGGCGCACCCTACCTCTACAAATATGGTCTTGTTAAGGGAAGCAACCTTGAGGTCATTGGGCGTCTCGATGATGCCAGTTGGCTCCAACTCCAGGCTATTGGTGGTAATAACCCCTGCTGGGTAAAAGCCTCGCTGATGAATGCTAAAGGGGATGTGTCGAGCGTTGAGCCGGTCTATCCGGATAAAGCCCCCTTGCCCGTTTCCCCCTATTATGTGCCTTTGGAGCTCATAGAAGTCACTCGTGAAGAAGATCAGGTTACTATCCGCTGGTATGGGCAATCTCTTCGTGCGGGAGATGAAGAGTACATAAACGCCCCGCTCTATCTCGCCGAGATCTGGGCTTGTGAAGGTAACGAGATTAAATTTACCCCTTATGGTCTCTGGACAGAAATGATTACCATTAAAGATGAAGCTGGTTGTGCCGAAGCTTCGCGTGGACGAGTTTATTTTTCTGAAAAGCACGGTTATGCTGGACCTACCGAGATCGAATTCCCCCAATGAGACGGTTAATTTGGATATGGACGGCTGCCCTCCTCTTGAGCGGATGCCTGCCCTTGAGCGCGACGCCCACCCCATTGCCGACAGCCCTCCCCTCCCAGCCGCCCGCGACACAGACTCCCTTTTTGCCTGCTACCGCTACCGCAACATCTATCCCGCCCACGGCAACAGCTACCCCACGCATTATCGCCGAACGAGTTCTCATTATTTCGGTAGATGGTTTGCGCGCAGATTCGGTTGAACCGATCTATATGCCCGATCTTTTCGCGCTCATGCAGACAGGCACTTATTCACTTAATGCGCAAACCACATATCCCAGCGCGACCTTACCCTCGCATAGTTCTATGCTTACAGGGATGTGCCCGGACAAACACGGAGTAAGGTGGAACGACTATATCCCTGAAAATGGATTTGCAGTCGGCCCCTCTATCTTTGAGATTGCGGATTCCGGTGAAATCATCCACTGATTCCGGTTTATGTCGTCCACTTTAGGAGAAAACAAAACTGGTGAATGGATTATACATCAAGCGGACGACA
>Ga0209249_1001768_pt1 | contig 19345 bp, 13 predicted proteins | sample SaaInlV_200m_DNA_4_FD_184653 | JGI IMG/M metagenome (GOLD analysis project Ga0209249, IMG submission 184653) | Marine microbial communities from expanding oxygen minimum zones in the Saanich Inlet - SI037_S3LV_200m_DNA (SPAdes) (version 2) | ecosystem: Environmental > Aquatic > Marine >...
GCTGGTTCATAATGGAGCACTTGACTGGAATCAGCCTTTAACTCCTTATCTTTTGGGACCGGTACTGGAGGAGGAAGTGCCGGATGTGCTGGCTTATACGCGAATATCAACAGCACGGGTAAATATTATTCAGGAAGATGGCAGTGAATATCCTATTCGCATAACGGGTGCTGATCCCGGGGTGTTCAAGGTTTTCTCCTTCAAATATATTGCCAGTGCAGGTAGCTCGCAATTGATGAAGTCGAGAGATGAGGTGGTATTGAGTAAGCAGTTGTCTGATGTTCTGTTCGGAGAGAAAGATCCGGTAGGACAAAGCCTGTCTTTTACCGGCAGGGGAGGGGAGTTTAATCTTACTGTTTCGGGGGTGTATGATAATTTTCCTGAAACCTCGACTTTTCGTCCACAAGCTCTGTTTTCAGTTGACCGTGTAGCAGCTTTTTACAATATGGAGAATATTGAAACCGATTGGCGAAGTTGTTTCTTTGAGCTCTATTTCAGATTACGTGAGGGCGCAAGCAGTTCTGATTTCGAAAGACAATTAAGGAGTATTGAGGAGAAATATTTTGAGAAAGACTGGTTGTATAGCCTGGATAAGCAGAATATCAGTGATATGTATTTGCATTCTGATGAATTGGTGAATGCAAGAACACATCAGGGCGATTTAAAGAAAATCAAAATATTTACGCTGGTGGGAATTCTGGTTCTGCTAATAGCTGCTTTCAATTATGTTATTTTGGCTTCGGCCCGTACTGCTGCCCGCTATCGTGAGATTGGCCTTAGAAAAGTAAACGGGGCCAGCCGAAGAAGTATTTCAACACAGATATACGGCGAATCGGTTTTAACCTCCTTGCTGGCTTTTCCATTGTCACTATTGACTGTGGCACTGGTGATTCCAAAAATCAATCAGATCATGGGCACAAAGCTGGCTTTTGAACCAGGTGTTCATCCCTGGCTTCTTCCGGGCTTCTTAGCTGTATGCTTGTTCATCGGGATATTCTCAGGAGCATACCTGGCGATATATCTTAGTCGTTTACGTCCGGTTGATATTCTGCGTAGCCGATCAGGGCTTAGCAGTACCCGTTCTGTATTGTACAAAGTGCTGGTTACTGTTCAGATCGTGATCTTTATCGGGATGCTTTCTTGCTCTGCAATAATATTTAAGCAGGTAAAATATGCCGAAACCATGGATCCGGGTTTTGAGCGGGAGAATTTGTTCCTAATTGATATAGACATGTACAAATTCACCCAATGGAATGCCTTTGCCGGGGAGTTGCGTAACTTATCAGGTGTGGAAAATGCTGGTGTGGCAATGGGCGGACCACCAACTGAAAGTATGGGAGTGTTTCAAATGCCTCATCTGACTGATCCTGAGCAGATGATTACAATTGAGGGATTATCAGTTGGGGAATCCTACCCCGAGACTATGGGTTTCAGGCTGATATCCGGCAGGTTTTTCACCCCCGGGGCTGAAGATAATGAGATCAGACAAATAATAGCAAATGAAACGGCGATCAGAGAGCTTGGCATTGTGGGTGATCCGGTCGGACAAGAGATTGGTACACGGCGAATTATTGGGGTGATAAGAGATTTTCACGTGCACTCGGCAAAAAGTAAAATTACTCCCATGTTTATCAGCCTGAACACGAAGTACTGTTATGAGGTAGCCGTGAGGATTAATCCTTTACAACAAGAACAAACAATGAAACAGATTGAGGCTGTGTACCGGCGGATGGGGGGACCGGATGTGCTCTACAGTATTCAGTCATTCGATGATGCCCTGGCAAATATGTATAATACTGAGAGGAGTTTCGCTAAAACCCTGACCGGATTTACGGGTTTGGCCATCTTTATCGCAGTATTAGGATTGTTCGGTTTGTCCCTCTTACTCGCATCACGCCGTACGAAAGAAATCGGAATCAGAAAGGTATATGGTGCACCGGTATGGCGTATTGTGACTACCATCAATCGCAGTTTTACAATCTATACAGGATTGGCCCTTTTGATTGCCATTCCACTGAGTATATGGATAATGCAAAGCTGGTTACAGAACTTTATATATCGTACAACAATTGGCTGGCTCGAATTTGCAGCTTCAGGCATGATAGCACTTGTTATCGTATGGCTAACAATAAGTTATCATGCATGGCGAGCAGCACGAATGAATCCGGCGGAGGCAATTCGCTGGGAGTAATAAACAGTTTTAGTCTTTTATGAATAGGCTTGTACTGCTTCTGTATCCTGTTAAATCTAAGTACCAGTCCATGTAACTGAATCCACCGCTTGCTGCCCATTGGTCGAACATGAGATAGCCATCAGTAATACTTATTTTCTCGAGTGGATATGTAAAGCTTACCGGAAGGTTCATTCCCCAGGGGAGACCGAATTTTGTTTTGTAATAGTATTCTGCCTGAATGTCGGTGGCATCGTTACCAGTGCCAAAATATGAGTCATCGGCAAGATCGGTAGGAGCATAACCGGGTAAGTGTATTTCCCTGCCTCTTTCGTCAGTTCTGAAGATGAAAGGATTGTATGGTGGCTGATCGATATCATCGGCTGAGATTGCCTGATTGAGTTTTATTTCTATATTAATATTCGCCGGTTCAACAAAACTGTTATTGACGTTGGTGTTTACTCCCACTCCCGATCCCGGGTGTGGCAGCACCTTAAAGCCATTGGCAAATACTATTACAGTTGCCAGCTCCTGAGCATTTTCGAGACCATTACTGGCAATACTAAGATCAGAGGATGAGAATGAGTAATCAGAAACCACTTCGGATACGAGTTCAGGATCAAGATCAAGCTGAAAACCAAAGCCGTTGTTGACGCTTCCTCCTATTGCTCTGAGGGTGAAATTGACACCAATGGCAACTATTAAGTTATCAGCATTCTTAATCTGTTTGAATTTGTAATCTATAACCATGTCATTAAAATCGTAATCTCCTCTTGATGGCCATAAATCTTCGTAGGCTAATGTTCCAAAAGAGTTTTCGCCAGGATACCAGGTGATGAAAGCCCTGGTGGCATCAACAGGATATTCGTCAGTAGCATCGGGTACACCATCGCCATCTGAGTCGGGATTCGCCTGTTGAGCATCTTGTACCATAATCCCAAAATCGTCGGAGTCTGTTGGAAGGTCGAACAGGTATTCTTTATCACCATTAGCCGGGTTTATTTTATAAACTTCTTTCTTGCTGGCGGCATAAATGTATCCATCTGAGCCATAAACAGCAGCTTCCATGGTGGGTGAAAGGGGATTAAGGATAGTACTGTACTTGTTTTTCTCGCCGGTAATTTTGACTGAGTAGAGTTTTAGACCTGCCATGTACAAAGTTTCGTCGGGAGCAAAGCAAATATCATTTTGTGTTCTTTCACTGTGTCCGTCAGTTTTATATTTTGAGATATATTTACCAGAAAATGGATCAACTGTATATGTGTAACGCTTATAGGTGCAATAGATTAGTCCTTCATCTGACCGGTAATCCATTCCTGAATAGTTTAAGCTTAGCTTCATAATATCTCTGACTGCTCCGGTAGAGATGTTGTATTCGATAAGCTGCTTATTGTTGCCGCAGTAATAAATGACATTATTTGCTTTGTCAACAGCTATTGCGCGTGATCCTTGTTTCAGTTTACCCATATCATGATAGGTGTAGTCACTCGTTGAAAAATACCCAAGGTTTCCTTCTTTATTTAGTGTGTAGATGATATCCTCGGATTGACCGCTTTTCATCTTCATACCACCAGTATGATTATAGCTAAGAGTTTTTCCTGTTATCTCAAGAATTTCTCCTGAATAGGCTCCATCTGCATACCTTCTCAGATAGATGAATTTCTGATGACTGGGGACATTGAGTTTTGTTGTCCACTGCCCGTTTTTTATTATGCCCTGCGTTAAAAGCTGATTAGAATTACTGATCATGATGATTGTATCTTCCTCAATATAAATCACTTCAGGTTCTTCATCCGAGGTGTAGGAATATACCTGGTAGGTAACCATATCTTCATCGTCGGTGATGCTTAGTTCAAGATCCCCAGCAGTTTCATAATTAAAAGATTGCGGTACAACGAGATCGTTGATGTCGGTAATATCGACAGGAAGATTGCTCTTTGTACATCCGAAGGATATTGTGATCAGTGTGATTAAAATTAAGCTACTGATACGGCTGATTGACAATTTTACAGCTTGATACATGGCGGTATTTATTGATTCAACACTAAAGTATGTTAAAATCAAAGCCAGACAAAAAGCTTTTGACGAAAACAATGTCCGGATTCCGACTATTTGATGAACAGACCTCGTTGATAACCTTGTGGTAATGGTGTTCTAATTTGAGGGTAGCACTAGCCAAACTCGATTATTCCAAAATCCGACAGGAGATTAACGATATCTAATACTTCTGATGTATGCTCAGAGTCTACCGTGGCTTTCAGAAGAATATCTGCAATGCTCATGTATTCAGCATTTGGGAATGGCAGGTTGATTAGGAATGTACCTTGAGCCCGGGTGAGATTGATTTTCCTCTCCTTTTGTTGCCGCCCTTTGCCAGTCCAGATAGCCACGGAGCTTAGATAATCGTTATTTCTTGCTGTAGTAAATTTGGCCTTGGCATTTTTCTTCTCTCTGATCTTTTTGAACAATGCTGAATCTGTCTTTTCAAAGGGTTCCTTAGAGTAAAGTACAAGATCAATACTGATCTCGCTTTTCACAAGGGAATATCTGTAATACGGACGTTTGTGCTCGAAAACTTCCTCGCGACTAAGTATGTTGAGCTCAGTCATAGCTTCCAGAAAGCCCTGTGCGGTTTTAATATGCAGGTTCAAGCGTGATGCTGCCTCAGATGCAGACAAATCCTTATAGCTACCAAGTAGGCTGAACAGGTCTTTAGCATAATCTTTTGAAATATAAGATCCGAAAATAGCAGCTGATTTAAAATCCATAGAGAATTATATCGTGTGGTTTGTCTTTAACTGATCCTTTATCAGATCTCCTTCACCCTCCCTGAATTGTTCGAAATACCCGATAAACAATGCTCCCATCGAATCACACAAGCGATCGAATGTGAGGGCATTCTTGTACTTCTTATAATCGGTGCTGGTGATATGCACCGACACCTCACCACTGTATTGTATGCTGATACGGCTCTCATGTGTGTAATGACCAAAAGTGTTGTATAAGCGTTTAAACCAATCATCCGGCAGGGAAAAAGAAATGCCATTTTCTTCCATAACAGGCACTGTAATAAGTAGTTTTCTCATTAAATGAGCAAAGCCATGAAGTTCTCCTTTTGAGCAAGTAATTTTACCTGCCGGATATGGCCTGTCAGTAAATCCGTTCTGAGTGTCATCGATCGGTCTTGCTGCTAATTCGAGAATTTTTCTCTTCATGATATTGTGTCTGAAGTCGAAATAGAAAATGTAAGCGGTGATAACAAGCAGGAGCACATTAGGGATGATCATGGCTTTTTCCATATTAACTAAAAAGCTGAGGGCTATCGACATATTTAGAAAGGTAACAGGAATGAAAACCGAGTGCTTGCTCTTTAAAAAGCCAATAACAAGAGTTAAGGTAATCACCAGGTATATGATTCCGGATACTTTGTTTGCATCTGTTTCGGTGAGTAAAGTTTGAATAATGGCGAAGCCGGTGATAAAGACCGCTATGAACAAAACACAGATGATTATAATTCTAAGTCCTACGGCAGGTTTCAGTTTATCGATTGAATTCATGGTTTTTTTAATAAGTCTTTGTATTATTTTCGCTCCAAAATAAATTCTGATACCACATTAAACCGGGTGACTTCACCGACCTCATCAAAAACAAAAACCAATCCGTTTTGATTGAACTCATCCATCCATTTACCATTTTTATCAGGTGGCTGGAGTCTGATGAGCTGTGAAACTGTCGGATCTTTTACAACCAGGATGCTGTCTTGATAAAGCACTGTTAGCTCATTCGCGATTGCAGCAAAGTAATATTTTCCCAGATATGGCCTGAATTTCAAGGGGACGGTTTCATCTGTGCTTTCAGGGCTTGAGCGCTTGGGGCAGGGGATAAGCTGATGTAAATGCATATTCTTAGCCATGCCAGAATCATCCATCTCGAACGAGAAATACAAGCTATTGCTAACACTTGAGTGCCACATTCCTTTATCATCGGGAGGATTCAGGGGCATCGCTATCTGATTGGGGATTTGAACAGACAGGCTGCCATTTTTGTAGCTAACATCGAATGTATTGCCAGATACTGGTCCGGTATAAGCACCAAGGTAGGGCATGAATTTATTTGGGATATCGACTTCCTCAGTTGATTCTTCTTCACGAATTTCGTATTCAATGATCCTCATCTCTATCGGATTGAAAGATGTTTGCTCACCCAATCGTAGGTGTCCGGAGTCGATGAAATTGAATTCTGTTGCTGTGGCATCCACGGGTATCCACCCGGCTTCACCCATGTAAATCTCGTTCCAGGCGTGCTGGCCAAAAGTGCCTCCGTAAGTAGAGGTGTACATGCATCCGATCACAAATTTGGCAGGAATACCAACTGCCCTACATAGTGCAGCCACCAATCGTGAATGGGCTCCACATTCGCCATTGCCTGAATCAAGTGTTTTTCGAGCTGTGAGTCCGCCAGGAATTGCATAAGTGATGTTTTTCGATACCCAAAGACTTATGCGGGTGGCGGCCTCCCATGTATTTTCAGCTCCTTGTGTAATCTCGTGAGCTTTATTAATTAATTTGGGATCATCACTTTCAATAAAATTCTCGGGGTTTAGATATTTTTCCATATCGGGCTGTTTGCTGTAATCGCATGGGAAATCCGGTGCTCCTGAACCATCATAAATGGAATGTGAGATCTCGAAAACTCCTTCAATGAGATTATCCTTAACGGTACCCTTAAATTCTTGTCCGGGCAGATTCAGATCATCTGGTGTTATCCACTCTCCTGTAGTTCTGATTTTTGCCTCAATTTTCATATACGCTATACCGCTTATGTTCTGTATTACAGTACCTACTTTGGCGAATAGTATATCATCCATCTTTGCTACTTGAATTTTTTTGATCACAGAGGGACTGGTCAGGTAAATTCTTCTGCCGTTTAGAAAAGTTCGTTGTAACATGAGTCCGGTAGTACCATCAATCCACAAATCACAAATCAATCCGGTCTTCTTATTCACCTCATTGAATTTCAGAGCCTGGTAATTCTTTTTGTTTAGCCTGATTTTCTCATTTCCTAAAAAGGTGTAAGATCGGGTTTCTATTTCTCCACTCATGGATTCAATAAACAGATAATCATTGGCTTTGGTACCATCCGGCAGCTTATTAATTAAGAAAGTATAGTATGAGCCATTGTCCAGGACAATATCTTTGGTAATGTTGAAGTTCGTTGTTTCTCCATTCAGTTTGTTGGTATAGACTACAGACAAATCGTCGACCTTAATCTCATATCCCAGAGACAATCCCCCTTGTTGGATGTCTGTGTTAAGGTGCAGGTAGTTTCCGCTTGTCGGATCGATTATTTTATTTGATTTTATCTCCATATCTACTTCCCCGCCGAGAACCGACTGCAATACAATGATTTTGTCAGTAATCATTATCAGAATTGCTTCTTCTCTTTTTATCGGGATCACATCCTCCTCGATATATCCACATAAAACATCGCTTATCTCAATGGCATAAAAATGTTTCTGTTCTTTTTGTGGATAGCCAGTTTTATTATTCACCTGGGCGTTTAGACCAGATGCTAGCATAAAGGCAATAAGGAGGAAAAGCTGGAGGCTTTTAGTTGGTTTCATGATATTAGGCTTTAAGTTGCATTGTTTGAAAGGTTCAAATATTGTATACTTCATAAATTATGAACTATGCAAACATACAATAATATTATTTAACCCACAAGTAATTAGGTGAAGACAAATGTTTTCCTGGAAATGTAAAATGTACTAATCAAGTCTGGTTAGCACTTTGCTGGTGCAATCATACTGCCAATTACTCGATTCAGGGGCGGCATCAAGGGGGAAATAGATATGGAACACATTATCAGCGAATCTGAATTCAAACATATTATCTATTGTAAAGGCCACGGCTGTATATCCGTATGAAAACACAGCAGAAAACAATCTTTCGGAATTATCCGCAGGATTAATCATGGTTTGAATTGAATTGGGTTTGGAATAGGTTGGAACGAAAAATGCCCACATTCTTCGTGATACGTTTATCCATGTTGCCTCATTTACATAACTCTCATTAATAAATGTAATTTTTATAGTGAAACCACCTCCCATAACAATCGGTGGTTCGGTATTATAATTGACAGTATAATTCTCCCCCTCTATGATTTCAAATTCGTATGCTTGGGAACTGGCTTCATGTTTAAATGTTGTTCTTTCATCGATTGGTGCAATGAGATAATTGCCCGGACCAATACTATCGATTTTGTAATTTCCATTTGAGTCGGTGATTGTTGAATCGACATAAACATGCTGATTGTTATATGTTATGGTATCAATTTTGGCATCTTTATCGAGCAGGAACATATTTATATTGGGAACACCTTGCTCAGTCATGGGATTATAAACTTGTCCTTGAACGCTACCAATAACTTCAGGCACATCAGGTTTTGTGCATGCCAATAGGCTTATAGCTAATGCAATATGGAAGAAATATGAAAGTGTCTTCATGGTGTTTTATTTAATCGTGCTTACTCATAAAAGATTGGCTAATCACAGGTTTATCAGACATACTGAATAAGGCATGAATTTATGAAGAATAAGCCGTCAAATCAATTATTTTATTGGTTTTCACTCAGGGAATTCCGGTTCGACACTAATCTGCCCATTCAACTGAATCAGTATATAATTATTAAATCTTAAACTTTATTCCGGCCGAAAACTTAAAGCCTGTACCCCGATTATATATATCTCCTGAAATTACTGAATCATCAATATAATGCTCAATATGGTAGCGTTTAAGATTATGTAAGCCATAATCGTATTCACCATTTACAAGAAAAGAAATGAGTGGTGTTATATTGTATTCAAAGCTTGCTCCTCCTCCAATCAGGAGGCCATATGAGCGATCAATAAAACGTGTTGTTTCTGTGTACACCATTGGTTCTTCATTTTCATTATGTCCGTGTAGCCCGATTGACCCTATCTGGCCTTTTTTGAGTGAAACCATATGGGTTAATCCAAAATAAGGATTAGCAGAAATTCGATTATTGAGATCAAACTCATGTTTAATCCTCATTGGAATACCAAAGAAATCAATTCCACCAGAAGATGAAGATGAACCATGTATTCCACCACTAAACTCTCTGATAGAATATCCCAGGTTCAGCTGATTGGTAGAAATTCCAGTTTCAATAATCCAGTTATTGAAGAAACGGTATCCTGCCAATAATTCGGCTATAATAGTGTTTCTCAATTTGATAGGGCCCCCAATCAAATTACCGGTATTAGCATCATTGAACTGACTTGATGATCCGATTCTTGCTGAAACATACAGACGTCTTTTGTTTTTTAATGTTATTAATATATCCACGATCATCCATTGAGAAAAAATCCCATTTAGCTCCTCCTTCCCAGCCTAAGTAAGTTCTGTTTTGGGCCATAGCCAGGCCTGATAATAGGGTGATTGTTAAAAAACAGCTCAATGCACGTTTCATTTGATCATAGATTTAGGTTCAACATTACGGGGGTAAAAGTGAAACGATATGCAAAGCGGATTATTTTGCAGACATCTTTTCTTACACGAAATTAGTTTTGGGATGGTAATTAGCTCCTCAATACTCAAATCTTGCGATCAAAACCGAAATATTCAGCTTAATTTTTCGAATCTATACGAATAATTTCTCAATTTGGAATAATTGAGCATAGGAATAGCCTCAATTCCTTCGTTTGCAGTCCCTACTCCTGCCTGCCCCGAATTTAATCAGGGACTCCCGACTCCCGACTCCCGCCTGCCCCGATATTATTCGGGGACTCCCGCTCACGCTATTTCTTCCTCACCCAAAAGAGCAAAAAAGCTGAAATAAGGGTAAATGCGGCTACTGAGAACAGAATAATCGCCAGTCTTTGCCAGTCTTCACCTATTGCTTTTCTTACTTCAATCAGATCGAGTGTTGACCAAACCCATTCTATTGATCCAAGAAGCAGTGCTAATTGTAAGATCCATATGGTCCAGGGCTTTTTGACAAGCAGTAAGAGTGGCAATCCTACTGATAGAATCATTAAGATAGTCTGATCGTTTCTTGAGAAATGAGCGCCAAGAATAAGCAAACTCAATACAGCAGGTATAAAGGTCCAGCGATTGGTACGAGTGATTTTCATATTTCCACTAATTATGATCACAAAGGTGGGCAAAAGAGTCGAATTGAAGTGACATAAAAGAGATAATTTTTTTTGATCAATCAAGGCTTCAGACTAAAGAATAAGCATGGAATGGATTGTAATGTATTTTATGAAAAAAGGTATTAGTAGTTTTTCTGAAAACTGAAAACTGAAAACTGAAAACTTCCACCCTGTACTTACCCCTTAATCCCTACGCCCTAATCCTTATGCCCTATTTTTGCGTCTTTCCCAAATAAACCACCCGAACAATCGGATTATCATCCATATCTGACTCTTCAACAATCTTCATAAGTTCTTCACGATATTCAGGTGTGAACAGTTTTTGTTCTCTCCAGCACTTAGATTCGAGATGAGTTTTCAGATCAACCATTTGTAGTAAACTTGCCCAGCGATTATTGTAGGTAGAGCGAAGTAAGGTAAAGGGATGCATGCCGTCGATATCATTCATTATTCCCAGGTAGCTTGTTTCTGTGTAGGGACATGCTGAGTAATTAATTGCGGAATAGAACTCCTGATTTTTTTTGTCATATACCAGATTGCACCATTTGTTTTTTGCACCGGTGAGGTTCATAATCATGTAACCCGGAATTGTTTGTAAACCGATAGGTGATCGGTATTTGTCATATTCTTCTTTAGGAAGAGAATTAGCCGGAGGTTTGAGTTTTCCTAAATCGAAAACGAATTCAGCTCTTTTTGTGCCATTTGCAGCAAGTGAGAATATTGTGTCGCTCATTTGTTCCCTGAATAATATATGATTCTCATTAATCAAGCACTGGTCTGATAAATTAATCTCACCTTGTTTGCCTCTCGGGCGATTGGCAGACCAAACGGATTCAACCGGACCAGCTGGTTCGATAGTATATTCTCTGAAACGGTAGTTCCCATCAGGATCCATTCCATTCTGATTGGTGTAGGTGACAAGATGTTCATTGTCAATGAATCCAAAACCATCATACATAAAGGCAACGCCTTGTATTCGTCCGATAAACTCCCCGCCAGTTTTATAGAAATAGATCATCATCTGGTAGAAATCTGCAACTGCAACTATTTTGCCATCCGGACTCACATCCCAATCGGCCAAGGCCAGGTATTCACCAGGTCCTTTTCCTTCACGACCAATTTGATACAGATATTTTCCGTCATGATCGAAAGCTAAAATCCGTGGCGCACGCGAGATTTTAACCAGAATCAAATCATCAGTAACAATAACCGCTCCTCTGGAAATCAAACAATCTGCATTGGTTTCTAATTTGACATATTTGATTCTTTGAGTGAAATCGCTCAGTTTCAAGCTTCTTTGGTTCTTCAAAGCTTTGTTAACATCAAGTAAAATCGGATCAGCATCGCCCTGGCTCCATCCGGCAGGAGCAAGAAAACAAAAAGCAAAAACAAACATCAATAATCGCTGAATCATGGTAAATTGGTTTAGTGTGATGGAGGACGGATGAAATTACGAATATTGTTCGACGAAAGGGTGGATGGCTTAATGTTTGGTTGGTTTGGGGTAGTATTTGGGGAGGTGACGCCTATCGTGACGCCTATCGTGACGCCTATCGTGACGCCAAACGTCAACCCGGACTTCGGACGAAGTCCGGGCCTATCCCAAAACCTTTCCTAACTTCTCCAGACCTACACGAACCGATGCTACTTTCTCAAAACTGAGTGTTAGCTTCCCGTTCTTTTCACGCATTTGGCAATGACGGGGATGGGTTTGGACGAAATTCAGGATTTGTACAAATATGGGTGAGTTGAAAAATGCTGATTCCTGATTGGCGATGAAATACATTACCATTCGTTGGTTTTTCATCATGATGCGCTCAACACCCAGACGCATGGCGAGCCATCTCAACCTTATCATGTCGAGCAATTCTTCGGTTTGCACGGGTAATTCACCAAAGCGATCTTGAAGATGCTCAGTGTATATTTGCAGAGCATCTTCATCACTAATCTCATCGAGCTCACGATATAGACGAATACGTTCAGAGGTAGATTCAATGTAAGATTCAGGAAACAAAACCGCCAAATCAGAGTCAATCGAAGTATCATGAACAAAAAGCGACTGATCCCCACGTCCCCACGTCCCCACGTCCCCAGTCGCCCCGACTCCCGATTCCCGATTCCCATCCCCCGACTCCCGATTCCCGACACCCGATTCCCGCACCTCCCGCATTTCCCGCATTGCCTCATTCAATATCTTCTGATATGTCTCAAATCCAATATCTGCGACGAATCCGCTTTGTTCGGCTCCCAGAATATTACCTGCTCCGCGGATATCAAGATCCTGCATTGCAATGTTGAACCCACTACCAAGCTCAGCAAATTCATGAATGGCTTTGAGTCTGCGCCGCGAATCCTGAGCTAAAAGATGAAGTGGGGGTGCGATGAGGTAACAAAAAGCTTTTTTGTTTGAACGACCCACTCGTCCGCGCAACTGATGCAGATCACTTAATCCGAAATGATGAGCATTGTTAATTATTATTGTGTTGGCATTAGGAATATCAAGTCCGTTCTCAACTATGGATGTGGCAATGAGAATATCATGATCGCCGTTAATGAAGCTCAACATACGGTTTTCAAGAAGCCTGCCTTCCATTTGTCCGTGTGCCACAATGGTTCGGGCCTTAGGTAATAAACGGTTTATCAGACCTTCAAGCTCTCCGATATTCTGAACCCGGTTGTGGATGAAAAAAACCTGTCCGTCACGATCAAGTTCATATTCAATAACCTCCTTTATTAATTCCTCATTCAGTGTAACCAGCTCAGTTATAATAGGATGTCTGTTTGGTGGAGGAGTGTTGATAATGCTCAGGTCACGTGCTCCCATCATTGAGAACTGCAGAGTACGTGGAATTGGAGTGGCCGATAGAGCCAGAGTATCTATATTGATTTTTATGTGGCGGAGCTTTTCCTTCATGGCTACTCCGAATTTCTGCTCTTCGTCGATTATTAAAAGACCCAGATCTTTGAATTTAATGCTTTTACTAATGAGCTTGTGAGTGCCTATAATTACATCGATTTTGCCCTCTTCCAATTCCTTCAATACCCGGTTCTGATTTTTCGTGCTTCGTAAACGGCTGATATATTCAACATTGGCCGGAAAATTCTTGAAGCGGGCCAGGAAAGTTTTATAGTGCTGCAATGCCAGGATGGTTGTAGGCACCAGAACTGCCACCTGTTTGCTATCAGCAACGGCTTTAAAACTGGCTCGCATAGCAACCTCTGTTTTGCCAAATCCCACGTCACCACATACCAGTCTGTCCATGGGGGTCTTTGATTCCATATCCTCCTTGACAGCCTGCGTAGACTTAAGCTGATCGGGGGTATCTTCATACAGAAATGATGCCTCAAGTTCGTGCTGCAGGTAAGTATCAGATGAGAAAGCAAATCCTTCCTGGGCTTTTCTTTTGGCATAAAGAGCAATCAGTTCTTTCGCAATATCTTTAATCCGGCTTTTTGTCTTCTGCTTCAGCTTCTGCCATGCACCTGATCCCAGCTTATGCACCTTTGGCCCCTCCCCATCTTTGCCCTTATATTTTGAAATCCGGTGCAGGGAATGAATGCTCACATAAAGGGTATCCTGATCTTTATACACCAGTTTGATAGCCTCCTGCCTTTTGCCATTGATATCCACCTTTTCCAATCCGCCAAACTGCCCGATACCATGATCAACATGTACCACAAAATCTCCCGGATGCAGATCAGTAAGCTCTTTAATGCTCAATGCCTCTTTCTTGCTGTATGATCGTCGTAGCTTAAAACGATGATATCGTTCAAAAACCTGATGATCGGTAAAGCAGGCAAAGCGCAGGTCATGATCATAAAATCCTTCATGCAGGGCGATTTCAATTTTGTCAACTTTTACCTCCCGGATGGTCTCATCGGGATTCAGGATGGCTTCAAGACGTTTGAGCTGCTTGGCACTATCACTCAATATAATATTTCGATACAGGTCAGACTGATTCTCAATAAGTTTTTCTTTGAGGAGATCAAAATTCTTATTGAAAGGGGGCTGCATACTGGTATTGAAAAAGAAACTTTTTACTGAGGGGAAGAAGTGCTTCTGGCCGAATTCGATCAGTTGAATCTCTGTTAGCTTCTTTTGAATCTCCTCCGGATCAACAAGTTTTTTTCTAAAGGTAACTGGATCAAGAATTTCATCATCCTCACGCGTTGAGGCTTCAGTGAGAGACTGAAGTGCTGAGCTCGCACTTACATCTATCCCTTTAAGAATTTGCTCAAGACGGTTCAGACAAAAACTCAGATCTTTCGTCCAGAGCTGTGACCCATCCGGCAGGAAATCAAAAATTGTTTGAACAGCAACCTGATCTAATCGTTCGTTCAGATTTGGAACGATGGAGATGCTGGCATGCTTGCGTATAGATAGTTGAGTTTCAATCTCAAAACTTCGGATTGAATCGACCTGATCACCTAAGAAATTAATTCTGTACGGATGCTCGGCAGAATAAGAGAATACATCGATGATACCGCCACGTACTGAAAACTGACCGGGTTCATACACAAAATCATTGCGTTCGAATCCGTATTCATAAAGCATCTCTGTGATGAAATCGAGGTTCACTTCCTCGCCTTTTTTTAAGATCAGAGTGTGATCGCTGAGTGCTTTCTTTGATACCACCCTTTCAAGAATGGCCTCCGGATAAGTGATGACCAGAGCTTTACGATTACGACTGGCCATGCGGTTGAGAACCTCAGTGCGCAGCATTACATTGTCTTTGTCGAGCTGCTGCATCCGGATGGAGCGTTTGTAACTTGATGGGAAATAGTACACATACTGACTCCCGAGCAAATTGGTGAGGTCGTTGAAGAAATATGCAGCTTCTTCACGCTCATTGAGCATGATTAATCGGGTATTCTTCTGATCTTCTTCAAGTGCGGCAAAAAGTAGGGGTGAAGAGGAAGCCAATAGTCCGTTCAAATGCAGGGTTTTTGACTGGTCCTCATGCAGGAATGCCCGAATACGTTCAATATTCGGGTGCGTTTGATACAGTGATATGAGATCTCGTTTCTCCACGAGTGGCGCAAAGATAGGAAAAATCGGGACTCCCCGATTGACATCGGGGCAGGCGGGATTAGGGAATCGGGAATCGGGGACACCCGGACTTCGGACTTCTGGACCAATGACCAATGACCAATGACTAATGACTAATGACCAATGACTAATGACTAATGACTAATGACCAATGACCAATGACTAATGACCAACGACCAAGGACAGTCCCTTGTCCCTTGTCCCCAGTCCCCAGTCCCTATTTTTCTTTGTAAATCAAAACATTGTTCAATCTTACTTCAAATCCTTGTTGCGGATTGATTAATTTGATTTTTACTTTGTGTTTTTTGTTTTCCAGATTGTATTTCCAGCAGATTTCATGGCGTCGGGTGGTGAATCCGGTGGGTAGAATTGCGGTTTCGTGTAATACATTGTCGATATATACTTCGATGTGGTTAGCTGGGTTTGTCTCCTGTGATGCATCTGTTGAACCTGATGATCCACCTTTTACAATAAACCCTATGCCTTCAAATTCAAATTCATATTCGGTATTATCGATATGAAGTCTGTTTACGGTGCTTTTTATGGGGAGAATCTCTTTCGGATAATGATTGGTGAATCCTTGCTCAAATCTAACAGCTTCGGGCTTCTGCGGAATGAGGCTGATATCATCATTGTTTATTGTACCACCATTTCGTTCAACTATTTGCAAAGCATGCTTGTATCCGATTTCGTACACATCATTCAATGATACGGTGGTGTATTTGAAATCACGGTCTTCGATTTTATCGAGCCCCATTTTCCAGTAGTCAGGGATATTTGAGTATCCCAGCATGGTGCCCAGGATACCTGCAACACTGGCCGGATTGCAATCAGAATCCTGTCCACATCGTGTGCTTATGTCAACCGACCTGCCAAAATCCCCTTCTCCATATAACATGCCGATGGCAATATATGCCGAATTAATTTTGGCGTCAATATTGAAGGGACGAAATACTCCGTCAGGACATCCGATATCAGATGACCATTTTTTCTCCACCTCAAACCAGTTTCTTTTCCAGTCGTTGGGATAATCGTCATACCAGTCAATTACATCGGCAATGCATTTGTAGAAATCACTTTGTTCAGGAATCGATTTCAGGCCCTCACGAACAATGAAGTCAGCATCATCAGAAATAAAGGCCAAAGAGTACATTGCGGCTACATAAACTCCACCATACCACCCATCGCCATAATTCATGATATGACCAATTTTGTCAGATATCTTACTGGCAGTGTTAATCATGCCAGGTGACATCAATCCGGCAAAATCTGCTTCTATTTGAAAATCAAGATCTTCAGAATGTGGATTGTTTTCCCAATAGCCTGAAGCGGGTGGCTCTATACCATTTAATATATTGTACCTGGCCGCCTGGTTGGCATGCCAAAGCATATATTCAGCATTTGCAAATGCGTGTGCATGTGATGTGGCCGGGGCATCAAGTCCTTCTGTTTCGAATATCTGAACAAAAGTCAGATCCATATAAACATCGTCATATAGGCCCGGAGCATTGTCATAATACCACTCCATGCGATCCTCATTCCATGGGATTGGGATATAATCCTGGATCATGGTTCCATTATACTGGAATTCTGTTGGCCCGCCATAAGTGCATCCAATAACCTGACCTGCCCAGCCTCCCATAATTTTATCTTTGAGAATATCTTTTTGAATGGTGATTGTCTGGTCATATATTCCTGACATATCTCCTTGTGATGAACTATCCGGATTTCCACAACTAAGGAATAGAATGGAGATTGCTCCAATGGACAGAAAGAGAAGTTTATGGTTCATAGTATCAGCCTCCTGATTTTTTTGTTTTATATCCTTTGTCGTTTAAGATTGCAATAGTCTTATCCCGAAAATCACCCTGAATCAGAATTTCGCCATCTTTTACACTACCTCCGACACCGCATTTAGTTTTCAGTAGTTTACCAAGATCTTTCAGATCATCAACACTACCAACGAAACCGGTGATGAGGGTTACGGCTTTGCCTTTACGATTGCGCTTATCCAGGCTTACAATGAGTTTTTGTTGCCGGGGAGGTAAAGTGTTATCCTCTTCATGCTCATCTTTATCATACTCAAAGTCCTGATTGGTTGAATACACAACGCCAAGTCGATCTTTCCAGTCTTTTGCCATGCTTACATTATTTTGTTACAAATTTGTCAAGTATCCCGAGGCCCTTCTCAAAACCCTTTCGTCCCAGTCCAAATCTAACACAGTTTCTCTTAAAACCATAAACGCTGGATGGTAATAACATGGCTCCGGTTTTTTTTGTCAGGCAGCGGCAGAAATACTCAACTTCTTGTTTTACAAATATTTCAGGGAAGGCCACTGATCCGGCCCTGGGTGGTATCCAGCGGATAAAATCAGTATGTGATTCAGCAAACTCTTCAAGTAGTTTTATATTCTTCTTGATTATTCCCAGATTTCTTGAAACAATACTATCTCTGTTTCTTAAGCCCATAAGTGCCAGAATCTCAGAGGGAGCCGGCGGACAAATAGTTGTGTAGTCTTTGTATGATTGAAGAGCAGATAATCTATCCTGATCAGGTACGATAAGCCAGCCCAGTCTTAATCCGGGCAGGGCAAAACTTTTTGACATACCACAAAGACTAATCGAGTTTTTATATTTCTCACTTGCACTAGGTAAACGATTGTCCTCCTCGTATTCAAGAAAGCGGTACATCTCATCTGAGAACAGCAGGATATCACGTTCCTTCACAAGATTGATCATTCTCTGAAATTCATCCTGACTCAGCATTGCTCCTGTGGGATTATGGGGAAAGTTTACCACCAGCATCCGGGTTTCATCCGACAGGAGATTTTCTAAATCATCAAGCGAAAAGCGATTATTCATATCCGGTTCCCAGCGGCTGAGCTTACATCCTTTGCTATTCGCCAGTTCATATAATGATTGATAACCTGGGAAAGTGGTCACCACCTGATCACCTGCATTTAGCAGTAACTGCATGCTGAGGTAAATGCCTTCCTCAGGTGTGATAATCAGTACCTGATCGGGATGTACGCCACTATACATTTTGGCAATTTCCTCCCGGATAAGAGCTAAGCCTTGCGATTCGGTATATGCCAGTTTGAGATTATCCCATAGTTCAAGTGCCTCCGGATCAGCCATTGCCAGCATTTCTTGCAATGACAAAGGTTCGCAATCAGAGCTGCTTAGCAAATACTTAGCAGTAAATTCAAATTCAGCAAAATATCTCTCAAGAGCAAAGTCATTTATGTGCATTGGTTGATCAGGTTTTAGTAATTATCTTCTATAGGAATTATGGATGATTTGCAAGCTGGAATCCAAAACAGCATCTTTTCCCTCGATAACATCCGTGGCACTTGGAATAACCAGGTGATCGGGTTGAATACCTTCAGACCAGGAGATTCCTTCCACCGCCGTATAATATGTTCTTTGGGCGATTCTGCCATTAAATCCGGAATGCTTAAGTGAAAATTCCATACTGGCGTCGTTGCAGGTATAAGTGGCTCCTGATTCCTGTCCGACAAAGGTGGCCAGATTATGGTATTTCAACAGGCCAATAAAGTGCCCGGTAGTAGAGAAGCACCCGCCGTCGATCAGGACATACAATTTTCCTTTGAATCTGTTTTCAAAAACGGGCAGGGGATCGGCATACTTCTGATATCCAAAAAACTTCTCGCCAAAATAGGGTAAAGGCTTGGGTATAAGGTAAGAAAAGAGGTGGGTTGAGCAATGGGGATCGCCTCCTGAATTTCCTCTGAGGTCGAGAATCAGATTGTCTGCTTTTGAGTTTCTGATTTTCATGAATGCATCATCCATATATTCTTTGAATGCATCCACATGGTCGTAATAGCCGAAAGTTCGAATACGCAGAAGTGCTGTTTTCCCTTCCAGGTCGGTTTTGAGTTCAAAATCTTTGCCAGTGGAGGAAGGAGACCTGAGTTGATTATATCTG
>Ga0209249_1001769_pt1 | contig 19340 bp, 19 predicted proteins | sample SaaInlV_200m_DNA_4_FD_184653 | JGI IMG/M metagenome (GOLD analysis project Ga0209249, IMG submission 184653) | Marine microbial communities from expanding oxygen minimum zones in the Saanich Inlet - SI037_S3LV_200m_DNA (SPAdes) (version 2) | ecosystem: Environmental > Aquatic > Marine >...
CTTGTTGATGATGAAGAAAAGCTGTTGAATTCGATGGAACAACGCTTGTTACTGATGGGGTTTGATGTCATGAAAGCCTCTTCCGGCACAAGAGCCGTTGAAATAGCAAAAAAAACTCAGCCTGATATGGCTATTGTTGATTTAAAAATGCCTGATATGGATGGTTTGATGACGATCACCAAGTTAAAAGAAATCATTCCGGATCTTAAAACAGTCCTTTTAACCGGGTATGGAAGCAAAAAAACAAAACAGGAAACAAAAACCCTTGGCTCGGACTATTTTGAGAAAGATTCAATGAGTGATCTCTGGAACTTGATCAAAGGATTAAACAGCCATGGTAATCTGGTCGTCATTAAACCTTCAGATACAACTTCTCAATCCAAAAAAAAATATTTAGAAGATCATTTTATCCCCGACCGGATAAACATTTTCAGTGACCCACACGAAAAGAGTCTTGATCAGAAACCCTCAAGAAGCAATGTCGATTCCATCGGTAGAAGTTTGGGAGGACTGCCAAAAATTATAGGTGAAACCTCCGGGATGCAAGGGGTGCGAAAAAATATTGAACGGCTGGCCGGCCTGGACTGTACTATTATTATACAGGGAGAAAGCGGCACCGGTAAAGAATTGGCAGCCAGGGCTATTCATACATTGAGCCATAGAAAAGATCAGCGATTCCTCGCATTCAACAGTGGTTGTTTCAGCAATGATTTCCAATTCAAAGAACTCTTGAGTTCGATTGAGCAATCATCACCTCATCAAGGTTTGGAAATCCCAGACCGAATGGGGAAAGGTTTTGTCGGAACAATCCTGCTGGATCATTTTGAAATTATACCCGAGAAAACACAACTTGAAATGCTCAAAATCATAGAGAATAAAACCGCGGGTTATTCAGCAGATTCTGATGAAATGATACTGGATATTCGTTTCATTATTGCGACACATCAAGATTTAAAGAAGAGAGTTGATGAAGGGAGATTCAACAAGAAATTATATCATCGACTGAATTCAATTGAGCTGATGATGCCTTCTTTAAGAGAACGAAAGGATGATATTCTCCCGTTATGCAGTTACTTTCTGAGCAAATTAAATATAGAGTTTGAAAAGGATATAGAATCTTTTTCAGATGAAGTGTATTCCCTTTTTTTGTCTTATCCCTTTCCGGGTAATGTCCGAGAGTTGAAACACATCATCGAAAGAGCTGTGATACTTTCAGATAGTTCAACAATAGAACTTAGACATCTTCCTGAACGGCTCAGCAAAAAAATCCCAGCCCCTCCTTCACCTGAAAACAAACAACTTTTCACCCTTAAAGAAATGGAAAAAAATCATATTCTTAAAGTAATCGAATTCACAAAGGGAAACAAGTCAAAAGCTGCCGAAATTCTATGTATAAGCCGAGGAGCTCTTTGGAGGAAGCTCAAACAGATCAAAGCTAATCATAATAAATCAAATTAACCAATTAAATTGAAAAATTGTATTGAGCAATAATGCTTTTGTATAAAAATAAATTTGGTGTTTTATTAATTTTAATACTCTTTGGAATACACACGGTTTTCCTGGACAATATTCATAATATTCTTCTTCCACTAAACGAAAATGTGATTGAAGAAGAGCGCTTTTCAGATCTGACAAATAAAAATATTCCTGAGAATAATAAAAAAAACAGCTTTTTTTCCACACATTCATTGCAAGATGACACAAAAAAAATTTGTTTAATTATATTTTCTCTCCCTATTACATTTTATTCCATTAGCCTTCTCACAAATTCAACCCGAACACCCCGGCTTCCACCATCCCCATCCTGTTAACAATTTAAAATTTAAAATTTTTAAAAAAACATTTGAATTTTATTCGGCTTGGAATTTCCACACCAGCGATATTTATTTCCATAGTATTACTATTTGAAAAATTATTGGAGCTTATTATGAATAACGATTTAAAAACGATTATTGTGTTTGTTGCTATTATTGCTTTAGGTATCCTTGCTAAATATGGATACGAAATGTACATTCACAATTAAATCTAAATTGACATAACCTATGTCAATTTAGAATCCTCGGATAGCTAAAAATGCCGCCATCTCATCCAGTTGATAGAAAAGTCTGACAGTCAAACCGATTTAAGGAGTCAAGACTTGAGCTATAAAACAAAGGGGTCTTTAACCGGATCCCTTCGTTTTCTGATTTTGTAGCCGCTTTTTTGATCTGAATTATCTGAATATTTTTTGAGTAAGGAAAAAAGAATGAATTACAAACTGTTTCATATCTTTCGAAACACACCCTTTGGCAGAGAAACATTCCTTCAATCATTATATTTTTGTAAGACAATTAATTCATTTCCAGTTGTTTACATTCCAAAGAGTGATAAATTTCTAATGTATTTTTCCAATGATGCTATTCAGGTTGATCTGGATCGTTCATAATCATATCATTAGGCACTAATTTGATTTGCAAATATTATTAACATCCCCGCAGTTTTTTCTATATGGCACAGGCATTGAGCATGTTTGTCTATGAATAGGTGGTAATAAAGTAAAATTTCGGCCCCATGATTTCATCTTCCAGTAGTCACTTTTAAGGCAATCTCAAAACTTACGATTACTTTCATGATCATGACTTCAAATTATAACGAAAAATTGTTTTGATTTTTATCGGTATCGTTAAGTTTTTTTACTGCGTACTTTGTCTATTTATGTAGCGACTTTGTTTTGTTGCGAGTTTTACCCCGCCGCCAGACCCCGCCCCAATTTATTAAAATAATACCCCGCCGACCCCTCGTATAGACCGATAATAGATCTGAGGAGGTACCAGGTCTATGAAAAAGAAAACACGACAGCATAGGTGTAAAAATTGTGAGGATTTATTCAAACCAGATCCCCGAAAACAACTATGATTGTGGTCACTGGATAAACTCCGAGATTTTTTAATGAAGAGGGAAAGCCGACGTCCTATATTAGATGGAAGGCAGCAGTCCGGTAAACGCTATGACGAGTTTAGCGGACACCACCGTGGTCTGAGACCAGGGCATGTATTCAAAGGGGTAACTCGGGAACTTGAGAGAGCCCAATAGTTTCCTTGTAAGTTAGCGGTCTAAGGAATTGCCGCACCCAAAATTCCCGGTGTTCAGAAAGTCTGCCTACACTTCCTGAACAAGCTGATTCACATTATAAAATGCGATGACGAAAACACAAATGGAGATAGGCACCAAGGTAACGGGGGCGGACAGTGAACAGCGAACAATCCCGTGACGGACTTTGGGCAGTCTTAGTGGAACATAGTACCGGTGATCAGGAATGTCTGATTGAGAAGGTGGGGAAGTGGTGCCCAAGCGACCCACTGAAGGGAAGGTGAAACCGGGCATAACGCGTTTATGGAAGGAATTATGGGAGATACTCAGAGATCACAAACCATATCAACACAAAACCATAAAATAGTGAAACAGGTCACTCACAATACTGATAGTGTAAAACCTGGTCAGGATGATGGCCCACCGTTATTGGTGGGAGAAGTTTCTCTGAACAACATTGCTATGCAGGCAAAGAAGAACCCAGACATGATTTTCACTTCATTGGCACACCGAATCAACTTGTCTTTACTGAAGGAAGGGTTTAGGAGGCTGAAAAAGGGCAAATCTTCTGGAGTGGACGGTAAAACCGCGAACGAGTATGCAGAAAATCTTGATCAGAATCTATACAATCTGTATAGGAGGCTTAAAAAAGGTCAATATACGGCAATACCTGTGAAGCGGATCTGGATAGAGAAAGAGAAAGGGAAACAAAGACCAATCGGTATTCCAGCCATTGAAGACAAAATAGTCCAAAAGGCTGTTGAAATGATACTGAGTAAAATCTTTGAAACAGATTTTTATGACTTCTCACACGGATTTCGTCCTAAACACAGCCAGCATATGGCAATAAAGGAACTGAGAGACAATTGCATCAGGACCAATACCAATTGGGTAGTGAGTGCAGATATTACCGGACTATTCGACAATATCGACCATGGACACTTAAGAAAGTTCATCAAACAGAGAGTCAATGATGGGGGCATTTTACGTCTGATAGGAAAATGGCTTAATGCAGGGGTGATGGAAGATGGAAAATATTATTCCACAGAGTCCGGAACTCCACAAGGAGGAGTTATTTCTCCTATACTGAGCAACATTTTTCTTCACAATGTTCTGGATGACTGGTTTGTAACGCAAGTTCAACCACGAATGAAAGGACGAAGCTTCCTTATCAGATTCGCTGATGATTATGTGGCAGGTTTTGAGTTGGAATCGGATGCCATAAAGGCCTTGGGGGCAATGGGTAAGCGCTTCATGCGTTTTGGACTGGAATTACATCCGGAGAAAACCAAGCTGATACGCTTCACCAAGCCATCCGGCAAGAACGGTAAGCTCAACCAACCAGGAACCTTTGATTACTTAGGGTTCACTATCTACAAAGGCCTTTCTCGACGGGGCACCTGGGTGATAAAATCTAAAACTGCCAGGAAACGGCAGGCCCGGTTTAAGAGAATGGTGTGGACTTGGTGCAAAAGAAATCGGCATCAATCCCTGAAAGAGCAGTACATAATGCTCTGTAGCAAGTTGAGAGGTCATTACCAGTACTTTGGTTTGATAGGGAATTACGAAGCCATAGCAAAAGTGCGCCATTTTATGGTAAGAGTCTGGAAATTTTGGCTGGGCAGAAGGAGTCACAAAGGAAAGGTAAGTTTTATAGATCTTGTGACGAAGTATCCCCTACCAAAACCAAGAATAGTTCAGAAGATCTGAATTGCCATGGGTAGCAAAGTTATGCACCAAACAGGGGTACTTGTTTGGCTTCCGGCTTGGTAAAAAAGAGTCGGAATTGAGGAACCGTATGCGGGAATTCCGCTCGTACGGGTCTGTGGGGGGAGCGCCGGGTAACCGGTGCTCCTACCCGGAATAGAGCTTAAAATTTGAGTTTGGTAGAATATTATCAGAGCGTTTGAGATGTCCAAGGCTGGATATTGATCTTGATTTTTATGGGAGAATACATCCTGTCGACTATCCTCTGTTATTGGTGACCTGATTCATAAAATCCGGCAGTTAAGAATTATTTTCCTTAGCCCAAGTTGAACTGGGATTCTTTCACATACAAAAACAATTCTTTTCTGGATACCCGTGCAGCACCCCAAAATTCTTCTGATCATCGACAAATATTATTTGGTAAAAAATAATCTATCCGATTGGTCTTATGCTTCCATCGTTTACTCATCTCCGGTATTTTTTATCAATATAATTCGGAATCTGTGATATGAAAGGTCAATGGATAGCATCAAAGACAAATGGACTTAACAACCAGGAGAAACTCAAAATGACAGATGGACAGAAAAAACCCAAAGGAGCCGGTAAAAGTAGTTTTGAATTGATCAATTCTGATATTTTAATGGAAGTGTTGCCGGTCAAACCTGGATCTGTTGTTCTGGATTTGGCTTGTGGAAAAGGAATCTATTCCATGTTCCTGTCTGAAATTGTCGGTGATACAGGGTTGATTTATGCAGTAGACCTCTGGGAAGAAGGGATACGGCTTATAGGAAAAGAGATTGAAGAAAAAAATATCACCAACATCCTCCCCCTCCTGGATGATGCTACTGCACAGATTGAAATAGATGACTACAGTGTTGATGTTTGCTTGATGGCAACTGTTCTACACGACTTTGAAGAAATGAATAAATCCGGTGCTGTTATAGAACAGGTCAAGACCATACTTAAACCCGGAGGATACCTGGCCGTTATTGAATTCAAGAAAATAGATGGTCCTCCTGGCCCACCAATGAAAATACGATTGGCTGAGGATGACACTGAAAAGATGGTTAGCGGTTATGGGTTTAAGAAAGTCAAGATCGTTGATATTGGGGAATATAATTACCTGATGATATTTAAATCAATAAGGTCCTAAATTTCGATAGACCAAATTTAGGCCTAATGAATTTGCTTAAAACAAGGAAAGTTTACATGAAATATGACAACAATCCAGTCATTGGATATAGTGCATTTATATTATTTGAAGAATGCTATGAATATAATGAAAATGCTTGCTACATAGCGGATACAACAGAATCTTTAAAGGAATTCCTCATAGGGGCTACGTTCCATATCAATGATTACAGAATTGACACAATAAGATTGAATGACATCATTGATGATTATGGATGTTCAAATGGTGAATTTGCTATGGAACCGGAAGCACTAAAAAGATTCGAGCAAGCACCAGGTCTGAAATATACCTTAGAACCATTTGATGATCCTTTTATGGATGGAGAACCAGACTTATTTGTTATTAATATCGAAAAGAAAACTGACGATAATACTGACGATTTTACCATTCCAGGTATACTGGAATCTTTCAGTGTATATGATGGTAATTACAAACGGGAGCAGATAGATGCCGCGATTAATATGAAGAATGAAATCACCCCTTATTTAATAGAAATACTTAAAAATGCACAAACAGACTATGAAAAATATATTTCAGACGAAAAGTTATATGACCATATCTATGCCTTAATGCTGCTGGGTCACTTAAAAGAGCCCAAATCTCATAAAGTTATAATAGATCTGTTCAGTCTCCCAGGTGATATACCGGATAAATTATTTGGTGATCTTACAACATCCAGTCTTCCTGTTATTCTATTAAATACCTGTTATGGCTCAATTGAATTAATAAAGTCTTTAATTTTAAACAAAGAAGCTTACGATTATTGTAGATTGTCTGCTTGTCAAGCCTTGTCATACGCTGTTATCAAGGGATATGTTTCGAGAGAATCTGTTTTAGAGTTATTTGGAACATTATTTACTGGTGAAGAAGCAGGCGAAACATCAGATTTTTGGGGGCTTCTGGCTGATTATGTATGTGATTTATACCCAGAAGAGATCATAGACGTAATCAAGCAGGCATATGAAGATGGGCTAATAATACCTGGCATGACTCACTACAGTGATTTTGAAGAAGCCCTGGAAATTGGTAAAGACAAGTGTCTTGAAAAATTAAAAGCTAATCTTGAACGGAACAGTTTTGAAGATATCCACGATACTATGTCTTGGTGGGCTTGTTTCAAAGAGAAGCCTGATACTTTTTCATCATCATTTGGCATGGAGAATTATTTATTACCAGATTATTCTGTTCCTTCATCCAAGAAACCCCCAAAGGCCCGAAAAAAGGTCAAGAAAAAGAAACGTAAGCAAGCAAAGGCTTCAAGAAAAAAGAATCGTCGTTAATTTAAAAAACGTATTTCTATTTTACAGCCAGAAATTTCATCTGCTGTTGGTCTCGTTGTTAAGTCTGATGCTAAGGGCCCACTCAAAAATAACTGAGGAGAGGACTACCTGCAGATTTAGCCTTATTATAGACCCGATTTCAAACCAGGCAACAAGCCTTTTGGATATCATTTAATCAAATAATTATTGTTCAATTTCTCCAGAAACAAATAGTCTTTTTCTATAATACCAACTTTTGGACACTAATATTTGGATTAGATCTCCGTCCTTATAATGATCAACATAAACCGGTGGCCTGAAATAGAATTCTTTTTCGTAATTTTTTTGCTGTATAAGCCAATTGCGTTGTTTTTTTTCAATTATTTGAACTTTTAGTATCTCACCTATTGTTGGTTTCCAATAATTTCCATTTTTATCATTGAGTCTACCCACGAATTTTGGAACATATTGGTTTATAAACTCATCGCTTATGCTGCCATACAACAAATTCCAAGATTTTTTATCCATCTTATAGTTTCTATCATTTTTCCTTTTTTTTCTTTTAATCTCTAATTTTCTCAGTAAAGCTGAAACTTCATCATCTTCTAAAATACAGCGTATTAAATTTCTAAAATCAGGATTATTTTTGAAAAGATAACCTTGTTCATGAATAAATTCTGAAGCCTTTAACCTGTTGGGCAGGGCATCACCTAAATACCTTGTTTCTTCGACTTTTTCTTTGCCTATCAGCATATTTGCAATATCCGAAATTTTAATAATTCCAGGTAAAAGATACCTGAAGGCATCTTCATTTTGACCCAGTAAATGCTTGATCAAAGCCTTTATATAATACGAATCACCCCAAAGAAATTCACCATACCATTCATCTGCTTTTTGAATTTCACCAAGGCTTAGATGGCAGACACCAATCATATTATATGTGCCCCATAAAGGTTGATACTCCTGGCAGAGGAGCAAGGTATTAATCGCTTCGTCAAATCTTTTTAATTTCATTAATGTTAAAGATCTATTTGTAAGTGATCTGAAAAAGGGTCTGAATTCAAGATATCGATAGAGTTCAGTTTTCTGGTTTTTGGGACTTGTTTCGCAATCATCACATTTTTCACTAAAACAGTCTGGGCATTCATCAGCTAGGTCACACACTTTATTTTTAGCCCAATTGTCTAAATCACTATTTTTGATATACTCGTCTGGTTCCGTCGCAATCATGAGATCCGCAAACTTCTTACCGGTCATCATCGCATCATCAAAAAAATTCAATGCAGATACAAAGTTTTGATGAATAAAATCAATCAACCCAGCATGAACCAGCAAATCTACATGTTTAGGCTCCGATTTAAGGCCATTCAGAAAGTATCGTTTTGCCTCATCCCAGTCTCCCTGTCTATACAATTCCAAACCATATTCTAAGCATTTTTCAGCCCCAGTCTCTTCATCGGTTCTGACGGATTCCATTGGTGCCTCCAAAGTCAACATTTTTTTGCCAATCATATCTTTAAGCAATAACAAATTTGTCTTCGATCTTTTTAGTGTCAGTATTTGCTTTGGGGATAAAGGTGGCTTACAATTTTTTAAAAAGTTTAATACTTGCAAAACCGCAGTGTTTGTGGAATCGGTTTCTTCGAATTTAAGACCTTTTAGTTTGGTTCTTATATTTTCACGTAATTTCGTGTCATTAATTTTCACGTTGAACTGGATTCTTAATGACTCACAGAAAAGGTTCCATTTGGAATCAGAATCTACAATATCTTGGGCATCTGAGAATGTATTAAACGTATGGAGTTTGATTTGCTTAACTTGGCCATCAATTCGTTTTGAATGAAGAATTAATAATTTGTTGGCCTGGACTCTTGCAAATGGCATAATCAAAATCCTCTTTTTTGTAATGTATTTTTTAATCAAATAACACACTACAAAATTTCAGGCAAGCTGTTTTTTTAAAATGGGTTCCATTAAATATTTAGGGTAAATCCCCCACGAGAATTTCACACGGGAGCTGGCTCTCCAGGTTGAATATCTCAGGGAATTTCCTTGTCCCAATAATGCTATACAATGTCAGAAGCAAAAAAGTTTAAAACTGTTAAAAAGCCAACGCCATATCTTATGTCCGGCCTTAATAACAGGCATGGTAAAATTGAATACATTTTGTTGCAAGTGGATCAGGGAATCCATAAGTATTGGGAAAAAAATTAAACGCCTTTATTGATAAGCTCTTTAGGGGTTGATAATAGGTAAATAAACAGGTTTATCTGTGATTAGTAAATCATAATTTCTTTATATATATGTGATAAAAAAATGAAACACAGAAAACTAAAAAGAGTTAGAGAGCAGTTGGATGAAACACTTCAGGTCTTTGTGAAAACAGCCTCTATAGCCCAACCGATCAGAGGGTGGATTCGTGCGATTCGGGATGCCCTGGGAATGAATATGCGCCAGTTGGCACATCGTTTGGGGGTCAGTCAATCCCGGATTGTTAAAATAGAGCAAGATGAACTTTCCGGAGCGCTGACCATCAAAACCCTGGAAAATATTGCGCGAGCCATTGTATGGATGCAGGCAGTCAAGGCAGATAAAATCCTGAATACTGATTTTATGCCTGCTTCACAAGAAAATGTTCTGTGATGTGTGGAAGTGGGCTGGAAAATACCGGAAGACAGAAAAGAATATTGGCATCCGGCATGTCGATATTCCTGTGGACTATCTATTAATCTGCTGTTGTCAAAACCATCAGTTAAATCAAAACTTGAAAAGTGTATCACAAAGAGTTATAGTTATTTCATGAAAAGGCTCTGTACAAAATGGTTCAAAAAATGGGCTAAAAAGGTAAAATTGAGCAATCATCATCTTATCGAAGCCATTGATAATTTAGAAAAAGGACTGTCGGTAGCAGATTTAGTAGGTGCTGATTTATTAGGCATTGATGCCCGGCAAATTGAAGATCTAAAAAAGAAACAGGGTTTATTTAATTTGGAGGTATAACATATGAGAGATTCAATCAAAAAAGCGGTTGGTGAAACTGTTCAGGATTTGATCAACTCAGGATTCAAAACTTCTTTTACTGAAAAAGAGTTGAATTCATTGGGCGTTACAATTCCTGAAGTGCAACTGACGACCCTCCAAATTAAAGAAATAAGAGAGGAATTAAATTTAAGTCAAGCCGTTTTTGCCAGATTGCTTAATGTAAGCCCATCTTCAATCAGGCAATGGGAGCAGGGGAAAAGAAAACCGACCGGGGCAACAAGAGTACTTCTTGATTTGCTTAAAAGGTCTCCGCATATCCTTAACTACAGACTTAGAGCATAGGATGGAGAGCAGCCATTATGTATGTTCTATTGGCTCAAACGATTGCTCAAATTAGCGTTGACTTTTATTTTGCTTGAATGTTCTTTTAAGGTGTTCTCATCAAAGTATTTACGATGCTGATAGGGTGAAGGATCAACCTTTTTAATGTCTATCATAGAAAAAGAAAAAGGATAATTTTTATTATCTGTAATGGGCATGATCCAAATCCATCAGAAAAAAAATCTCATTGCACGGGTTTAAAGGTTTAGATGGTTTATAAAAAATATCGGTTGAAGACCTGGATAAATACATTAATTTCCGCTAATCAGATGGTTTACATCATCAGAAGATAAATGCCAAATACTGCAGTCACAGCTCCGGTAACCGCCCTTATGGATACATGTTCTTTGTGAAGGAAAATTGAGAACGGGATAATAAAAATCGGGACCAGAGAGAAAAACGTGGAGGCCACCCCGGTTGTAAGATAATGAAGGGCCAGAAGGGAGAGCGATACCCCTAAAAAAGGTCCTAAGGCTGAACCAAAGGCTGTAAATAATAAAGCCCTTTTGTCTTTTACAGCCTTCATAACCTTCCCCCATTTTCCAGTGATGGTAAAGAGAATAATGAAACAAAGGAAGGCTGAAATCACCCTTATCTGGGTTGAGGAAAATGCATCCAGATATCCCGATTCTGTCCGCATGCCGGTTTTGCTTAAAATATATCCGCATGCCTGGCAGAACATTGCGCCAAATCCAAACAGAACACCCTTTGATGAGATGTCTCTAATATTTAGTCTGGAGGCTTTTTGATTTTTTTCAAGGATGACGATTCCCACTCCAAAAAGGGTGACAAACATACCTGCCCATTGATGAAGGACATAGGTCTCATCTAGAAATGACCAGCCGATTAAAGCTGCTGTAGGTGCAGCAAGGCTGTAAATGAGCATGGCAACCCTTGGCCCTATTTCAACAAGGGCTTTAAAAAGGAAAATATCTCCTATGAAAAAACCGATGGCCCCGGAAAGAGAAAGATAAACCCAGGCCCGGGCTGGAAATTGAACAGGCAGGATATACCCATACCTGAAAAATAAAAAAAAACTGAAAAGAACCAGGGCAAAAGTGAGCCTGATAATATTGACCGGGGTTGTCCCTACTTTTTTGGATGCAGCTTCGAAACACTGGACACTGATGGTCCAGCACAATACTGTTCCTATTGCTATTAACTCACCGGTCCAGAGCATGACAGTCCTTTTAGATTAAAAGTAAAAAAATTCTATTTAAATGATATGGGGTAAAAAGACAAGGGATAGAAAATTTATTTGTCTGTTCCAAATATATTTTGTACACTGATTTTTATGGAAAATACAGATTTGCTTGAAAAAGCTATGGAATTTGCCGGGAAAGGCAAAGGGAGAAGGTTGCTTAATACTTTGAATAAGAGAGATAACTATTTGACCTCTTTTGAGCTGGACAAGGTTTTGAGGATCTATTGCAAAATTGGTTTACCTAAGGAAGTTGAGCTATTGAAGACAAGGAGAGGGATTCTGGGAGATGATCAGTATAATACTTTGGCTGAAAAGGTCAGGGTTAATTGTTGCTCTGAGAGGTACGATGAATTTGCAGTTTCTCTGGGGAATTTGTTAACTAGTGGTATGAAGATGAACCCTACTAAGATGGATGTTTGAGAAAGTCTGCAATGAAAGTAATAGGCCTGATGATGAGTCAGGCCTATTACTTTCAATCAGGATAACAGCGGAGGTGCCCATAAAGGACTCTGTTATCGATTGACACTTAATTTTTATAAAAAAAAATAATACAAGTAAATAGGTAAAAACCCCTATTTTGCTCAAAATAGGGGTTTTTACCTATTAGAAAACAAGTCTTAAAAGAGAATAAATGATTGCTCCCAAACAAATGACTCCAATGGATAAAAAGATCCATCCCATGATTAGAACAAAAACAGAATACCATTTGCCTGGCGGATTAACTAAATATTTATCCAGGTCTCCTTTTTTGATCATTTCCTGATATTCTTTTGGTCTTTCTTCCTTGAATCTGGAAAGAGGAAGCCTTTGTGTAAAAACAACCGTATCCATGGGAAAATTATCAGGTCTCATGTGGGAATGGAAAAAATGCATGGAAAAAATAAAACCTGTTGCCAGAAGTGCTTCATCACTGTGAATTATGGTGGCGATATTTAGTGCCCATCCCGGCAGAAACCGGGTTGCAATTTCCGGAAAAGCAAGCGTTAAGCCTGTACTTCCAATGATGCTGATCCCCCAAAACACAGCCATGTAATCAAATTTTTCCCAATAGGTCCAGCGTCCAAATTCTGGTTTTGGTCCTTTTCCTATAAAATAGAGCAGATTATCTTTCACATCTATGAGATCTCGTGGCAAAGGTATTAATGAGTATTGCTCTTTTAGTAATCCAAGGATGGTTATTTTACGCCTGACAAAAAGAACAAATAATTGGAAAAGATGAGTAGCAAAATACAGAAAGGTAACAATAGCACCTATTCTGTGTATTTTTCCCATTATGTGCGGACCTCCCACTAAATGAGCTATACCTGCAAACAATGGGTTATCAGGAAACTTTAACGACATACCCGTAATTGCCAGAGTCAGAAAGCTGATAATGATCATTATATGCAAGATCGTGTGGGACACATTAAATCGTTTGACATGTTTTTCATTATTTTTGTCCAATACAATGGATTGCCCCTGATTTTTTCTTATTGAGAATCTTTCAATCAAAGATCGGTTCAGCCACAACAAAGCATGAATCCCAAAAGCAGCAAAAGTAAATACAATGAGCAACGTCATGGCCCAGAACGGATAAAACAATTCTGGATATTTTTTGCTGTCATGGTGATCTGCATGGGGCATAAACTCGGTGAAATTTTTATTGGCTTTTTTGTGGCATTCCTGGCAAGTTTTCTGGATATTAATATCAGACAGCATGGATGCAGGATTTGTGGACACTAAAAGATCATGGGATCCATGACAATTGACACACTTGGCAACTTTTTCGCTACCAAGCTTTGCAGCTTTTCCATGATAGGTACCAAAATAGGTCTTGATCAATTTCTCATGGCAGGTCCCACAACGATTAACGACATCGAATTTTGTCTGGTTCAGTTTCGTATCGGCAATATAGTGCTGTTCGGTTCCATGACAATCATTACATTTTGGTGCCTTAAGTTCTGTCTGGTCTTTTAAAACAACCTGAGTGTTTTGTCCTGTGCGTGCCAATTTGATTTTTAACTGCTCAACTGAATGGGCACTTTTTTCAAGTTTTTTCTCAACTTTGGGATGGCAGTTTGCGCAATTGGGTTTAAATATTTCTGAAAGGCCCAATTCAACTGCTGTTTTCCCTTTTGAAACATGAGATTTAAATGCCTCTGTATTTTGATAAATTTTATCTGTTTTTGGGTGTAAAAAAACATGACATCTGATGCAGGTCAATTTTTTATGAACGGTCACTTCCAATTTGCTTTGATCAACAAATTTGGATCTAAATTTCTCATCAGGCGAATCGTTTAGTATCGGATCTCCGTGGCACTCCAGGCATTTAGCATCAGTGGGCCCCACAGTGGTAAATTTTTTGATATCCTCGTAAGAGGCAAAAGGTATATAAGGTACCTTTTTTGTCATGGTAGAAGTCGGACTATGACAATTTTTACAATCGTTTTTTATGATTGTAAAAATATCTTTCTTAAAGGCATCATCGTTTTTAGCGCCGTTCTTAATCCATTCCGCCATGACGTCGATATCATCATCATCTGCCACCTGCTCATTCATAGAGGTTTTCATGGCAACAACAATTCGGGACTCGGTATTTATAAGCTTACCGGTTTTAACATCAGAACTTTCTGGATTTGGAGTTGCGGTGGCAGGAGGCTTATGAAAAAAGATTCCCAAGGTCAAAAGAATACCGATCAAACCGGTTGTTAAAGCGATTGTTAGCGCCCTGATACCTCTTTTGCGTATGTTAAATTTAATCATTCTTAAAACCTGCCCCATATTTTTGGGTGGAAAATGTTGAAATCTGTCTGCCCCGGAATCAGGGCTGACAGATTTCAAGTTTATATTTTAAAATTTACTTTGATCTATTTGAATGTCATCCCGATGGAGCCTTCATGGTAGACATGATTGATCTGGGAATTGTCAAAAACAGATATTCCAAAGTAATAGGTTTTAGCCATGTCACTGAATTGGACATCCTGAATTTCAGCTTTATCACCTGTAGTAGCAAGAGCGCGTTTGACTTCCAGTGTCCACTGTCCGTCTTTCCAAGCGCTTTGTACTTTGATATCGCCTCTGTGACCCGTAAATGGAGTGATCACGATTCCTGGAACAACGTCTCCTGCTTTAAAGGTATCGACAAATTTTGCTTTTAATTCCGGCAACACCCAATACTTATCTTTTTCACTATAGGGAGAATTCATAAAAGCCGGGCCTGTTTTGTCTGCATTAAAATTGTTTTTATAACCACCGCCGGTTTTTACATCGCCATGGCGACCCCAGTTTTTATTTGCCTTTGGATCTGTATTGTCATCCACAAACTGATCGTCAAACATTCCCAAAGGACCGGTTCTAACGCTTTTCCAATGCCACATGTCAATGGTTTCGCCAGGTTTATTAGTGTATTTTCGCCCTGCAGAAGTATCTGCAATGCCGTTATTCAAACCTTCTTCGGTCAAATGACAGGAAACTGCGCACCCTTTCTTTTTAAACCCTTTGACCTTGTTGATTTCCCAATACATTCCCAATTTGTCTTCATAATAGGTGTTATCATGTCCCGTACTGTCTTTTTTTATAGATTGCTTCCAGCTGCCATCGGCTTGTTTTATCCATGGAAATCTTTCAAGACTTTGTGTTGGATCTGCATATTGAAGATAAAAATATACATATTTATCATCATACAGGGATTTTATTTTGACAGTGGTTTCCCGAATGCCATTGTATCCATTGTTCGGTTCATAAGGCAATTGATCCAATTTAACTTCCAAGGCTGTTGCTTTGTCCCAGGCTTTTTCTGCCATGGCATCAAGCGTGATAGCCGTATCGGCTTTTACGCTGACAAGCTTCATTGGCGCTTTTTTGTCTTCGGCCAATAACGGGTTTGCTATCATCAGCATCGCTGTCATAACCAGGCCCATTACCAAAATTGATTTTCTTGCGGTTTTCATATGTTCCCTCCAATTAAAATTAATAAATAAACATCAGCGTCTAACCTTTGATGATTAAATCAGTAACTGAGATTATTCTGAGTATAAATTATCACACAGCGTGGTACTTAAATAGTGAAATTATATTCACCTTTGGCAACTATTATGTGAAGAAAAGTTCACATAAAAGCATTGGTGGCAGGAGAAATGCAGGCTTGCTAAACTATTTGTCAGATAAATAATTGTCCAGTATATTAAGGCATTCCAGAACTTTTTTGCCTTCTTTGGTAAGCATGTATGCGTGTTTCATATCTTGTCGTAAAATTTTTGCCGCTCTTAAAGTTTTTAGATGAAAAATAAGTTTGGTATGGTCTTCAATGTCTAATTTGCGTGCGGTCTCCATCAAACGTATCTTTTTACTTGTTTGAAAAAGACGAATGATTTCTCTTCTAATGGAATTGGACAGGGAACTTAAGGTTCCTTCAAGTTTTAACTTTTTAATGTTCCCTTCAAAGCGAAGTTCTTCAATAACCTGTTTGATCATAAGAAGAAGTGCTTCAATTTTAAAGGGCTTGGAAATATATTCACTGGCCCCTTTTTTGATTGCGATAACTGCATTTTCAATGGAGGCAAAGGCTGTTATCATTATGATTTTAGAGTTAGGACTGATTTTTTTAAATTCCCCCAGAGCGTTGATACCATCGATACCCGGCATCATGAAATCGAGTAAAACAACATCAAATTGCTGGTCACCAAGCTTTTGCATTGCTTGTTTTGCAGATCCGGCCATATCGTTGGGATACCCTGCGTTATCAAGGATTTCTTTCAAGTTTTCCCTGTATTCTTTGTCATCATCTACGATAAGAATTTTGCTCAAAATGATTTCCTTTTATTAATTTGACTTTGTCTAAGGCTGTTAATTAATTAAAAATAAAGAAAAACTCAAGGGATGGGTAAATTAATGGTCGTATCTACCCCGCCCCATTTATGGTTCTTAAGTGTTATTGTTCCCCCATGCTGTTCAATAATACCATGGCATATTGAAAGCCCTAACCCGGTTCCCTTTTTTGTTTCCTTGGTTGTGAAAAAGGGGTCAAAAACCTTTGCTAAATTTTTTTGAGCGATACCTGTGCCATGGTCTGAAATCAGGATTTGGATTTTGTCTTTTACCTGGCTTGTTTTAATTAATAATTCTCCGGAGTTCTCCATGGCCTCTATGGAATTATTGATCACATTGAGGAAAACCTGTTCCAATTTGGCAGCATTGAGCTTGACTTCCGGAAGATTTTCTTGGAGACGTACGACCTTAAACCTGCTTAATTTGTTTTTTAACTGAGCGATGGCGCTGTCTAAAACCTGATCAATATCCATTGGGTATAACATTGCTTCCTGTGTTTGGGAGAATTGGAGCAATTCTTTTGCAATGATTGAAGCCCTTTCAATATTTCTATCAACGGCATCCAGTTTTTTTTGAATTTTTTTATCATTTAAAGTGGTATTAAACTGGCTTCTTAACATTTGCATATTAAGAGAGGCATTGGTCAATGGAGAGTTTATTTCATGGGCGACTCCGGCAGAGAGAAGGCCAAGAGAAGACATCTTTTCCGATTGAGCCTGGTTTTTAATCTGTTGTTCCAGTTTTTTTCTCGTGTGGATATCAAAAATATTCAAAGCTTTGAATAGGAAAGCTGTGATCAAAACCGCACATGTACCGCGAAAAAATTCAACCGGAATCGAAATTATAGGGATTTTGACATGGGATGGAATAAGCCCTGCAAAAATACTATAAAAATAAAAACCAAGCCCTGCGTATAAAAAATATCTGGAAACAGGAAGGCTGATTTTTTTAACTTCTTTGGAATAAAGTATCAAGCCATAACTTGCTACTAAACTTCCAAAAAAGCCAAAGGTTTTTCTTAAAATATTATTTGAAAATTTAAAAAAAGTAAAATTTTGGTGATCTGATTCAAATTTGAAAAAATATACCAACATCAGAATAAATAAAACGATTGCAAATGGTTTTAACCATTTGACCACTTTGTTTTTGTTAATTGAAAAGATCAGCGATAAACCAAACAGCAATAAAAATAAAAAAGAGGCCCCAACGAAAATCAGGCCAAAAATTTTAATATTATATATTTCATTATAAGTAAATTGATGTCGGGTACTCAGAAGAAAAAGTTCGATCCACTCATGTGAACCATGAATAAATCCGAAAAGAGATAAAAACCATAAACTATTTGATATTTTCAAGTTGCTGGCTTTCATATCTTTCAGGGCAATGGAAGCTCCTAAAAACAGAAAAGCCAGCCCATATAAAAAATAAAGGGTATATACTGTGAATATATTGTTAATTATAAACATGTTGAATCAGTTCAAATAAATTGCACTATTTTTTGTTTAGGGTCCACTCAAAAATGTAAAGTTATTTTTGAGTGGACCCTTAGGCCTCAAAATATTATTCTCTTAGTATACTCTTTTTAGTCAAAAAATCATAATACTTATCCATGAGCCCTACGGATAAAAAGAACCATCCTATAATTAAAACAAAAATGAAATACCATTTACTTGGTGGATCGACTAAATATTTATCTAAATCTTCTTGGAATTAAAGCGTGGCATTCAAGAATTTCAGAAAAATACTTTTATTTTTCCTGAACAACAAAACTCTCAGAAACTACAGACACAATAACCTTAACCATACAGATAAATAAAAGAATAGCAGGTATAAATTGAGCACTTACAATAAGAGCACAATACCCTAAGAACATAAACACACATGTACCGCTGTTATTCTCCATTAAACCAGTAGCGGCGAAGGCCGATACCGGAGCTAAAACTCCAGCTAAGGTAACTATTATTTTCATAACACCCTCCTTACGGGAAAAGGTAAATCAAATAAATTAATCTCCCTTTAAACTGTTTGCATCAAACAAATGGCCGCACAAATAATAGTGAAAAACAAATTAGTGTATATGAAGTATTCAAATATAGAGAAGAGTACATTATCAGATCAAGATTCCTGACAGTTTATTTTTAAAATGCTACAGGAAACTTCAACATATAATATGTGGACATTTTTCAGAACCAAAGTCAAGCAATTAAATTTCAAATCCCTGTTTCTAAGCAAGCTGAGGCATTGTTGAATAAATTTATTCAACAGGTAGAGTCAATTTTTAAAAACCTGGCCTGGCCTCTTACTTCCAGTAAAAAACCAGACATGGTCTTTTTTGATCCCCCATATTTTAAAAAAATGGTAGCCCATTACAAAAAAGGAAGTATTTCAGACTTTACAAAGCCCCAATATTTAAATTTTTTTAAACACCTTTTCAGGCTCATGCGAGACCATTCAAAACCTTCCACCCGTTTGGCCTTTCTCAATGCAGACTTCAGGGATTTCCAGGGTGTTCTGGCCTATATAATGGAATTGAAAATTATAAATAGTAACTTTATAGTTAATATTAGTTAATATTGGTTAGTATCAGTCCTAATTTGAATATATTCCAGTTTAATCGTTGACAAACTCTTACCATGAATATACTTAAGCTTACCATTGTAAATTTTATTTGTAACAATTGACTGCTAACAATAAAAAGATGAGTGTATCCTATGAAATTATTGCGACCGTTTAACAATCT
>Ga0209249_1001772_pt1 | contig 19309 bp, 11 predicted proteins | sample SaaInlV_200m_DNA_4_FD_184653 | JGI IMG/M metagenome (GOLD analysis project Ga0209249, IMG submission 184653) | Marine microbial communities from expanding oxygen minimum zones in the Saanich Inlet - SI037_S3LV_200m_DNA (SPAdes) (version 2) | ecosystem: Environmental > Aquatic > Marine >...
TAAAGCTTTTAGAGCTGCATTAAGAGGTGTTGTGGATATTGAATTTTTCCTTTTTAGAGTTGCTAAAATTTATGCTTAAAAACAAAACCAACCCGAATTATGAAGTGAGCCATAATCTATCTATTAGCCAACTCCATAAAGTTAAAATGTCCGTTATTGCAAGATGCGAAGCAATCCTACATCGCTGTAAATGTGATTGTTGAGATTGTTTCATTTCGTCACCAATAACATATCTTAATTTTAGAGATCCCGAAACGAGTTCGGGATGACGTTCAAAACTTAGACTTTAGTTAATAATATCGTCATGCTGAACTTGTTTCAGCATCTCTGTCTTTACCTCATTATGCCCATTCAAAAAAATGGGTGTCCACTTGAAATGACGGACATTTTAAATTTTTGGAGTAACCTCATCTATTACTTTGAAGAGAAAAAATAATAATTTGATACCGATTGGATAGTAAGTAATGAATCAAGGGCAACTGTTTATTTGGTATTTTCTTAAAAGGCTAAATTATTTACTTTTGTTTTTACAATCCATAGTTTTTTACATGAACAAAAAAGTAAACCGGGAAATCAAAAAAAGTACAGCCAAGAATATCAATATTTCCTTACATGTTACAGAAAATGTGGGACTTATGAATTTTCTGATTGCAAAAATGCCAAATAATAGCCGAAATAAAATTAAATCACTGTTAGGTAATAAACAGGTTTTGGTCGATGGGCAGGTAATATCGCAGTTTAACCACGGGCTTGTTCCGGGGCAAAAAATTGAAATCAGCAAAAACAGGGTTGAGCCGGAAAAAAGGTCACGTGAATTTACAATTGTATTTGAAGACAATGATCTTGTAGTTATAGAAAAACAGGCGGGTTTGCTTTCTATTTCCACTGAAAAAGAAAAACGTTATACAGCCTACAGTTTGTTGAGCGATCATGTAAAAAAACAGGACATTAATAATAAAATTTTTATTGTTCACCGGCTCGACCGGGAAACTTCAGGATTAATGCTGTTCGCAAAAAACGAAGAGGTTAAACGTCGTCTTCAGGATTCGTGGAACGATACTGTTATTGAAAGAAGTTATATTGCCGTTGTTGAAGGTAGGTTTGAAAAACAGGAAGGGGTAATTACTTCGTATTTAGTTGAAGGAAAAACATTTAAAGTGCATTCGTCGCAAGACCCAAAAAGAGGGAAAAAGGCAGTTACAAATTACAAAGTTTTAAAAAAGAGCAAAGATTATTCTTTGTTGAAAGTAAACCTTGAGACGGGCCGCAAAAACCAAATTCGGGTGCACATGCAGGATCTGGGGCACAGTGTAATTGGCGACAAAAAATACGGGGCAAATGGTAGCCCAATAAAAAGGCTCGGACTCCATGCGCAACAACTTTTGTTTATTCATCCAATTACCGGTAAAAAAATGGAGTTTGAAACTAAAATTCCTGTCGCCTTTTTGAGGCTATTTTAACGTGAGTTAGATATAAGAAAAATTATTTGGAATGGGGGCAGATAACGTTTAACTATCTGGTTGCCTGAATAGTTGGGGCGTTGCCCCAAACCCCACTTCATTTCTTTTCCTAGATGAAAAGAAATGAAGCAAAGAAAAATCATGTCAAAATTAACCTTAGAGTTTTTTCATCGCAACCAACTATCCCGATTTACGGAATTTTGACGCGCCCGCACAAGCTAAAATATTGGCATTAAGGTCTTTACTCAATTTTTTAAAGTCACGCTCAAGTTGTTTAGATTTTATTTTGAAGAGATCAGTATTAAGAGAAATAGAAAAACGAGTTGTTCCTAAAAGCAACTCGTTTTTATTTGAATCTGTTAAACTATTATTCCCAAGGAACCAATGCCGAACGATAAAAATTAATATCCAAGGCATCAAATCTTTTTCCGTGGTGAGCTAGTCGGAGTTTATACTCGCCCCAGTTTCTGGTTGCCGGTGCAGACCAACCAATTTCGGCGTAACCCGGCAATCTGGGGAAAACCAAATATTCAATATGATCCATTTCAGAAACAGTTTCTGACCAAAGTGGGGCTTCAATTCCTAAAATATTTTCTTTGGTAATGCCCGTAACATACGTTGCCGGATTCCATGAATAACCTTCATCTACTTCAATGTAAGCTGCCCAATGCAATCCGAATGTGGAAGTTGAATCGTACTGCATATCCATGTACGCTTTTTTTGCCGGCGACATAATTACTTTTGCTCCTTGTTCAACTCCCATTGTTGTGTTTTTTACATCTGCCCAGAATTGCACAGTGGCATTTTCAACAAGTGAAGCATTTGCAATTTCATCCCATCCAATAACTTTTTTCCCATGCGAAACCACAATTTCTTGTGTACGGTTTATAAATGGAATATAATCTTCCATTGGTGTAACATGCGATTCGTCACCACCAATGTGGATGTACGGACCGGGCGATAATTCTGCCAGTTCACGTACAACATCATCAATAAATTTGTAGGTTATTTCTTTGTCGGTACAAAGTGTGCTAAAGCCAACTTCAGTGCCCGTGTATAATTCGGTAGCTTTTCCGTCGCAATTTAATTCGGCGTACGAAGCCAGTGCTGCATTTGTGTGTCCGGGCAAGTCTATTTCAGGAATTATTGTAATGTTTCTTTCCAAGGCGTAGTTTACAATTTCAGCGTATTGTTCATGTGTGTAGAAACCACCTTCGCCACCACCAACTTCTGTGCTTCCGCCGTAAGTTGTTAGATTTGGCCACGATTTTATTTCAATACGCCAACCCTGATCGTCTGATAAGTGCAAATGCAGAACATTCATTTTATACGCTGCCAGAAAATCGATGTATCTTTTTACATCTTCAACATCAAAAAAATGACGTGCCACATCGAGCATTGCACCTCGGAAACCATACTCCGGGAAATCGTGAATTACTCCTGTTGCAATTTTCAATTCTTCATCGGAGTTTGCTTTTACGGGTAAAGTTTGTAATAAAGTTTGGATTCCATTAAAACAACCTGCCGAATTATTAGCCGAAATGCGTATTAATTTTTTATCGATGGTTAATTCGTAACCTTCTTCGCCTAAATTGTTTTCACCTTCAGAAATAGAAATGTAAATACCTTTGCCAGGTTCTTTATCGGTAGTTTTTACTTCAGGTTTTAAACCGGCAATGCCATTTAATTCGTTACTCAGGTATTCGCCGGATTGCTGAGTTTCATCCTGTACAAATATTACAGTCGATTTAGTAAGTTCAAATTCATTTCCAGTCGCGGTAATTTTTACTGGTTTTGGAATAAAACTGGTTTTTGTAAGATCGGTTGGTGTTTCTGTTGTACACGACATTTGAATCAATAGACCTGCTATTATGGTCAATGTTAAAAATATTTTGTTTTTCATAATAGTATTGAGATTATATATTTATTTGAGTTTGTAAAATTATCTAATAAAATTCAGTATTGTCGTAAATTTTTAATTGAATTTTAGAGAAATAATTTTATCTGTCAAAAGTCGGACAAGTTTGTATTTTGTTGCTTTAATTTAAAACTTAACCATTAACTTTTCATCTTGATTAACCGAAGGCAAAACCTCATTCACAATCCTGACAACATCGTTTTCTGTATCGGTGAGTGTAATTTTATAAGTGCTTTGTTTAAATACTTTAGGCTTAAATTCATTGCCTTTAATTCTTACGCAATAAATTAATTCTCCGGTTATTTCATCTCTTATTTCAACTACAGGATTTTCAACACCTTCGACTGAAATTGTTGGTAAGTGAGCCAATGCTTTTTTTCCATAATTATCGAACTGACTGATTGTTTTTGGCCATCCCTCGTATTGTTGTTCCTCTTGTAAAGGGTTTGCATAACGTGGCCAACACTCCATTCTAATTGTCCTGTTTTTCTTGTTCATTTTAACAATTCCATAACCGGGCATTTTATCGTGAATGGTCAGAGGTTCGTGGTTTGTAGATATTTTTGTAAAAGCGGTGGGGTTTGTAACGCCATAAACTGTTACGAAATTTCCAAAACCGTCTTTATGTTTCCCAATATTTTGAAGAGTATTTTCGGGCCTGTCGAAACCAATACTTTCGGGCCACCAGGCACGCGGATAAAAATTGGCAATTGATGGTACACAAAAAGAATAAATTCCATCGTCCCAATCGTCAGTCCCATGGTGTACAATTGAAGCTAAATGCTGATCGCCTGCCAAATGGAAAACAAAAGCTTTTCGAAGTGCGTCAATAGCTTTGTTCCGGCCGCTTTGAGGCCATCCGTTTGAATCCAGGTCGGCTATCAACCGAAAAAGATTACCACCATGGTGCGTAGCCATATTTGCAAAAATAGTTTGCGACAAAGCAATCTTCATTTCTTGGCCTTTCCAATTAGTTGCCCAGTTATCCAAAAAATCCAACTGGCGTTCGCCAAGCAATTTTTTCCCGGGAAGATCAATTTTCCTGACATCAAATTCAGGATCGACTACATGGTCGGGCCTGCCCTGCGTAATGAAAGGATTATCGGCACAACCCGATTTGAATTTACGATCTTCTATAACTGCAAAACCAATTCCGCCATAATTTAAAGAGGTATAATAAACCCCAATATTCTGCTCAATTGGAGTTGGATCATAAGGATCGGGAAGATTGCTGCATTGAGTTCGTTCCACCATTTGGGCAAACCATGCAGGATGAACATATCCACCTTTATTATCTACATCAACCGCACGGCCACCCTGCCCCCATATATTTCCCTGGTAAACATCGTGGTCGTCGGGAATTGAAATGGTTGGTATGTCTTTGGTTAAGTCGCGGTACGCAATACAATACAAATACCATTTATATAAATAATCTAATTCAAAATTATCCCTGTCAGGGAATGTAGGACTGTCACCTTCATAAACCTGGTCGCCGCTAAAAAACAGTACATCAGGATTAATTATTTTAATGTTATCAACTATTTGTGTGTGTGGATACCAAATCCCACTGGAATCGAAGTTGAAAGTTCCATTTAGTCTGGATAATCCGGGATGTGCAATATTATGATTTCCGGTAAAACCTGCAATTGTAATTTCTTCTTTCTCTACGGGATCATGTCTGACAGTCCCTTCCCAAAAAGTAATTTCGTTGTCGTTTTTAGATGACGGGTAAATATATTTTACCCTGTAAGGAATATCGCTTGAAGAATCCCAGTTTGTTACTTTAAATGTTGCAGTATAACCGGGAGTAATTATTTGGGTTTTTGACACTTCCTGCCAACTGCCATCTTTTTTTGTTTCCAGGGTTACTTCCTTCGGATCGGTTTCTCCGACAGGGGTCAATTGTGCGGTTAGTTTAAGAATATCGTTGCTAAGTGTGTATTGTGTACTTATAATTGGCCCGGCTGTTTCATCAAGTTTTATTAGTTTGCTACCCCCAATCTTAAGGTTGTTAAACCAAAACGAACCGGGATTATCTCCAGTCCCCGGATGAGAAACCAAGGCTATGTTTCCGATTAATTTTTCTTTGTTGATATCTGGTAAAGATAATTCTGAGTCTCCATATTTTATTGTTAAAGTACAACTTGAATTTTTATGATTAGCTTCAATTTGCATGCTGTTACTTTCGTTCATTTTGGTTTTGACAACTTTAAGAATATCGCCACTTTCCATATCTTTTACAAATAAATCACCATCAACAGAAATACCTGCAAAAAGCCCTGCTCCGGGACCAATATTTTGTTGAATTAAAGATGCACCCCAAACATCGAGCTTCGGTCCTGCGCCCAATAGAAAACCAGATGCCGCATCACTGTTTTGGTTTGTCTGAAGGGAACCCATTTCAACTTCTCCAAAGAAATCACCATCTGTATTTGTCAATCTGTGGTTAATTAAATGAGTCGTTCTCATTAAAAGCCTTTGATTGTTGGCTATACATTCTAATCGCCCGTTTTGTATTTTCCAGTCGTGTAACCGGTTTGACCAAAATTCACTTCCAACCCAAACCCGGTCGTTTAAATTTGTCCATGATTTTTCGAATGAATTTTTACGTGTTCCGCACGAGACGAGCAATAAAACAGCAGTTGTTAAGATTAGTATTTTCTTCATTTTATTTTTTCTTATAAGTTAACGATTTCAAAATGAGTATGGAAAAATGTTGTGTTTTCATTGAAATGTAAATTTAGTAAAAGTTCGCTAAGTTTTTGTTTCTGCATACTACAAATGAAAGTCAAAAATAACTTATAAATAAAAGGGCACTACTAAATTTTAGCAGTGCCCTTTTATAAATAAAAAATCTTTAAATATTAATTACTATCCAGCCTTAAGTTCAATTACAATTATGCCGGAATCGGTATCTCCTGAAAATACTATGGTTACTTCATCACCTACTTCCAGAAGGCCTGCTTCTGCTTTTGTATAGGTTACCGAAGTTTTTAGGTCACCTCCAACAGTAATGCTTTTTTCACTTCCTGCAAGCGGAAGTAGTTGCAATTCACCACCTGGGTCCCAACTGGGAATCTGACGCTTTAATACAGTGGATGTCATAACATCACCTGATTTTGCGTTAGGAAAATAACAGTCGATAGTAACAGATGCATCTGCTGTCGTAACGCCATCCGAGGTGATTACCGATATGTCGGAAAAGTAAACTTCACCATTCTCGTAAGGAATGTCAAAATAGGGTTGATCAGTGCAACTCATCATTAATCCTATTGTAAAGATTAATGTTAATGATCTTATAATTTTTGTTTTCATATTTGTCATAATTTAATAATTTTAATATTTCTCTATCAATTATTGAGGCAAATACCCAAAATTCTGTGTCATTGAACCATTATTGATCATTTCCTCGCCAGCTATTGGAGATAATAGATGTTGTGAAGTAAATGCAAAGTTGAAAAGCTGAGGCTTGTGGCCAATAAAATCTTCGATTGCAGAAATTTCGCCATCTCCATAAACAACACATTTTCTTGTGCGACGTTGATCCCAAAGCATTTTATTTTCAAAAATCAATTCCCATGCTCTTTCGCTCAATATATCTTTAAGTGTAATACTAGCCCCATCTAAAGGAGCAAGGTTTGCTCTCTCCCGTACTTCGTTGATTCCTTTTGCGATATCTGTAGCTGACCCGCCTAATGCCCAGTTTACTTCAGTAAGCATTAATAAAATATCAGCATAACGGTAATGTGTCCAATTTAATCCAGAACCATTTACTGATTTTACAGCAGCCGGATCATAATACTTAAACAAATGGGGTACATCAAAATTAACAATAATTGATTCATCGTTAATGTGGGTGTCGGAGGTAAAGAACATTTGACGTTCCTCTGTACGTTTGTCACCAGCTGTATAAGAATTGTAATAACCAACCCATGGAGTAAATGATCCATATTCGGATGATTTGGAAATTGCTGACAACAAAGGAAGGGCACATTGTACTATTCCATTGGTAAAACCTGCTTCAGATGAGTACTGTACCTGGAAGATTGCTTCTCCTGAATTATTCATTGCAGGATCGTGTAAATCATCATAAGTTCCCAGTGTATATTGTCCGTACAGTGCATCAAGTTCAACCTTAGCCTTTTCTAAGAATGGCCTCCCACTTGTTACAGGATAAGTTTGCATTGACCATGAGCCAGATACACACCAGTCTTGTTCAGGGTTGGTAGCTACTTCCTGGTAAGGATAACCTGCACAGGTAAGATAAACATCCGCCAGTATTGCCCTTGCAACATGCTGTGTTACGCGTCCATCTGTTGATTTTCCCGCAGGAAGTTTGTTTATAGAAGCTTCAAGGTCAGGGATAATTAAATCGTCATATATCTCTTTCAGGCTATTACGTGGCAATTCTGCTTGAAGTACATCACTAATTGATTCTGTAAGAAGAATAGCATCTCCCCAGTACCGGACAATACAAAAATAATAGAATGCCCTTAAAACACGTACTTCCGCATCAAATTGATTATATTCCAAATCGGAAAGTTCTACTTCAGGAAGATTCTCAAGTGCAGTGTTACAATACTGTACCCCGCGGAACCAATTCCTGTATTGATTATCGAAATTACCCAATAAATCTCCCGTTACCTGGTTGGTTTGGTATTTATCCCAACGGGTATGGGGCTCTGTTGTAAACGATCCGCCGGTGGGGTGTTCCAGTGTATTTGGAAGTTGGTTGCCCCAGTCGTCTGCACCACCACACCATTCTCTCAACTGGTAGTAAGCACCCATTGTAAAGGCCAGACCATACTCTTTTTCTGTAAGATCCGCTGCAGTGGTTAGTTCTCCTGTAGGTACCTCCTCTAAAAACTTCTCGCAACCACTTACCGAAAGTAAAAATACAACTAAAAACATAGTGTATTTTATCAACTTAATATCTATTTTATATTTCATTGTTCAAACTTTTTAAAATTAGAAACTTACGTTAACACCTAAACTGAAGGTTGTAGGATTAGGGTATTGATATTTATCAATATTTGGTACATTCGCGCGAATTTTACCCTGAGAACTACCTTCTGGATCATACCCTTCAAGCTCAATTGCTGTCCATAGGAAGAAATTTTCAGCACTGGCATAAACCCGTAATCTGTCTAAGCCAAATCTATCGTTAAAGGTATATCCTAATGAAGCCACAGTACCTCTAATATATGCAGCGTTATATATCTCGTGCGTATCAGTGAATGAGTCATAACGTGCACCTGCATTACCTGCACGTACCTGTGCTACCATTGTATTATCCTGATGGTTTGGGCGCCATGCATTCATAACCCTGTTCACCATTCCAGAAACAAACTGGCGGTCTTCAGCAGATTCATGTACGATAGCTTTGTCAACCCCTCCTACAAACTGAAAATCGACACTGGCATCAAAATTTTTGTAACTGATAGTATTGTTCAAACCTCCATAAAATTTAGGGTATGCATGTCCAATAACGTCACCGTCAGATCTAAGTTGAATCTTTCCATCCTGGTTTACATCTTCAAATTTTAAATCTCCGGGTACCCTGCCATAACGTGCAGCCTCTACAGCTTCGTCTGTGCCATAAACACCCATACGGTTCAATCCAAAGAATGTTCCGATTGGTTCTCCAATCCGATATACACTGGTTGCGTTTCCTGCACCTTCATCTACGTAAACGTCAGCACCTGTGGGCCCAAGTTCCATAATCTCATTTTTATTCGAAGATAATGTCAGGCGCGTATCCCATGTAAAGCTTTTCGATTCGAAATTGCGGCTTGACACTTCAAATTCGACACCGGTATTTTTAACCGAACCATAGTTTACGAACGAATTACTTGGCGTAGTTGAACGCGGCAATGGAAGATTAAACAACATGTCGTCTGTTAACTTATAATACAGGTCAACTACCACGTTAATCCTGTTTCTCCAAAGGCCAAGGTCAATACCCACATCGTATTGTGTTGTAGTTTCCCATTTTAGGTTAGGGTTACCTGTTGAACCGGGATAGAGTGCGGCATGTTTGCCATCACCCAACATAACAATGGCACTACTAATATACCTTTGCGTTATAAAACTACCAATTTCCTGGTTACCGGTTTGACCAACACTTGCACGTAATTTAAAGTTAGACACTGCTCCGATGTCATCCATAAAACCCTCTTCAGATATCCTCCAGGCACCACCAACAGAAGGGAAGAAACCATATTTTTCGTTCTCTCCAAATTTGGATGAACCGTCAATACGGCCGGTTGCCGTTAGCATATATTTACCCAGGTAGCTGTAATTAGCACGGGCAAAGTATGAGTTCAATGCACCCCTGGAATTGCCGGAATACGCCCTCGGTGTATCAGCACCTGCCCTTAAATTATTCCACGAGTAGAAATTTGAGGAAAAATTATAGGCTCTTGCTTCTACTGCGTCATAAATATTTTCAGACCATGAAAGTCCAAGGATACCAGAAATTACATGATCACCAATTGTTTTGTTATAGTTGAAATAGTTTTGGTTTTGCCAATACAAATAATTTTGGTTACTGCCATAAGCACGCGCTGTCCTGTTACCCTGATAAACTCCTCTAAAATGTCTGCCGTCCCTACTTCTGTTATCCATCGAGAAGTCAGTTTTAAAACTTAAATCTTCTGTCAATTTAACATTCAATACTAAACTTCCTGTAAATTGGTTTTCCAGGTAATAGCCTTCCGTTTGATCCATTGTATAATTTATACCTCTCCAGTTCTCTCCAACATTGAAGTCCTTACCGGTAGCCCATTGGCCCGCATATATTCCATATACCTCTTCATCTGGATATCGATGCGATGGCAGAATAGGCCATGTTTCCGAGACGGTTCTGGTTTCATCATCTTCTCTTGAAGTTTTGGTACGGTTATACGACACATTTGTACTTAAATCAAGCCAATCGTTAATTTTAATATCCCCTGTCATTCTGGTATTCATACGATTTTTGTAAGATTCAAGCATAAGTCCTTCCTGGTTGGTGCTACCCACAGCGAAAGAGAATTTTGCATTTTCCGATCCTCCACTCACATCAACATGGTGGTTATGCGAAAGGGCAGGATTAAAAGCCTCATCTTCCCAGTCTGTATAAAATCTTGGTTTATAGTAATTTCCGTCGTTACCAATCACGTCCATAAAATATCCACCCGGTTGAACCTGTTCAAACAAATGTGGTAAATCTTCCCATCCGGTGGGTCCTTGTCCTTGTCGGAAATCCTTGCTTGTATTTAAAGTCCCATATTTTGGTGTATTGGTAAATGCCTGTTCGTAGAGATACATAAACTGGTCGGCAGTAACAGTATAGTTGTGCCTTGTCATTATACCGTAAGATACTGAACCTGAATAATTGACCAGAGTTTCTCCTGCAGCTCCACGTTTGGTTTCAATAATGATAACACCGTTTGCCCCACGTGTACCATAAATGGCAGTGGCCGATGCATCTTTTAAAACATCGATGCTCTCTATATCCTCAGGGTTTATGTTTGCCATTGCATTACTCACCCCAACAATCCCATCTACTACAAATAAAGGTTCGGCACTGGTATTAATGGAGTTTGTACCCCTGATTCGAATTTGGGGGTCGCCTCCCGGTTCCCCAACAGATTGCTTAATTACCTGAACTCCTGCGATTTTATTCTGAAGGGCCTGTCCAACATTAATGAGTGGCCTGTCAACCAGTTGTTCGGGCGTAACGCTGGCCACCGAACCTGTCAGGTCACTTTTTTTCATTGTACCGTATCCTATCGCAACAACTTCTTCAATGCCAATAAAATCGGGATCCATTGTAACATTAATTTGTGTTTGTCCTGTAACATTTATCTCCTGAGAGATCATTCCGATAAACGAAAATACAAGTGTTGCATTATCAGGCACAGATGTCAAGGAATAATTCCCATCAATATCTGTTACAGTTCCCTGGGTAGTTCCTTTCACAACAACTGTGACACCTGGGAGAGGTTCCCCTTCGGAGATTATCTTCCCGGAAACTGTATTTTGTTGCTGAATACTAGCCACTGCTGAAACCTGCATCAAACATATTAGTAAGATTACAAATTTTGTGGTTAATAATAACTTTTTCACTTTTCTGCAATGCAGAAAAGAATAAATACCATTTTTATTCATAAATTTGAAATGTTTTGATTAATAGCATTATAGGTGGTTTTCCACCTTTTTTTAGAAACAAATATTGCCGGGAGGAGTGTCAGCAACTTCCGGTATTTTATTAGTTAGATTTAATTCATTACCACCTCCTTTTTTTTAAGTTTATTAGGTTAAGTTTATTTTTTCACTTTATATTTCATAAAATTGAATATGTAAAATGCAAGTCCGTTTTTAAAATATGATTTGTTCGTAGTCTAATGTTTTTTCAAGATCGTTAGATACAGTTAATATCAACATAATTTGGAGGTCGATCCTGCTTTTTAAAACCGCCCGAAAAACGGGCGGCCTTAAACTAACTAATTAACTAACAAACCTAAGACTTATGCTATCTTGCTTAATTTCAGAGACTCGAAATTGAGCTACTTTAGTAATACGCATAGTATCGGCTATTTACTCATTGGGTTGAATAAAAAATTGAAATCGTTGTTTTTATGGATTTAAACTTTTGGACTAAAATTTTGTGTACTAATCAGTGTGTAATAATATAAATTGATTTGTACTTTATCGTTTGCCGAACAATGGTGAATTATAATTTTATTTTTTAGGATTGACATTTAGGGAAATAGTTCGGTATTAATAACCAGGGTTTTGGGTCAATTTAGGATTTCGCTGTCTTTCATTTTCCGAAATTGGAAAGAGTAAATGTTTTTCGTTAAATAATTTCCCCCAAATGGTTGTATGTCCAACTACATCGACAAACGAAACTGTTCCTTTGTTTGTTTCTCTGGTAACCGGATATTTACGAGTACGCTGTACATCAGACCAAATTTTATATTCCAACGAAAATTCGCGCAAGCGTTCAGTCCAAACCTGTTGAATAAAATCGTCCTCCGATAAACCGGTCAATTCATCAACAATAACGTTTCTCTCAGTTTGCCAATATGCCCTGCTGCGTACATCAGCCAAATATCCAATAGCTTCCGGAGTAACACCTTCAGTTTTAGCGATAGCTTCAGCGGCAATTAAAAGAACCTCGGCATATCTGTAAACAACAATGTCTTTATCTGTTTTCCCTGTTTCAAAAAGCGCATCGTCGTCGTGCCACAAATAAGGAGCAGTTTCAAAAGTTTTTGTTATTTCAATTTCATTTTCCAGATATGTTAAACTTGAATGGAAAAATTGCTTTTCTTGAATCCTGAGATCTTTTTCATCATCGTAAATCCATAGAAATTCGTTGGTAGGTTTGTACGCATTATTTGTAACAGAATATTTGAATATACCCCATGAAGTTGCTTCACTTGGATAACAAATTGAGGGTTGCCAGTAACTCGATGAAATGCTTGAATTGTATTCAATACTGTACATGTATTCATCTTTATTGTCCGACTGCCTCATAATATTAAACGCACTTTTATTATTGGTTGTACCATTGGTGATTAAAGAATAATTCCCACTACTGATAATTTCCCTTGTAATTGATGCAGCATTAGCATATCTATTTTCCAAAACTGGATAACCACCCATATTTAAATATACATCGGCTAATAAAGTAGCCGCAGAACCCTTCGAAATCCGGAACTCATTTTTTGGCATTGCCACATCATTTAATCCACCTTGTTCTACTGCTTGTTCTACTGCAAATTTTAAATCTTCTACAATTTGAAAATAAACCTGAATCGATGGCGAACGTTCAACATAGATGTTTTCTAACGAAGAATATTCTTCCAAAATCAGAGGCACATTACCAAATGTTTTTACCAAATAATAATAGTTGAATGCTCTGAAAAATTTAGCTTGAGCAGTTAAATTGTTTATTTCAAGATCAGTCAATCCGGGTGTTTGAGAAATGTTATTAATAAGAAAGTTTGCTTTTGAAATGGCATCGTAACATGCATCCCAGGCACCATCGAAATAAGCAGATAAATTATCTCCATTCAGTGTAAGATCCTGACAATGCTGAACGTGAACCTCCTGTCCTTTATAATCATTATCGAATAAACCAGAAATATAACCTCCAAGCATTGCCCGGCTACCCGAATAAACGCCGGTCCGGTAAAAATCGGTACATCCACTTCTGTAAAGAATATTAACGGCATTGTAGGCATGTGTTGGATTAGTAAAAAATTGGTCCACACTCATTTCGCTTTTGGGTTCCTCTGTAAGAAAACCATTGCAAGCGGTAAGAACCACCAGACCTAATAAAACTATAAATATTCGTTTCATCTTTTTTCTCAGTTTAACTTCTGGCCTTAAAATTTAACATTCATACCAAAAGTGATTGTTGTTGGCTTCGGGTATTGGAAGAAGAAAATATTCTGCCCCCATTGATTTTCGCCCCACGAAGTAGCTTCCGGATCGTATCCGTTAAAATCTTTTGAATGAATAACAAATGCATTATCCACATTGGCGAAGAGCCTACATGAATTTAATTTGATTTTATCAAGAACAACTTCTTTAAAAGTATATCCTAACGAGAACAGACTGCCTCTAATGTACGAACCATCAACAACCCAATGATCGTCAACTTCACTGTTTTGCCCGTTTAAAGGGGCGTTTCTTATTTGTTGAACCATGGTATTTTGGTTTGTCACAGTCCAACCGTCGTAAAGAATTGTAGAAAGCCCGTTGGAGTATCCCGTGCGATCTTCAATTGAATGGGTGAATTGTTGCATAATTTCAGCACCTTGAGAAAACTGAATGTCAACTATAAAATCGAAATTCTTAAACTCAAACCGGTTAATAAAACTGCCGGTCAGATCCGGTACTCCTTTCCCAATAATTTCCCTTTCTGATGACCGTTTTGCAACTCCCGGGATTGCTCCAACAGCAGCTGCTTCTTCGGCTTCATCGAGTCCCCAGGTTCCCAACCTTTTATATCCCCAAAAAGATCCCAAAGGTTCGCCAATTCGGAGGATGGTCTGGCTTCCTGATACCCAAAATGGCCCCGGAAAAATATCTTCATCATTTTCACCAAGTTCTTCAATCCTGTTTTTGTTGAAGTTAAGGTTTATTGTCGTTTCCCAATTGAATTCACTGTTTTGAATGTTTTGAATTGTAAATAAAAAATCAACCCCCTGGTTTGATACCGAGCCGATATTATCCATTACCGATGAAAAACCAGTAGAATGTGGAATAGGGCGGGCAAGAAGTAAGTCGCTGGTAAGTTTGTGGTAGTAATCTAATTCTGCCGAAACACGATTTTGGAACATTGAAAGTTCTATACCAATATTGAATTGGGAAGTTTTTTCCCATTCTAAATCAGGGTTTGGTAATTTGCTTACTTCGCTATAGTTTGCCCGCTCACCATTTAAAAGTACCGTTCCACTGCTTACAGTTGCCAACGAACGATAAGTTCCCAATTCTGTATTGCCGGTAATTCCGTAACTTGTTCTTAATTTCAAATAATTGAGAAACGATATATTAGTTAAAAAATCGTCGTTTGAAATTACCCATCCAAAACCAGCTGAAGGGAAAAACCCATATTTGTTATTTTCACCAAAACGCGAAGATCCATCGATCCTGGCAGTAATTGTTGCCATTAATTTATTATTTAACGAGTAATTTATTCGGGAAAAATAGGAGTTCATTGCCCATTTTTCAAACCCGGATGTTGGAGCATCAGGATCATTGGCAGCACCAATATTGTTGTATTTGTAAAAGTCGTCTGAAAAACCTGAAGTACTTAATGAATTAAATCGGTAAGTACGTTCTTGCCAACTTAATCCCAACACGGCATTAATCCGTTGGCCTTTTGTTGAATTGTTGTAAGTAAGGAAAGTTTCCTCTTGCCAGTACATGCTTTCAAAAATATCAATATCGGCACTGGCATTTGGATATGAGATATTTAATAAATCTGTCGGACTGTATTCTTTGTATTCAGCAATTTGATTATCAATACCAAACTGTGTTTTTAACTCAAGCCCTGGCAGAATGTGGATGTTTAAGAAAGTATTGCCAAAAAATTGTTTGCGGTTTCTCAATCTTTCCTGAGTAGTTAAAACATGTACAGGATTTGCCATTCCTTCTAAAGCAAAATTATTGGTACTTGACGAATTGCTCCAATTGCCATTTGGAAATTTAACAGGTAAAACAGGAACAAATTCAATCATTGTACGACGGGGCATTTGATAGCCGCTGCCTTCTTCTATTTCATTTTCCCAGGTTTTGTTGATTAACATGTTTATGCCAAAACCTAACCAATCATTTGGTTTTGCATCGTAAGTTATTTTTGCATTTACACGTTTTAGCCATGAGTTTAACATAATTCCTTCATTGTCGGAATAGTTAAGAAAAGCCCCTGTTGAAGATTTTTCATTTCCTTGCTGAATGCTAAACTGATGATTATGAGAAACAGCTGTTCTGGTTGCTTCCTCCTGCCAATCTGTGTCGTAAAGTGGATTCTCGTTTGAGTCGAAAAGCAATGGGTCGGTAAAACTTATAGATGGATAGTTGCCATCATCGTATTGGCTGTATTTTGGTGCATTCTCGTAACCTCTTTTTATAACTTCAAGCCACTCTTCTGAATTTAACAAATCCATTTTTCTCCTTATTCTACCTACACATATATAACTATCATAGCTTATTATAACTTCATCGTTTTTTGCCCCTCTTTTTGTTGTCACCAAAATTACCCCATTCGCGCCGCGTGAACCATAAATTGCCGCCGATGAGGCATCTTTCAAAACCTCAATATGTTCAATGTCGTTTGGATTAAGCAGATGAAAATTTTCCATTACCACGCCATCTACAACATAAAGAGGATCAGAGGTGGTTTCAATCGAGTTCATGCCGCGAATTATAACCCTTGTGCTTCCTGTTGGTGAACCTGAATTTGAAAAAATATTTACTCCGGCAATCTTGCCTTGAATTCCCTGCAAGGCATTAAAAGAATGTCTTTCTAAAATAACATTTGCATCGACCATTCCCACTGAACCGGTAACATCAATTTTTCGTTGAACCCCATATCCAAGAGCTATCACTTCTTCAATGCCAATTGCATTAAATATCATTTTAATATCTATTTTGGTTCTTCCTGAAACAACTATTTCTTGTTTACTCATTCCAACAAATGAAAATACAAGTATGTCATTTTTTAAAATATTTGAGATGGAATAATTCCCATTTGAATCAGAAACGGTTCCCTGCGAAGTTCCTTTTATATAAATAGTAACCCCGGGCAAAGTTTGATTAAATTCATCGGTGATTGTTCCTGAGATGGATTTCTGCATTTGAACGTTATTTGTTTTTATATAAGTTATATCTTCAGGACTTAGCAGTATTAGAAAATCTTCCATTACCTGAAAATTTATGCCTTGCCTTTTAAATAACTCTTCAAGGATATCATCAATTGTTGCCTGGTTTGCTTTTATTGAAACTACACGTTCTACATTTACCTGCTCGCGAATATAGAAAAACCTGTATTTGCTGGATTCTTCAATTTCTTTAAGCACTTCAACTATCCGTTTATTTTTGATGTTCAGGTTAAATTTTGTACCCTGAGAATAAACTTTTGTTGAAACCTGTAATAAGCTTACAAATAGTATTACAATAGTTAGTTTCATCTATAATAAAAACTTTGTTAACTTTTCTATTCACCAGAAAAAAGTTAATCCATTTTTTTTAATAAATTTAAAATGTTTTTATCGACAGAATTTTGGGTGGTCCGCTACCTTGATTTTCGAAAAACTCAAAGTCGGTTGGTGTGTCCGCACCTTCCGGCTTTTTTTAACAAATTTTGTTAATAAGAGCTTATCCATTTTATGAATTGGCTCCTTAGATTTTAATTAGCGCTAATTTCAATTTTTTGCTCTGTTATTTTATAGTTTACAGGCAATGTCTTTTTAATTATCTCAAGGATTTCAAGAATTGTTTCGTTTTTTATGGTTCCATCAAAATGAAGGTCGAGGAGAGCATCGTTCTTCACTTCAATATCAACACCATATTTTCGCTCCAATAATACGATTAAATCTTTTAAACTCATGTTTACAAATATGAGTTTGTTGTCTTTCCATGAAGTAAACCATTTTGTATTTACAGTTTTAATAATCGCTTTTTTGGTGTCCTTGTTTAATACAACTTGTTCTCCCGGTGTAAGAGTAATTTCATTTTCAAGGTTGAAGTTTTCTGATGAACTGATTCGAACTTCCCCTTCTTCCAATGTTGTAGTAATTTTATCGTCCGTTTCATAAGCTTTTACATCAAATTGGGTTCCGGTAACATTTATATCGTAAAAAGGGGTATGCACAATAAAAGGTTTCTTTTTGTCTTTTTTTACATCAAACCAGGCTTCTCCCTGGAGGTGAACTTCGCGTATTCCTTTTTTATCATCGCATTTATATTGAATTCGTGAATCGGAATTCAAAAAAATTATAGATTCATCGGGAAGTATAATTTCTGAAATTGAACCTCTCGGAGAATGCGCAGAATAATAAATTGGGGCATTGTCTGTTTTTAAATAAGCAAAGTAAAATCCAACAAAAAGTCCAATTACAACAGCTGCTGCTATTTTTATAAAACTGTTTACTTTAATAATTCTGGGTTCTTTCTTCTTTTCGTTAATTTTCGACCAAAGCCGATTAAAAAGCTGATTAAAATTGGCAGAAGAGGAATCGGGCAATTCTGTTTTTTCCAATTCTTCAAGCAAATTGCCTTTTAATTCATATTCATTTTCTGCCTGATGAAAAAGGGCAAACATTTTTTGTTTGTCTTTTGCATTACTATCAATTGCGCTACCTTTTTTTAATATGTCTTTTAGAAACTTCCCCATTATTACGACCACAACTTAAAAAAATTTTTGCAATATATACATTCCTAATTAATTTTTACTTTTTAAAAAACCGTCCATAAAAAAATCAGACGGTTTTTGTTTTTAAAATAACAAACCAATGCGGTTGGGTAATTTTACTATGCTGTAAAATTGATTTCTGACTGTAATACGAAGAACAGTTATGATTTACTCATTACCGGGTAAAATTTCTTGAAATAGTATTGGAACACAACTGACGGAATTGCAATGTTCGATTTTGCAATAATTTAAAACAGTATTGAATAGTTTGTTAAAGTTAGAAGAAGGGCGAGCATTGTTTCTTTTTTAAAATGTTCCTTTAAAAATGCTATTGCGCGGTATAGCTGGTTTTCAACGGTTCGCTTTGAAATGTCCAGTTTTTTTGCAATTTCCTCATTTGTTAACCCTTTTCTTTTACTTAAATGAAATACTCTCCTTTGTTGATCTGGCATTTGAGTAACTAATTCATTGAGGTTTGAAAGCATGTCATTGAAAATCACTTTGTTCCATGTAGAATTAGAACTTTTGTCATAATTTACTTGTGCAAAATCGTTGAATGCATTTTCAATATTTTTATGCCTTACAAAGTCGTAAATCGTGTTTACAGCTATTTTAAAAATGTAGGCCTTAATATTCTGCGAAGCGTCAAGTATTTCGCGTTTTTCCCAAATTTTCAAAAAAACATCCTGGACCAGTTCTTCAGCATCCATTTCATTTTTTAAATAAGAAAGGGAAAAGTAATATATTTTCGGGGCATATTTATTATATAGTTCCTCATAGGATTCCTTATCACCATATTTAACTCGATGAGCTAAATTAGCATCGTTTATTTTTTCAAAATTGTTCAATTTCCAGTTAAGTTTAACTTAATACAAATGTAGTTTATTTTAAATACTCCCTTCCTTTAGACAACGATCTTTCAAAGTTAAGTTAGATTTTCTTTCCCGACCAATTGGGCGGGAAAGAAAATCTAAGCAGCTTGGCAAAACACCTGCTCGGGTCTTTTATATCCCA
>Ga0209249_1001777_pt1 | contig 19277 bp, 18 predicted proteins | sample SaaInlV_200m_DNA_4_FD_184653 | JGI IMG/M metagenome (GOLD analysis project Ga0209249, IMG submission 184653) | Marine microbial communities from expanding oxygen minimum zones in the Saanich Inlet - SI037_S3LV_200m_DNA (SPAdes) (version 2) | ecosystem: Environmental > Aquatic > Marine >...
AAAATAAAATTCGGTAAAATTTAAAATTGAATAAAAAAATTAACTAAAACTCATCAATGTTAATATATTTGAGCATGAAAATTGTAGAAACGTTTATGAAAAAAAAGTTTATGAATTAATCAGGTTAGAATATCAGGACGAAAACCAGATTTTTGTGCTAAATTTTCAACTTGTAGCCGTTTCACTAAAGAAATCAAATAATTCTTATTGAACACTTTTTTATTAAGTTTCAGAACCATTTGATTCTCTTCATTTTCAATCACTAAATTTTCCATTTTATCATTTTTTACAAAAATACAAAAATTCTATGTCAAAATAGAATTTTCCATTTCATGGGGTAAAAATTATTTTGAGATTCTGGAATAAAAAAAGGAAAAACCGTAAATGTTTGAGTATCATAATAATGCAAAATAGATATCTGTTTTTTAGGAATTTTTGGTTCAACTAAGCCCTAAATTCTATAATGTTTGGTTCTGTTTTTAATATAAAGTAAATTCGGAGTTTTCATATTCGTTATCTATTTTAATAAAAGAAATATTATTACCTTTTTCATCCCAGTATAACCATCCGGTGTCTTTCTTAAATTCTATCCCATCATCAATATATCTCCCCTTAGCCTTTATTTGTCCATTTGGATAATAATAAGTCCATACTCCTGTTTTTATACTACAGTATTTCCAGAGACCGTAAAAATCGCCAATACAATATTGCACTATTGTATAATTTCCTTCGTAGTGCATTGAGCCATTCTTGTAATAGCCTATCCATTTATCTGTTTTTAAAGCTCGTTTTCGTTTCCCTTTTTCTTTTATGTTTCCATTGGAATAATAACTTTCCAAAACTCGGTTGGTATCAACAAATACTCCATTATCAAATATGTATTGTTCTTTCAATTGTTTATTTGAGTGCCAAAATGTACATATGCTATCTAATTTACTATCAGTGTAAAACCTTTCTATTTTTTTATTCCCATTTTTGTAAAAAGCAGTCATTCTACCCTCCAAATTTCTAAATCTAAATATAAACTCAGCTGTTTTTTCTTTTGGAAAATAGCAATCATCTTTTGTAGATTTATAATTCTCTATTAACTTTAGTTGCCCATTCTGATACCATTCTCTCCTTTCCCCAACAGGAAATGACATTTTACGAGTACGTTTAAAACCTATTTTGTCTCTTCTTTTTATTTGCAGTAAACTATTTTCTCCTTCTGATTTTTTATTTCCATTTTGATAATACGTAATAAACTTTATTACTTCTCCATCCTCATAAATAGATTTTTCAGATACTTTCCATTAAAGTGAAATTTCATTAACTCTCCTTTATATGTACAATTATCTAATTCAAATTTTGAGTATATTTTTGTAGTATCTTCTTCATATAAAATCAGCCATTTCCCATCTTTTAATCTACACTTTTTGTTTTTGTTAAAGTTATAAGACCTTATCCATTTTTGACCTTGATATTCTGGATAAACATAATACTCCACAGAATCCAAATTGATTGTTTTTATTTCTTGTCCAAACAAGTTTAGTGCTAGTATTAATAACAATATAGTTAATTTCATGTTCGTATTGATATTCCAACTAAGGTCAAAGTTAATCATTTAATTCATAGTAATTTATTAATTCCTTGTTTCCTTTGTTTCCTTGTTTCTCAGAATTTCAACAACATATAAAAATACTTTTGTGCCATTTTCAGAAAAACAATACATCAGTTTTCCCAATTTAAGGAATAACAATACTCTGACGTTTAAAAGTATAACCAAAAGTTTCTAATTCTTCAAGTACAGGTTTATATAGTTCCGGAAGATTTGGAGGCATTCTTAAGCCTGTTGCTTTTATTTTGCCTTCGAGAATAAGTCTGGCAGAAATTGCTGCCGGCAATGCAACAGCTCTCGACATTGCAGAATCGCCATAAGGTATTCCTTTTTTCACCATTGTTGCAAGTCTCTTCTCTTTTCTGCCATCTTCAAATTCTGCAATCACTTCAATATGTAGGATTATCATATCGCTTTCGTGTGGTTCGTAGCCCATGCGTTTTATCATTCGATCGAGCAGAACATCTATTTTTGTTCCTTCTTTTAAATCTATTGTGCGATCGTCAAAAAGTCCGAGCCATTTCAAACGATGGATAATATCGGCATTATCATAAACATTCAAATATTTTGCAACATTCAGTTCAAGGTCTTTTGTTGAATCGTTTCCAATTAATGTTGACATCAATTGTCGGTATGTAACATTAGAAAAATCATGCACTTTTTCTTTATCAAGAAAACCGAGTTCCATTATGTTTCTTAAATTATTGCAATATCCCGAATAGCGGAGCAAACCCCTATAAAAAGTGATATTATTTGGAAGACCAAAAGGTTTGATATATTTTTCAACATCTTTGTTCGGGTAGGTCTCAAATGTTCCTAAACCTTCAATTTCGGTTAGCCAGAAATGTGTAAAAAGTTTATTGCCCGGCACCTTTACTTTTTTCCCATTTTCAATATACTGAGCTGCAGTTTGAGCTGCAACAAATACTGTATTCGGATCCCACGAAAACTTATACAACATAGGATTGTTATTGAATTCATAAGCCGGCAATCCGCTGCCATACGATTTCAGGCTAAGGATTTTTCCGCCCTCTTTTTTAATTTCATCTATCAGTAGCTGAGTGCCAAAGTGATCAATTCCCGGAACCTCTCCTAATTCGTTCAAAATTAATAGACCTTTCTCTTTCGCTTCTTTGTCAAGAGCCATAAGTTCAGGAATTTCATAAGCAGTAGTTACCATATTTTTATTGCATCGAAGACATGATTTGGCAACATTGATGTGCATAGGTTTTGGAACCATGCTTATCACAATATCTGATTGCGAAACAACTTTATCGAGTGCATCGGGTTCGCCCGCAGACCATCTGACAGCCGTTCCCAACTTTCTTCCATAAATAACATTTTCTGCTGCCGAAACTGTACGGTTTACCATAAAAACCTGATAACCACATTTGTCAATAAAATAATCTACAAGCGGCTTTGTCATTTTGCCGGCTCCTATTATTGCTACTTTTTTCCTTTTCGTCTCATAAACATTATTGATTTTCTTCATAATGGCTAATTTTATTTATAAATTATAGTCGTAAAGATATGATTTTTATTTACATTTTTCATTAAAATTGGCTAAATACAATATTGAAATACTTGAAAACATTAAAAATGAAACAAGATATGGGATATGATAAAAAACTCAATACATATTTTAGATTTTTAGAAAATTTGGACAACTTTTAAAATCATAAAGTGAAAACCGAAAATAAAAATTGTATTTTTTGGCTTTTTATTAAAATAAATATTATTTTTGTATTCGACATGCAATTTAATGCATATCGAATGGATTTAAAAATAGCTGATTATTAATATTTTAGTTAATGGCAGGATCGAAAGGGTCAAAATATTACGATGTATTTCTAAGATATGAAATACGATTAGATTTGAATGATAAAAATGTCATTAATGACAAATTGTTTAATCTGTTTAAACAAATTGACATAGAAGGATCATTAAGTCTGGCAGCCGAAAAAATGGAAATCAGTTATAGAAAAGCTTGGGGTGATATTAAAAAGGCAGAGGAATTGTTGGGTTTTTCTTTTGTAGAAAAACATCGTGGAGGAGCCAAGGGTGGGAAAAGTTTCTTAACTGAAGATGGAAGAAACATTGTTGAGGCTTATTTTGAATTAATCAACGAGTTTGATAACTCGCTAAAAAAAATAACAAAGAAATTTTTTAATGAAGTAAATAAGTAATGCGAATTTTAATTGGGATTGACGATACAGACAATAAAATTAGTCGAGGAACAGGTTTTCGTTCGCGTCAGCTTGGAAAATTGATAGAAGAAAATAAAATTGGATTTGTTGGCTCAATAACACGCCATCAGCTTTTTTTTGATTCCAGAATTCCTTATACTTCTCAAAACAGTTCTGCATGCCTCGAAGTTTTTTCCACGGAATTCCTAAAATTGGTAAAACTATCGAGAGAATTTTTGATTCGAAATAGTGCAGAAGGTTCCGATGCCGGTTTGGCAGTTTCTATATTCGAAAACATTAATGAGCAAATTGAGAATTGGGGTTTACGTGCCAAAGAAGAAATCCTTACTCAAAAAGAAGCCTACCAAATAGCTAACGAAAAAAACATATATCTCGAAGGATTGACCGGAGACAAGGATGGGATTATTGGAGCTTTGGCAGCTATTGCTCTACGAAAAACAGCTAACGATGGGCGTTGCATCTGGCTCAAGGGAGCATAACTTAGAGAACTTAATGGAATTTATTCTGCCGCTGAACTATTCGAGAAAATAAATGTGGATAAAATAGTTGATAAAAGCGGAAATTCTATTCCAAAAAACGAAAGAATTGATATTGGCAATTGGCTCAGGCCCGTGCTGAAAAATAATAATATTGTAATTATAACTGAAAAAATAGACGATGAAAACAATTATGAATGGCGAGTTTGTACAAAAGACTATATCAAAAGCATTTCCGATTGAAAGAAATCAGACAATCAGAGAGATTTTGATTCTTGCTTTTTTGGGAGTTTTTGCGGTGGTTTTAAGAGCAAAGCTACGAATACCACTAAGTATGCCCGGACATCATGGTTTGGAAGTTATGGCTATTTTTCTGATTGGACGAAGCTTTTCGAGAATTTCTCTGGCTTCTACAATTTTGGCTGTAGCTGCGGCATTTACTATCTTGATTCCTTTTTTTGGTTTTAAAGATCCGTTTTTGCCAATAATTTATATTCTCATGGGAGTTGCTATTGATTTTCTTTATAAAAATATAAAAGGATTCAACTCAAACATTGTATTATTTGCAATTCTCGGAGGAATTTCCTATATGATAATTCCTTTATCAAGAATTGTGATCCATTTGTTGACAGGTTTTCCATATAATTCTTTTATTAAAGCTGGATATTTTTTGCCTGTCTTGTCTCATTTTGTTTTTGGGCTTGCCGGTGCATTGTTGGCTGCAAGTTTAATTAATTTTACAAAAAGACTTAGAAAACAGATGTTTAATTGAATGTTTATTTGTAACTAATCAATGTATGATAATAAATAGTAACATGCTAAACTAAATCAAAATGAATAATATAAGCGCAAAGGTCGCCATGTAAATCGCAATATTTCGCAAAGCAAACATATTCAATAACTTAGCGTTCTTTGCGGTTAAAATTAGCTTCACAATAATCACAAATTCAGCACTTTAAACACACTTGTTGATGTAATGGACATTTTTCAGGCTTTTATTCAATATTGTTTTACATATTTCATTTTATAAAAGGGACTTCTAAAAATAGTTTAAACCCATTTTGTATGCAAATTGTGTGCAAATAAAAAAACGGCTACATCAAAAAATAAATGTAACCGTTTAAGTGTCAATGTGGGCGATACTAGATTCGAACTAGTGACCCCCTGCTTGTAAGGCAGGTGCTCTAAACCAACTGAGCTAATCGCCCTTTTTCAATTTCAAAAAGTGCCGCAAAGATAGAGCTCATTTTCTATTCTGCAAATAAAAACTTCATTTTTTATGCGAAATTTTAATATTGATTTTTCAAGACAACTATTGCCTGATAAACAGTATTTTACAACAAATAATTTGCAAAATAAACTTTATAAAACTTCAGCAACAACAAAAGTACTACCTCCAACAAAAATCAAATCCTCCTTTTCGGCATATTTTTTTGCCTCCGAAAATGCAATTTCTACCCTTGAATACGATTTGCCCCGAAGATTGTGCTTGCCGGCATTTTTCATTAAAATCTTCTCATCTAATGATCGGGGGATATTTGCTCTGGTAAAATAGTAGTGTGCATTTTTCGGAAGAATTTCAAGAATTTTATCAATATTTTTGTCATTCACTACTCCGACAACAAAATGTAAGTTTTTGAAAGGGGTATTTGAAATCTGAGATAATACTTCCATAATTCCACTAATATTGTGAGCCGTATCGCAAACCACCAGCGGATTGTTTCCAATGATTTGCCAGCGTCCCTGAAAACCAGTAGTCTCTGAAACTGAAGCAATTCCATCATAAATGTTTTTTTCAGAAATTGCAATTTCTAACTTTTTCAATTGCTCTAAGGCATGCAGACTTGATATAATATTTTTCCTTTGATAAACTCCTAATAAATTAGATTTTAGGTTTTTATATACAGCTTGTCCATCTTTTTCGAGATGAAATATTTGCTCATTTTGTAAAGAAAGAGTCGAGTAATTGCATTTATAAATTTTGTCGGCAAAAGATATAGGAGTTTCTCCTAATTTTGCTTTTTCTATGAAAACCTGTTCTGTTGAATTTTGGGTTTCACCTATAATTACCGGCACATGTTTTTTAATAATTCCTGCTTTTTCTTTAGCAATTTGTTCTAAACTAGTTCCTAAAAATTCTGTATGGTCATAACCAATATTTGTTATAATTGACAAAATTGGATTTATGATATTGGTAGAATCAAGCCTGCCGCCCATACCCACTTCAACAACAGCAATGTCAACGCATTTTTTTGCAAAATAATAAAACGCAAGTGCGACAGTAATTTCGAAAAACGAGGGTTTTATTTGTTCAAAAAATGTTTTGTTTGCATTAATAAAATCTACGACCTCAGTTTCTTCAATTTTCCGGCCATCAATTTTAATTCTTTCCCTGAAATCTTTTAAATGAGGAGATGTATATAAACCAACTTTCAGTCCTGCTTTTTGCAAAACTGAAGCCAAAATATGAGATACTGAACCTTTTCCATTTGTTCCTGCAATATGAATGGATTTGAATTTTTGGTGAGGATTTCCGAAATAGTTGTCTAATAAAATAGTATTATTCAAATTATTTTTATAGGCAGCCTTTCCTTGTCGCTGAAACATAGGCAATTGCCTGAACATATATTCAACCGTTTCACGATATGTCATAAAATTGTTATATTTACAAATTATTTTATTTGTGCAAATTAATGAAATTTAAAGTTGATTAAAATGAAGATTCTAAATATAATTCTAATAATAGTTTTTGCATCCTTCAATTTACTTGGTCAAATTGTGAATGCCCCAGAAAGTATAGTATTTGATGAAATTAGCAGCAGCTACTTAATATCGAACACAGGAAATGGAACCATCATTAAAATGGAAGAAAATGGGACCTTGCATGATTTTGCTAGCGGACTGTTTCAACCACGAGGCATTCTTCTTAAAGACGGTAAACTTTTCGTTGCTGAAGGAAATCGCATTTCAGGATATGATGTAAATAGCGGGAACAATATATTTAATATTGATATTCCGGCAGCAGCATTTTTAAACGATATATGCGGCGACAACAATGGTTTTCTATACACAAGTGCTACCATTAATAACAAAATTTACAAAATAAGTATTTCTAATAGCAATTACAGTATTTTTGTTGACTCAAATTTAGATTCACCAAACGGATTGCATTTCGATGCTGCAAACAATAGAATTATTTTAGTATCATTTGCTGCCTCAATGCCAATTCAGGCTATCAATATGGCTGACAGCAGTGTAAGTAGTTTATTTATTCCAAGTTTGAACTACCTTGACGGAATTTGTGTTGATCATAATGGGAACTATTACATATCGACTTGGATAAACGAATTCGGTACAGGCAATGGAAAAATTCTGAAATATGATGCAAATTTTTCACAAGAAACTATTTTAGTGGATGGTTTTGCCGGTCCTGCCGACATTTCGTTTAATATTCATAAAATGGAAATTGCTGTTCCTAATATGATTGGTAATAGTATTCTTTTCGTTGATTTATGCAATGTAAATACCGGCGAAATTTCGGGAGATACTATTGTTTATGAAAATACTGCAATTACTTATTCTATAGAAAACACTCCAAGTTCTACTTATAGTTGGTTGATTAGCGGTGGAGCTATCGAAGCAGGAATGAATTCTAATTCTGTTGATGTACTTTGGGGAACAAGCGGCACAGGAAAAATTTCGGTTCAAGAAACCGATCAATATAATTGTCAAGGCGAAATTGTCCAAATAGAGGTAACAATAAAAGCTCCGTCACACGTCGAAATATTAAATCCCTTTAAACTAAATCTTTATCCGAATCCGGCTTCAGATTTTTTCGCAATTAATTATAGTTTACAAAACACAAAAAATGTGGACATCTCCATTTTAGATAAAAATGGGAATTTTGTCTCCTCAATTACTGATGGCAAACAAAATGTTGGAGAATATAATTTACGCTTAAATTGCAAAAGTATTGGAATCTCGTCAGGGATTTATTTCATCAAATTTCTGATTGACGAACAAATTTTTATCAAAAAGATAGTTATTATTTAATCCTGATTTTTTCGTAAAAAATTATAGAATTATCAATAGATGAAATATTTCAATTCATAGCTTATTTCAAATTTTTTTGACATTTTTCATCGAGCAATGAGGCATTGATAGCCTCATCGGTGCAATATTTTTTTGTGCATGTATAACATTCATTAACCCTACGGCGGGCTATTCTTTGGATATTCAGCAAATGTCTCACCGAAATATTGTCGGTAGTAATATTTTTCCCACCGGAACCACAAGCCAGTGTCAACGATGGTTGAAGTGCATTAAACGTGCCTCCAAGTGCTCCTTGAGACGATGGTGTATTTACTAAAATCCTTCCTGCATTCATAATTGAAGAGAAATATTCTATCTTTTTTTCTTCTTCCGAAAAAATGCTCACAGTGTGCCCAAGTCCACCGTGTTCGTTAATTTTCAGGCATTGCTGAATTGCTTCATCAAAATTTTCGACTTCATAAAATCCAAGAATTGGTGCTAAAATTTCTAAGGAAAGAGGATAATTTATTCCAACCTCACTTAGTGGAGCAATCAAAACGCTGGTATCTTCCGGCACGCTAATATTTGCCATTTCTGCAATTCTAAACGCAGATTGTCCTATCACTTCAGCATTCATAACTTTTTGCGTTTTATTGAAAGCTATTTTTTCTAGCTTCTGAATTTCATCTTCCGAAAGAAAATATGCTTTTCTTCTTTTGAATTCTTCTACAACTTCCGTTGAATTTCTTTTCGAAACAACTACAGATTGTTCGCTGGCGCAAATAGTTCCATTATCGAAAGTTTTTGAGAGCAAAATTTGATCGACTGCAAAAGGGACATTGCAACTTTTTCCAATATAGACAGGTACATTTCCAGGTCCGACACCTATCGCAGGATTTCCAGAACTGTATGCAGATTTTACTAATGATACCGAGCCGGTGGCTAAGACTAATGCAATCTTTTTGTGCCCCATCATTTCTAAGGTTTGTTCTTTTGTCGAACGCCTCACCCACTGGATACAATTTTCGGGAGCACCAGCCTCCAAAGCCGCCTGATAGCAAATTTTGGCTGCCTCATTCGAGCATTTTCTGGCTGCACCATGAGGTCTTATAATTATTGAATTTCGAGTTTTTATTGCAATTAAAATTTTAAACAAAACTGTAGATGTTGGATTTGTTACAGGTGTTACTGCAAAAATAGGACCTTTTGGCTGCGCATATTCAACAATTTCATTTTCAGTATCTTCATAAATTACACCTACAGTTTTTCTATCTTTTATATCTGAATAAACCGACCAGCTTGCAATAATATTTTTCTCCACTTTGTCTTCCCACTTTCCTAAATTGGTTTCCTTAAAAGCCATTTTTGCCAAAATTATTCTATTATCAAAAGCAGCTTCATACACACGCCTTACAATTTTGTCGGTTTGTTTCTGTGTTAATTGCCGAAATTTGGCTGCAGCTTTATTGGCATTCTCAACTATCTCGTTTACATTAAGTATTTTCATGTGTCTGATATTTAACAGCTTAACTGAACATATTTATTGTTTTATTTAGTTCATTTGAAATTTAAGTCTCAAATTTAGTTTTTTTGATTATCGTAAAAAGCTTCATAAGATTTGTTTAATGAAATATCTGAAATTTGCAAACTATCAATTATTTTGATTTGCCCAGTTTTGATTTGCTATTTCATTTAATAATTTATTGAAATAGCTTTCTATATCGGTTTTTATTTTGGGTCTTTTCAAAACATTTTTGTAACCGTAGATTGGAAATCCTTGATATGAACTACCCTTAAAATATACTTTATAGCCATAATAATCAGTAGCATACATTTCAATATCTACAATTTCAAGTTTTATTATTTCATCTCTAAAACTGAAATTTATTGAATAAATAGCTTCAATATTTACATCGGTACCTGAGCTTCTGATACTTAATAATTTTAGAGTATGTGTTTTTAGTTTGATAAATTCGCCATCAATCGTTTCTTTCAATGTATCATTAGAGTTTTGGTAGGTCTCTATTATATAATTCAAAGTGCTATCATAAAGATATTTCGCAGTTTTTCGTTCAACTTTGATAAAAACAAAAGTTTTTCTCAGATCGTTCAAATTTTTCAGTCCATCGGGTGTTACAATTATTTTTTGTCCGTATGTAATTGTATATAAAATAATTAAAGATAATGTAAATAACTTTTTCATGTATAAGTTTAAGAATTGATACTATTAGTTTTTCGCATTTCAAATTTTTTCAAAGTGCATAAATAATAAATTTTAATTTAAATAATTTATTTATATCAGTGTCCGAAAACGGACACAAATAAACTATAAATGAAACACTTTCTTTTTTGAAAACACTTTACTCTCGCATAACAGTCTAAATATTTGCAGTTTATAATTTTTGGCATAAGTTTAGTTAAGTCGAAGCCCGAGTTTAATTATTATTATTTAAAATTTATTAAAAAAGCCATGAGAAAATTAGTATTGAGTTTATTAGCAGTAAGTATTTTAAGTGTAAATTTTGTATTCAGCAATCCAACTACAAAATCGATAAAAGTTTCCAAAACTGATAAGGTAATTGAGATTTTAAAGTCGAAAATAAAGTATCCCATATTTGCCGAGGAAAATAATATTGAAGCTGAAGTTTTGGTTTCCTTAAAAGTAGATAAAAACGGTGATATTGAAGTTGAACAGATTAATTCTTCAAATAAAATTATGAGTTCGGAAATTTTACATCAGTTAGAAAAGATTAAAATTGCTGTAGATGATAGCCTTATAAATCAATTGTTAAATTTTAGGTTCGTGTTTGAAATTATATAGTGCCTCTAAGAAAACAGTTCAAAATTAAAAACATCTCTTTTTGCGATATTTCTATTTTTTTCATTTGTCTAATACAAAAGCATTTACTGCATGAAAGAAAATAGAAATCTCATCAAAAATTAATTATTTTATAAAAATTGCCTGTTTTCTTAGAACCACTATATAGTCAAAATCAATTTTTTGTTTTAGTAAAGCCTTGAAATAGCAAACTGATATTTAATGTATTAACTAAAACTTTAGCAAATATATTTATGATAAATAAAAGCCGGAAATCACCAATTTAGATTTCCGGCTTTTTTCATTTATGAAAACGAACAATAGATTTGTTTTTTCTAAAAAATGTATAAGTTTATCTAAAATTTTAATTTTATAAATTATTGATAATGAAACGAATTGCAATTTTTGCGTCCGGTTCTGGAACAAATACTCAAGCTATTATCGAATATTTTGGGAATAAAAATAATATTGAAATTGCATTGGTATTATCAAATAAAAAATCGGCCTACGTTCTCGAAAGAGCAAAAAAATATGGCATTGAAGCTGCAACTTTCAGCAAAAACGATTTGAACAATTCAATGCGAATTATCGAAATTCTAAAAGAGAAACAAATTGACTTGATAGTTTTGGCAGGTTTCCTATTGTTAATTCCGGAAAGTTTGATTCGACATTTTCCACGAAAAATTATAAATATTCATCCTGCACTTCTTCCCAAATATGGAGGAAAAGGTATGTATGGAATGAAAGTGCATCAAGCTGTAATAGAAAATTCAGAAATTGAAAGTGGTATTAGCATTCATTTCGTAAATTCAAAATACGATGAAGGAGAATTAATTTTTCAGGCGAAATGTAAAATAGACAGCTCTGATAATCCGGAAAGTCTCGCAAAAAAAATTCACCAGCTCGAATACGAACATTTCCCAAATACGATTGAACAAGTTTTGAACAAAATTTAAAAATAGAATAAACCTATATTAAAAATTTCGTTCTGATAAAGAGTTATCAATTCTTCAAACTGTTCAATATTTTGCTTTTTCACTGGCTCTACCGGGGGAGCTTTAATTTTTAGAGGATCTACTGCAGTTCCGTTTTTATAAAATCTGAAATCGAGATGCGGACCAGTTGCTAAACCGGAGCTTCCAACATATCCAATCACATCGCCTTGCTTTACATAAGCACCCTGATTCATCCCCTTTGAATAGCGCGAAAAGTGCATGTAAACAGTTGTATAAATACTGTTGTGTTTAATTTTTAGATAACGACCGCCACCATTTTTTTGGTATCCCTTTTTAATGATTACTCCATCGCCAATTGCCAAAACCGGTGTCCCTGCCGGAGCGGCATAGTCTATCCCATGATGTGGACGGCGAATTTTCAAAACAGGATGAAACCGGCTGTTAGAAAATTTCGAGCTAATTCGCGAAAACCTTAGTGGCGCTTTCAAAAATGCTTTTCGTAAACTATTTCCATTTTCGTCGAAATAGCTCATAGTATTATCTTGCTCAAACTGAAAAGCATAAAAATCGGTATTCATATGCCTAAAAACTGAAGTGTAAATGTTACTTATTCCTACCGACTGACTATCAACAAATTGCTCATCGTAAAGTATTTTGAAAGCATCTCCTTTTTGTATTCCAAAAAAATCTATCGACCAGGCATAAATTTCCGATAATTCAATTGCTAAAACCGGATTTAAATTATTCTCTTTTATTGCATTCCAAAGTGAAGATTCAATTCTACCTGAAGCTGTTTTTCTTCGGGTAATTATTTCCTTTTTCTTCATAAAAACTTCTATTGAATCTTTTAAATCGAATACCACATAGTCGATTGGTGAATGTTCATAAACAAAATAGTGGAGTTGCCTACTACTGTCTTTTTTGCAAAATGCAGTATATTTCTGATTGAATTTAATTTTTCGAAGATCGAATATTCCTTTTGATTTTTTCGCAATTTTGTCAATTATAAAAGCCGAAATATCATATTTTGTCAAAATCTCAGACAAATTCTGATTTCTTTTTACAATTCCATTAAATATCTCAAATGAGTCTATTGGAATTTCATATTTATAAATTGTAGGTTTTGGTTCTTGAATTACTTGTTCATTTTCTATCTGTAAATCGAGATTTGTAATTTCACTCTCGTAAAAATAATAGCATAGCATGCCCAAAACTAAAGAAACAATCCCAATTGCCAGAAAATCCTTTTTCAAAATAAAATCCATTTTTTTTTAATATAAAAAGACAAGAACGACATGTTTATATTTCTGGTATGAAATTCTCAAAAAATATATGTGGTAGCAAAAAATCACACTTCGAAAATGACTGTTTTTCATTGAAAAATGCAATAATTAAAAAATAACTAAATTTGAAAATTATTAATTAAAATTAGAAAAAATGAAAATTTTAAGAAAGATAGTAATTTGGTTAGTAGCAATATTTATCATTGTTTTTGGAATAACATTTGCTCTTCCTACCTCGGTTTATATGGAACGCTCAATTACTATTAATTCTCAGGCAGAAATTGTATTCGACCAACTAAACAATTTTAAAAACATGCAAAATTGGTCTCCCTGGCACGATATTGATACCACAACTATTTATACATACAACGAAATTCCGGAAGGTGTGGGTGCAAGCTACAAATGGAAAAGCAATGACCCTAATGTAGGATCAGGAATGATGACTATTATAAAAAGCAAACCTTTTGAATATATCGAAACCGAGTTAGATTTTAATCGCGGAAACACTTCTTTAGCCGGATACAAGTTAGAACCTGCCGGAGAATACACAAAACTTATATGGTGGTTCGCCCACAATTTTAGCAGCCAATTTGAAAGATATATGGGATTAATTTTCGAAATAATGTTAGCCCCTGATTACGAAAAAGGACTTGAAAATATTAAAGAAATATGTGAAAATATGCCATCAATTGAAAAAACAAAAATTGAAATTACTGATTTCCCAGGACAACTTTATATCGGGATTAAAGATAAATGCCCCATAAGCGAGATCGGGATCAAAATGGGTGAATTCTATGGAGAACTTATGGGATTTGTTCAAAAAACCGGAATTCAAATGACCAAACCACCATTTTCGGTTTATTTTTCGGAACCAACAGATGTTATTGAATTTGCAGCATGTATTCCTATCGAAGACGAAATTAAGACCGAAGGTAGAATTATAGTTGGTAAAATTAAAAAAGGGAAAATGGCTGTGGCAAAGCATTTCGGAAACTATAACCAATTACCTCTTACATATCAATCTATAACAAATTGGATTATGGAAAATAATAAAACAATTGTTGGGCCTTTATGGGAAGAATATATTACCGATCCAATGGTTGAAAAAGACACTTCGAAATGGCTGACTAAGGTTTATTTTCCCATTGAATAGAGTATTTGGAGATATTATTTCAAATATTCAAATTATCATCTGTGAATCTGTGGCAATTTGTCCGCAAATAATTATTTCGTATAGTTCAAGATTTAATATTTTCTGGCAAAAAAAATCAAATATCAGAATCAATATGGTTCTAATCTTTTCCCTTTTTTTTATTTGAACAATTTAATTTATTGCAATTATATAAAATTGATTTTTGGATATAGGATTTTATGATAATTTCAATTCTCAAGATTCAGTTACTGATGAGTTGAACACTACGATACATATAATATGCTATTTTTCAATATATTAGAAAATATTTCTTCACTATAAATTCGCAGGCATTTTCAAATTAAAATATCTACATATGTATATTAAAATAATTTTTCTATAATTGTACTTTATTACTTAAATTATTTTATGTTTGTTTAAATTACTAAATTTTTAGTTTAACATGATTAAAAAAATACTTGTTGCAAACAGAGGTGAAATTGCTATTAGAGTTATGCGTTCGTGTCGCGAAATGGACATAAGAAGTGTAGCTGTTTTCAGCGAAGCCGACCGTTCGTCTATGCACGTGCGTTATGCCGACGAAGCCTACTTTATTGGTCCTTCACCTTCATCGGAAAGCTATCTTAAAATTGACAATATAATTGATGCTGCCAAAAAATCGAATGTTGATGCAATTCATCCCGGTTACGGATTTTTGTCGGAAAATGCTGAATTTTCGAAACGATGTAAAAAAGAAGGAATTATTTTTATTGGACCTTCGGCAGAAGTAATTTCTGTGATGGGAGATAAAATTAGTGCTCGTCAAAAAATGGTAGATTCAGGAGTACCTGTTGTTCCCGGAAACAAAGAATGTATTTCGAGTGCAGAAGAAGCGATTAAGATTGTCGAAAAGGTAGGTTTACCGGTAATGATAAAAGCATCTGCCGGTGGTGGTGGTAAAGGGATGAGGCTTGTTAAACAAATGAGCGATTTAGCTAATGGAATTAGAGCTGCGAAATCTGAAGCACTTGCTTCATTTTCTGATGATTCGGTTTATATTGAAAAATATATTGAATCCCCTCATCATATCGAATTTCAGATATTAGCTGATAGTTTTGGGAATACAATTCATCTTTGCGAACGCGAGTGCTCTATTCAACGCCGACACCAAAAAGTTATTGAAGAGACTCCCTCACCGTTGATGACTGCAAAACTCAGAGATGAAATGGGAAAACATGCTATTGCTGCCGCAGAATCTGTAGCTTATGAAGGTGCCGGAACTGTCGAATTTCTTGTTGATAATAATCTAAATTATTATTTTCTGGAAATGAATACCAGACTTCAGGTTGAGCATCCAATAACCGAAAGGGTTGTTGGAGTAGATTTAGTAAAGCAACAAATAAAAATTGCAAATGGCGAAAAATTGCAAATTACGCAAGAAGAGGTTTCGCAAAACGGCCATGCTATCGAATGCAGGATTTATGCCGAAGACCCCGATAATAATTTCATGCCATACCCCGGATTGATCAAACATATTACTGAGCCACTCGGTCTGGGTGTCCGCCACGATGGTTATGTTTACGAAGGTTATGAAATTCCAATGTATTACGACCCAATGATTTCTAAACTGATAATTTGGGCAAATACAAGAGAAGAAGCCATTAAAAGAATGAAGCGTGCATTATATGCCTACAAAATTACTGGCGTGAAAACCTCAATAAAATTTCTTGAACGTATAATGAAAACTCCCGATTTTGTGAATGGAAAATACGATACCCATTTCATTGAAGACAATGAAGATTTTCTTATGAAAGCGGAAAAATGTGTAGCCGACTGCGAAGATGTAGCAATTATTGCAGCATTCATAGATTATACTGATAAATTAAAACCTAAAGAAACCGGGAAGACAAACGAATCTACAAACAATTGGAAAGAATTTGGAAGACGTAAAAATATTCTACGACTTTAAAAATTAAACCAAAAACGCTATTTATGGGAAATAGTTTCATGTATGAAAATACATTTCGACTACAAATTTCCCTTTTTAAAACAAATACAAAAAACTTAATATTATGTCATTAGAAATAAAAATAGGCGATAGAATTGCACAAATAGAGTTATTGTCTCGGCAAAATAATATTGTGAAAGTAAAAGTAGATGAAAAAATTTATGACATTGATATTCTTTTAGTTGAAAGAGGAGTTTATTCAATTCTTTACAACAATCAATCGCACAACATAGAGTTCTGCGAAAAAGGAGATCCAAAAAAATACACGATTAATACCTACTTAAATAGCTTTGATGTTGAGATTATCGATGCAGAAACAAAATATATTCAAAACAGAAAATCTGGTTCCGATGAAGGTGGTGAAAATGAAATAAGTTCGCCAATGCCCGGAAAAGTTGTAAAAATTCTTGTTGAGGAAGGCGAAGAAGTAAAAGCCGGACAAACAGTAATTATAGTTAGTGCAATGAAAATGGAAAGCGAGTATAAAGCTGCAAACGATGGGATTATCAAAAAAATATTTGTTGAGGAAGAAGAAACTGTGGATGGTGGTCAGATTTTATTAGCAATCGAATAAAAAAACATTATTTTTAACAATAGCTGACAAACATTACATTAAACATTAATAATTCATAATTTATAATTCATAATTAACTATGTCATTATTAGAAAAGAAATTTGAGAAATTTGAAGAGTTAAACAAAACTGCCGAACTTGGAGGTGGTGAAGCAAGAATTGAAAAACATCATAAGGGAGGAAAAAAAACTGCGAGAGAACGAGTAAGCATCTTGTTCGATGAAGGTACTTTTGTAGAGTTAGACAAACTGGTTACTCACCGCACATTCGACTTTGGTATGGAAAAAAATCGGATATTAGGCGATGGTGTAATTTCCGGCTATGGAAAAATTGACGGAAGATTAGTTTATGTGTTTGCTCAGGATTTCACTGTATTTGGAGGAACTTTAAGCAGAGCTAATGCCGATAAAATAATTAAAGTGATGAAAATGGCACTGCAAAACGGTGCACCAATTATTGGTCTGAACGATTCGGGAGGTGCTCGAATTCAGGAAGGGGTGCAAAGCCTTGGCGGTTATGCCGACATTTTCTATTTAAATGTGATGACTTCCGGTGTAGTTCCGCAAATTTCAGCCATTTTAGGACCCTGTGCAGGAGGTGCGGTTTATTCTCCGGCTATGACTGATTTTATTATGATGGTGAAAAATAGCAGCTATATGTTTGTTACCGGTCCCGATGTAATAAAAACAGTTACTCACGAAGAAGTAACAAAAGAGGAACTTGGGGGAGCAATGACTCATAATGCTAAAAGCGGGGTTGCACATTTTACTGCCGAAGACGACGAACAAGCAATGATGATGCTTAGAGAACTGATGAGCTATCTGCCTTCAAATAATATGGAAGATCCTCCAATAAAAACATGCACTGATGATATTACGCGTGAGGACGAGAAATTGCAAACCATTGTTCCGGACGATCCCAACAAACCATATGATATGAAAGAAATTATCACAACAGTTGTTGATGAAAAAAATTTCTTTGAAGTACAACCTCATTATGCGCAAAATATAATAATCGGATTTGCCAGATTGGGTGGCAAACCTGTTGGGATAGTAGCCAACCAACCCGAGTATCTTGCCGGAGTTTTAGATATAAATTCTTCGACAAAAGCCGCAAGATTTGTTCGATTTTGCGATGCCTTTAACATACCTCTTATAACTTTCGTTGATGTACCCGGATTTTTACCAGGAACTACTCAAGAGTTTGGTGGCATAATTAAGCACGGAGCAAAATTACTTTATGCTTTTTCTGAAGCTACTGTTCCAAAAATTACTGTTATCACACGAAAAGCATACGGTGGAGCATACGATGTAATGTCGAGCAAGCACATTGGTGCAGATCTTAACTATGCATATCCAACTTCCGAAATTGCAGTAATGGGCTCAGATGGAGCAGTTAGCATTCTTTACCGTAACATTTCGGAAGAAGACCGAAAAGAAGCAGTTGAGAAATACCGCGACACATTTGCAAGCCCATATAAAGCTGCTGAGTTAGGTTATGTCGATGAGATTATTTATCCTAAACAAACACGCTTAAAACTTATTCAGGCATTGGATATGACTAAAAATAAAAGCAAATCGAATCCTCCTAAAAAACATGGGAATATTCCGCTTTAAGAATATCATTTGTTGATGAATTATGATAACTAATTAGCCGGATAAAGCAAAGTATCAGCAAGCTACATTTTTATTTGGCAGCCATGAAAAAAGTAGGATAGAATTACATTTTGGTAGCGTAAAAATACCCTGTGGGTTTTGAAAACCCGCAGGGTCTAATGCAAGATTCTAATTCGCAGGATAAAGCAAAATATACGCAGCCAGCATTTTTATTTGGTAACCTTCGCCGGGGTTCATATTTCCAATATTATTTATGCCGAACAATGGCCAATAAACCAAACCACCACCACTTTTTGCCATTATAATATTTTGCGAGATTCCTGTAAACATGCTATCAATTGCACCGCTATTTTGGCGTAGGTAGCCGAGGATGTTCCAGCCGGCCTGTAAATTTACAGGTGTTGTTTCGGGAACAGCAGGAATGCCGGCAACTTCGAGGATTTGGAATGTGTCCATTTTTACTTGGTAGCCTTCGCCAATTGTTAAATCTCCAATATTATTTATACTATACAAGGGCCAATAAACCAAACCTGCTTCATCTTTCATAATGATTAGGTTGGTATCAACTTCACTAAAAAT
>Ga0209249_1001778_pt1 | contig 19277 bp, 25 predicted proteins | sample SaaInlV_200m_DNA_4_FD_184653 | JGI IMG/M metagenome (GOLD analysis project Ga0209249, IMG submission 184653) | Marine microbial communities from expanding oxygen minimum zones in the Saanich Inlet - SI037_S3LV_200m_DNA (SPAdes) (version 2) | ecosystem: Environmental > Aquatic > Marine >...
GAATAGGAGTAAAAAAAGATAAAGAAAAGAGATTGGATAAAATTACATCTAATAGTTGGACCAAAAACTAATGTTATTATGTCTTTGGTTGCAAGTGAGGGAACTGCTGCAGATACTAAGTTTTTGCCTGAGTTGGTTAAAAATGCCTCAAGAAACTTTAACATTGAAGAAGTATCTGCTGATAAAGCATATCCAAGTAAGAAAAATTTTGAAGAAATAGCAAAAGTTGGTGCAGTTTCCTTTATTCCGTTTAAATCAAATCATAAAGCAAATAAAAATGGAAGTCTTTGGAAAACATATTATGAGTTCTATTATGACAATAAAGAAGAATTTAACAAACATTATCATCAAAGAAGCAATGTGGAGACCGCCTTCGGAATGATAAAAAAGAATTATAGAAATAATTTAAGAACAAAAAGTGCTGATTCTCAAATAAATGAATTATATATCAAATGCCTTTGTCACAATCTTTCTGTTTTAATTCAAGAGTCGTTTGAACTTAAAATTGAGATAAATTTTAAAAAATGTTGTGAAAATTATGTTGCACAGGCTGACTCTTTATAAATGTGCAAAGCCCTTTATTATTTTTAATTGGCATAGCACACGGATAACCATGTTCACCAAGATATTTTAGAAGATCTGCTTCAAAAGCCACACTTTCTTTAGATCTATTTTCATAATATCTTAGAACATATTTCCCTTTATTTGTGGCAATCAAAATATTTGTTTGAACATAACCTGCTTTAAATGGTTTAGATTTGATGAATTCTCCTATATCATATTCAGAAACTATTTTCTTTAATTTTTCATCTGTAAAGGTAGTCTTAACAACCATGGGTTCTTATCTTTTTTATTACTATATAAATTTTGTTCCCCGCCCAGTTTTTTGGATTTTAAATTTATTGAGCATAACAAGAATTAGAGGGAATTTTTTTCTAATTTCATTCAGAACGTCGTTTAATCTTTTTAGTTAACATAAAGGCCCCATATTCCAGGAGATCACAAAGAAAATAATCAAAGAAAACATTTAAAAAACCATATTCCCAAATATTACTAATGAAAACAAATGAAAAATTTAAACAGGCAATAAAAACATATAATAAAATTGCCAAGATATATGCAAAATATACAGAAGCAAAGTTAATGCAATTTCAATTAACAAGATTTGAATCATTATTACAAGGGAAAAAAATATTAGATGCGGGATCCGGATCCGGAAGAGACGTAGCATATTTCTTAGAAGATGATTTTGATGCAGTGGGAATAGATATCTCACAAGGGCAAATAAAAGAAGCAAAAAAAAGAGTACCAAAGGGAAAATTTTTAAAACAAGATTTTAGAAAAACAAAATTTGAAGATAATTCTTTAGATGGAATTTGGTGTATGGAAGGTTTTGTACATCTCCCAAAAACAGAAATAAAAAAAGCTTTAAAAGAATTCAAAAGAATTTTGAAAGAAGACGGGATAATCTATCTTTCTTTAAAGAGGGGAAAAGGAACAAAAATAATAAAGCAAGAGATATATAGTAATGAACCTCTCCCATACTATTATTACGAACAAAAAGAAATAGAATCCCTTGCAAATGATCTTAATTTCAAAATAATTTCATCAGAAGAAAATAATGTTTGGGTAGAATTATTTTTACAAAAAATTAATCAATAAAACTTCCCGCTTGTAAATTCCACAACTTTTTATATAATCCGGATTTTCTATTTAATAATTCTCCATGGGTTCCAGCTTCAACAATTTTACCATTTTCTACAACAATAATTATATCTGCACTCATCACAGTAGATAATCTATGGGCAATTACTATTGAAGTTCTACCAACCATTAACTTTTGTAAATCTTTTTGGATCTCAAATTCGAGTTGGGAATCTAATGCCGAAGTTGCTTCATCTAAAACCAATATTTTTTTATCTGCCAAAACGGCCCTAGCAATAGAAACTCTTTGCCTTTCCCCTCCGGACAATTTAACTCCCCTTTCTCCCACAATTGTATCCATTCCTGCAGGTAATTTTTTAACAAACTTATCTAATTGAGCAAATTTTATTGCTTTAAGTACATCTTTACGTGTTGCACTAGGATTTGAAAATTTTATATTATTATAAATGGTATCATCAAACAATATTGCATCTTGGGGAACAATGCTCATTTCATTTCTCAAAGATTCCTGTTTGACTTTGGAAATATCTTGGTCATCAATAAAAATTTCCCCATTATCCAAGTCATACAATCTGAATAATAATTTAACCAATGTACTTTTTCCAGAACCACTTGGACCAACAATTGCAACTTTGCTATTCTTCGGAATAACCAAGTTAAGATCTTTAATTAATTTATTATCATTATATGAAAAATCCACACTCCTGAATGAGATCTTTCCATCACTAATTTTTATACTCTTTGCACCCTTTTCATCCACTATATCATTCGTTATTTTTGAATACTGATACAAATCATTGAAATTGACTATGCTCTTCCTAAATCGCCTATATCCGTGGACAAATTGAAATAATAATCCAACAAAAGTTAGATATGTAGTATAAATAAATGCTAATGTACCGATTGTCAAATTACCCTTCAATAATCCCAAAATGGGTAGTGCAAATATAAAAAACGTTCCAAGACCGAGGATAAGATTTTGTCCAGAATCTAACCACATAAAATAATCCCAAAATTTTTCAATTTTTTTAGCAGTAGTTTCACTCAACCGTTTATACTTTGCAAAAATTCTTTTTTCTTTTCCAAAATATTTAACAGTATCAATATTTGAGAATACATCACCAATCATTCCCTTTTCAATATCTTCCGCCATATTCGCCAAAATTTGTGATTTTTGTTGCTTGCCCTGTATCCAGATACTATACCAGATAAACAACGCACTGGTAACCAATAATGCAATCCCAGTAGAAATATCAAAATAAATAAATGCACTCACAACTAAAACAAATCTAAATAATAGTGGCAAGATTGTAAATAGAAGTACATCAGTAATAGATTCAACCGATCTAGATCCTCTGGACAATCGAGAAATTAAAGATCCTGTTTTCTTCTCAGTATGAAATTTATGGGATAATTCGATTAAATGTCCAAAAAATTTCTGTTTAAGGTCCCTCATCAATCTGCTATCTATTCGATTTATTGCATAAATCCTTAATCCCGCGCCAACTACTTTAACAAAAAGGATTGCTGCAAAAAATATCGCTAATAAAATTAAAGAATCAACAAATTCCCCCTTAGAGAGGACATTAGAAGTTAATTTTTCACCATTATCTATGATAACTTTGAATATAAACTGTTCACCAACTTTCGCAATTTGTATAAATATAACAACAATTAATCCAAGAAAAGTTAATGCCTTATAATTTTTAAGCAAACTAAAATAATACTTCATATTTTCCCAAAACGGAACATCATATTTATTTTTAGATTGCATATATAAAAAATAAAATAAAAGTATTTAAAATTATCTCAATAATTACTTGAATTTTGCCCTTATTGGAGTGATAATTTCAATTAAATACTTAGATAAAGCATTTTTTAAATCCAGCGGATGCACATCATTACCCACAAAGGCCTTTTCTAATTGTTCATAATTTCCAAATTCGAGATTTCCTCCAAATTTTTCTGGACGATCAATTACAAATTTTTCAACACGCGGGAATACAATTAATTGCGTTATTTGTAAGATTGGATTATCTTTAACTTCCCCTGCAACACAGTGTGCCTTTTTAATTTTCTTAGTAATTGATTCATCACTATCTCTAATCGAGATAAATGATCCTTCATCCGATGAACTCATTTTACCAGCACCACCTAATGAACTAATGAGTGGGGTATGAATGAATACTGGTGATTTAAAATCAATATCTCCAAGAGTTTCAGTTCCAAGCATATGAATTTTCCTTTGCTCGATCCCAGATTGAACCAAATCAACATCCAAATGTTTAATGTCCACAATTTGCATGAACGGATATATTACTTGTGACACCTTGGCATGTTCGATATCTCTTGCAACTTGTTGCATACTTCTCAAAGAACGATTAATTGTTGTACGAGTAGCGATTGTGAACACATCATCAATATATTCAATTTTTCTTTGAAAACTAGACCCCAATACAAACTCGACATCTTCCAATCCTGCTGCCTTGAATCCTGCAGTCCAATTTTTCACTTGTTTTTCTATAAAATCCCAATCGCCCTTTTGATTCAGGAATGTATGCCAATCAGCAAAAAGAACTTTCACATGAAATCCTGCTTTTGCTAAATCGATAAGTTTTGTAATTGTAACTAAATGGCCAAGGTGAATTTCACCAGAAGTTTCATAACCGCAATAGACTATTGGTTTTTTCTTTTCCAATAATTTTGGAATTTCTTCTTCATTTATAATTTCCGCATTATTCCGTTTTATCAATTCTAATCTATCCATATAAAGATTAACAAACTCAAATATTAAAAACTTTCGGATATATTTTTACTCAGAACGCAAAGCATCATTAATAATATTTTCAATATTATCTAATCTTTCTCTTTTACGAGCTTCAATTTCAATCTTGACATTATTGAAATTTTTTTCGCCTTTCAGAAAAGACATCAATTTAGAAGTCCTATTTGTATATCTAGCTAAATAAACTAATCTAGTTTTTTCTCTCATTTCACCAAAAGTCCATCCCACTCCGACTAATCCGCCATTTTTAACTTTACTTGGAATTTCATATTTTCCAGCAAATTCGAAACCTTCTAAATCGGAAACTAAATTAACAAAATTTGAATAAGTATGTAATCCTCCATAAGATCCATCATAAATTATTTTTTTCATAAATAATTAAATCATGTGCCCTTTATAAGTGTTTCTCCTGAGCAGTAATTAAAATATATCCCAAAATAATCACTCCAATGACATTAAAACTGTCTGCAATATTAAAAATTGGCCAAAATTTAAGATCAATAAAATCTCTAACAAAGCCTAAAAACATACGATCTATGAAATTTCCAGTCGCACCACCGAGCAAAAACGCCAAAGGCAGATAGAGGGCTGGAGACTTATAGAAATAATACACCAATAATATCATTACAAATAGGGAAATAAGTCCTAAAACAAACACATTGCCCTTAAATATCCCGAATGCGGCACCAGTATTCGTAACAGAATTAAAAATGCCATAATTAACATCTCTGAATAAGGCCTTGGTAATTTGATCTAATATTACAATAAAAATTGCAATTCCAAAGAATTTAGTTTTAAGTTTCACATCACTAAACAAAATAATAATTATTTAAAAGTACCGAAAACCTTTAAAACAATATAGTCCACATTTCTGTCATGGGTGATACTAAAAATTCTCTTAGAAAACAACTGGAAGATAAAGAATTAACTTCTGACCAAAGGACTGCTCTAAGAAAAAAATTAGTGAAATTAATAAAAGAAAAAGGTTGTTCTAAATTATCTAACGACAAAAAGATAGAATATCACATAACTTACGATACTTTTGGGGGAACATTGGAGCCCGTATATTTTTGGACACTAGATTTTCTAAGAAATCAAAATCCCAGTGGATTAGGATTTGAAGTAAACAAGATCGAAGAAGAATTCGAAGCTTCAGCAGGAGGAGGATTTTTTGGAGAACTTGGAACAAAAGTGAGTGTAATGCAAGATCGAGCAATGAAAATCCTAGAGACTATTAATGCTATATTAAGAACAATAATAAATTTGATCTACGATTTAAAAGAATATGATATGCGTCTAGAGGTTTATGACGGAATAGATCCAGATAAACAAAAAGATCCTAAAGAAAGAGAGGCTGCAGGATATTCATTGAAGGCAGTTTGGATGGATCAAGTAGATATTAAAGCTGGAATGGGAAGCATAAATAACCTAACGAGGGGAGATTTACAATTTGTAACTCTACGGGATGCATTTATGCAAGTTGATACTACGAAACAAGCAAATAAATTAGATTTAAACAAAAGAGTAAAAATAATTATATTGAAAAAACTGAAAGAGTACAATATTTGGAAAAAATCTTCGGAAGCAGAATTAAGAAAAAGGTATTCTGTTGAAAAAAATTATTTAAGGGCCCAAGTAGACTCCCTTAGACTTTATACAAAATGGGCAAAACCATATCTGAGGGCAGCGCAAAAATTAGGAATGAAAGAGTTTAGAACAGATGCAAATCTTCCTTCTCCAGATATTGTTACTACATTTGATAATATGCGGATGGAATTGAAGTTATTTGGTAAAAAAGAAATAAAGCCGGATGATGTCCACGAATCATATGATAATTATAAATTCAATGAAAAATTTTATTCTTGTGTAGAGGTCGAATTCCAATTTAGGACTGTCCCTCAAGTGGCAAGGCAGGGCCAATCTACACATTATGCCCACCTGGGAGTAATAGATATATTTTTTAGGGCATTTGGATTATCCGAATCAGACATACTGGACATCGAAAAATTGGAAGTATTTGAGGATATGGAATTAATAGAGAATCTAACTGAATCATCTTTGAAAGATATGCAAGCCGATATCGACTATTACGTCCAAGGGAAAGAACCAGAGATAAAAAAGAAAGAAAGGGAAAAATTGCCAAATCCATTATTGGGATTAAAAGAATTATTTTCCCCATTCAATGCATTATTTGCAGAAAAAGAAGCAAATTCTAATCAGAAAAAATTAGTTGTGAAATCGGCAAAATCCGATGCGATGGACAGCTGCCAGTTACTATATAGCATTTTCAAAAAAACACATAGGATGATGACATGGTAATTGAAAATTTATTGAAGAAATTAGAAACAATAACAGATACAAAAGAAAAAATTGCCTTCATAATGAGGGAATTAAAAGAAATAAATGATAAAAAATTACAAAAACAATTAGAAATAATTTTGCAACAAATAATGGATCAAGAAAATTTGGAAGAAAGAATAACATTGAAACAACCAGAGATTCAAATTAGGCAAACTGTGAAAACATTGGAAGAACAATTGCCAAAAATGAAATTCATACAAAAACAAAAAGATGAGGAAGAAAAAATTGATTACAGTTTATTTGAAGGTGAAAAAAACTATTCAACTGGTGTAGAATTAAATACAAACATAATAAATGATCCCTTGGAAAATAATCCAAATAAACCATTGGAAGAAATCACACCATATAAAGAAAATACTGATGCCTATCAAACTCAACAAGAAAGTTTCAATATTCAAACAGAAAACCTAGATGAATCAAATAAAGATTTTTCCACAGAATCAATATTAAAAAGGAAAAAATCGGAACAACAAGGTATAATGTATAAAACAATCTAAAATGGCAGAATTCCACAATAGAAGAAATAATAGTATGGATACTGATGTAATGTTATCCTTTGCAAGACAAGGTGCACCAACCTCCCCTCAAACTCCAAATCAAATAGGGGAAATGGGGAAATTGCTTAATTCTGGAATGAAAAATGTTGAAGTTGGAGCGATTCAAGCAGATGTATTTGACACAATTCCCGAACAACATTTTGATGAAATGAGGAGATTATCAAAATTGACTGATTCAAAAATTTCAGTTCATGCTCCAATCGTTGATCCAGCTGGATTTGATCCTCAAGGGAAATGGACTGAAGAGAGTAGACAAGAGAATGAGGGTTATATCAAATCGGTAATTGATAGATCACACAAATTAGATCCTTCTGGAAATATTCCAATAACAATTCACTCTACCGCAGGAATGCCAGGATCTGTTACAGAAACTGATTCCCAAGGAAGGCCACTAAGATATAAAAAAGATGTAGTGGAAGGGGGAATGATGCATAAGAAGGGCGACGAAGTGATAAAAACGATGCACATAGTAGACCAAGATAAAGGGCAACTGGCACCAGTTCAGAGAGAAGTTTTGAAATATATGAGGAATGATAAAGAATATTCAGTTCAAGAAAGATTAGAAACAATAAATAATACGACATGGGATCAAGAAAAATTACAATTGATGAGTCACCAAAAAGCAAAACAAGAATTACAACACATGAATGACCGAATGACTAAAAGTTATGATTACATAAAATTGAAAATGAAATCCCAAGATAATGAGCGGGGAATTCAGAAAATGTCAAATGAAGAAAAAAATGAATTCATTAGAATAAATTCTCAAATCGAATTAAACATGAAACAAATCCAGGAATATGATACTCATCTCGGATCTGGATTAAATACACTTCATCATAAATATCTGAAATATAGAAAAAAACCAACGAATAGGGAAGAAAAAAAAGAGTATGAGGTAAACGAAAAAATAATCAAATCTTCAAAAGCAGAATATGAAAAATTTAATAAATATTATTTGCAAAAAGTTAAAGAATTAAACAAATTGGATAAAGACGATCCAAAAATATACGAAGAATCAAGAAAGATAAATCAAATGCCTAATGAAATAAATGATAGAATACTTACACATTTTTCGGATTTAAGTGCCCCAGAATTATTTGTTTCTTCAGAAGAATTTGCAAGAAAAAAAACAGTAGAAACTATTTCTAATGCCGCAAAATATGCCTATAAAAAATATGGGGATAGTGCACCAATAATCTCATTGGAAAACGTCATGCCAACAATGGTTCTCTCTAGAGGGGATTCAATGAAAAAATTATTGGATGAAACTAAAAATAAATTTGCAAAAGAATTAGTAAAAGAAAAAAAGATGAAAATCAAGAAAGCAAAAAAAATTGCGGATAAAATAATTGGAACAACATGGGATGTTGGACACATACATCAATTAAGAAAACAGGGATTTTCAGATAAAGAGATAGTTGCAGAAACTAAAAAGATTGCGAAAGACATTAAACACGTCCACTTAACAGATAATTTCGGATACAATGATTCGCATTTGGCACTAGGAATGGGGGATGTCCCATTAAAAGCACATCTTAAAGAGATGGAAAAAAATGCAAACGAGGAAAGAAGGCACATTGTGGAATCGGGAGCATATGCGGCACAATTCAAAGCAAGTCCCACATTACCCTCCTTGGAGGCAATGAATTCTCCAATTTATACTTATGAAGCAGGACCAAGTTGGGCGCAATCAAGAGACATGTATGCATCCTATCTAGTCGGTTACGGAGACATATTGCCTCAAAAACATTTTGACACCTTTTTTGGAGGGGGATTCTCTAGACTTCCAAAAGAATTGGGTGGCCAGCAGGGCGGCGGAAATGGTTATCCCGGAACTCCAAACCAATAAGTCTTAACAAATAAAACAACAAGGATTTTGACTATTTCCTCCGTATATAAAATATAATTATATATCTATGTAAATATTATTGTGGCAAATAATATTTCTGCTTATTCAATTATGTAACTTCTGTTAAATGATAACATTTATAAACAATTTATTTCTTAATTTACTATGGATATTCCAAATTATGTACTTATGACTGGCTTTCCAAGTGCAGGGAAATCTAGCATTAGTAATTACTTAAGAAATAAATTAGGTTTTGCCAAACATAGTTCTGATGATTTGAGAGAAATTATATTTGGTGCGGTAGATTACCTAAAATTTCAGAAGGACCCAAACTTTAGGGAAAAAGAGAGTTATATTTTCAACCAATTAAAAAAAGGAAGCTTAACAACATTATATATGGGGTTTGATACCGTCGTTGATTATACTGCCGGGCTTAATGTGTTGAGGTCTAGTTCTTTAGATTCCTATTTAATTGGTCCAGATGGAAAGAAATATGAAATCCCATGTAAAAAGTCTTTAATATATATTAGGGCCGAAGACAATGTTCTAAAAGAAAGAAATCTTAAAAGAGGGAGATTAAATGACCCCACTTCTGAATGGAGATATGCTGGATGGGACGAACCAAGTGAAAGTCCAAATTGGGATTTAATTGTTTATAATAATAACACTCAACATGATTTAGAAAAAATATTTGAAGACATAGATAGAAGATTTTGAAAATATAAATATTATTGCGGATCAGTATCTCTATCTTCTAAATTATTATTAAATTCTTCTTGAATATTTGCAGTGTGCCCATCATTCCATTTACTAAATTTTGCAAGGCTAAAAAAAATCAAGGAAAAAACAAGTCCAAATACTCCTATTTGCCACCCCATAAATACAAATAAAAATATTGAAATAAGTATGAAAATAACTGATAAAATATTAAAGATAATGTGACTAAATTTGCATTTAACCCTCTGGGCAGTCATGCTAATATCAACAAATTTCTCTCCAAAATTTTTTTTCTTGTCCATTTTAATGATTATCTACCCCATTAAAAAGTTTATATTTATCTTTAATTTTTTTTCTTATAGGTTTCAATTTTATATAATCTCCCTCATCAAGCATATCCCAAATCTCTCCACCAACTTTGTCCAAATCTATTGTAGGGTCAAAATTTTTAGATTTCTTATAAATCTCCTTTGCAGCGGCTATCTGCTCAGATGTACATTTACTCCATTCTGCATGATGATCTCTTTCTACCATTTAACACTCCATTAATTTGTTCTTCTGGGTTAAATATGTCCAAAAATTAGAACATCTACTAATACATTATTTTCTTTATATATATTTTGAAAAAATTACAAAGAATTAATCCAATCATACGATAGTTCAGATCCATATATTTTCTTAAATTTATCTAAAAATTCAACTTTTGATTTCATAACAGAAGTAAATTTAATTAATTCAATTAGTTTTTCTTTACCAAATTTATCAATTAATTTTTTAATTACAAATCCAGATTCTTTGTAAATATTTCCTTGATCATATTTTTCAATATCTAAGAATTCTTTTAATGTATCTACTGGTTCTTTCATATCTACTTGTCCAGATAGATAAATAGCAATACCTTCAGTTAACCACAAAGGCATTTTATTCTTTGATAGATTTCTATGGAAAACGTGAACCATTTCGTGTTTTAATGTAGCTCCATAATATTTTGGATCATAAGTATTTGAAGTTTCTATTCCATAAGAATCCCTATGGAGCATAAATATTCTATTTCCTTCAACCCAACCAACGACCCAATTTTCTGTTTCTTGGTTTTTTAATCTATTAATGGTCTTTCTATCTTTAACGAAAATCATAACTGGCTTAATAGTAAATCCAAAAAATTTAGATAGGGATTGGATTCCATCTTCATAGATTTCTTTAATGAATTCATCTTCTCCCGTATCCAACAAATCATATATTTTCATTATTCTATATCACAAACTCCACTATCGCAAGTGTCACCATCAACACCACCATCACAATCACAGTAGTCATCGCAAACAGACATTGATGTTTTTACGTTGTAAATAACAGAGTCAGTAGGTCTTGCATCATATTTAATTGCTAAATCCTCTATTGTACCATTTGTTCCAACTAATAGTTTTTCTACCATTTTGTTAATCCTCCATATGTTTTTTCAACAAGTTTTTCTTATATAAAAGTTTTACCAAAGGAACAATTCCTTCACCTAAAACTTCTACTACTTCATTAATGTTGAATGTAATTTGTGATAAATCTTTTACTACTTGTACGCCTTTATTTGGTAATACAATATGCTCTGAAGGTTTTCTATAAAAAACACCTCCAGACTTTTCATCCCTATAAATGATATCTTCTCTAAATGAAAATCTTTGATTAGGATTCACTTCTGGTAATGATTGGTCAATCTCTTGAACGTGTTCAACTCCCCTCCCTAGCGGATCCATTGAATTTATTCCGGAAACAACTCTTGAAGTTTCACCACATCCGCCTGCACATCCTTTAACTTCTTTACAATCTCCACATTCAGTAGGGACTCTTTCTTCAGCTAAAACCGGTGTTTTTTGCCAAACACTTGACATACCCTCTTCAACAATATTTCCATAAGATTCTGCTTGATGTGGGCAAGCCCGTAAATCTCCATCTTGTCCTATTGTTGCATTTACTCTTCCACCACTACAACTTCCTTTTTGAAATCTATGATATCTTGGATTATCTGAGAAACATCTTGGCAATGGGTTTAATGAGCCTATCTGGACTCCAAAGTCTTCTTCTATTAATAATAACTGTTCTAACATTAATTCTGTATCTTCTCCAGATAACATTAAAGGAATATCTTTCTCATCTAGTGGGGCCATTCTTGTTGCACAAAAACCTCTTGCTCCATTTTCTATTGCTAATTTGCCCGTTTTATAAACATCATTAACTCTATTTTTGTTTACAACCATATTTGCAGTAATCCCATAATTAAGGGAAGCAAAGATTCCCATATTCTTTAAAGTTCTTTTTAAACTTCCAGGGACCCCGGTTACTTCATCATGTACTTCTGGACTATAACTAATGACACTTGTAAGGATGGATTTTACATTGTTATCTCTAACCATCTGGATATCATCTTCATTTACCATAGCCAAATTTGTATTAAGAGATAATCTCATATTATTTTTTGTAAATTCTTCTAAAACATATTGTAAGCCCATTCTATCTTTGAAAGGCTCCCCCCCTGTAACAACTGCATGAAATACTTCATTTTGGATAACTTCTTCTACAATTGCCTTCATGGTAGTATAGGGAACTAATGGAACTGTATGATCAAAAGAATTATAGCAATGGGTACAATCATGATTGCAATTATCAGTTAGTTCATAGTGAACTATTAATGGAGATTTGAGTATTTTTTCCATACTTTTGGGAAGATATCTAACTTATAAATCTTTTGAAAGTATATACTGGGGTATATAATTAACGTAAAAATTATTGATTTAGGATAAATATTATTGCTAAACGAATATATAATTTATTTTTATCTTTTTTGGACATTTCTATCATTTTATCTCTAATTTATTAAAGCATTCTGGGCAGGAAACCTCTCCAGGAAGATAATCTTTCACTTCTTTAATTTGTTTTTTAGTTAGTGGAAATTTGCTGTTACAATTGGAACAAATATGAACTGTGCTCTCTTTTTGTATAACTTCAATCTTTTTATCACAAACTGCCATCATTTTTTTGTCTTTAATTTTTTTTGCTATCTCTTTTTTTACTGCCCAGATAAACTTGTTATCGTTTTCTAATTTTATGGCCTGATTAATTTCAGATACTGCTTTTCCAAAATCTTCAGAATTTGAATAATAAAGGGCAAGGGCTATATGGGCCTTAGGATATTCAGTTACTGAAAGTAGTCTTTCTGATTCCATTTTTAAGATTTCTAGTGTGTTTTCATTATCATTTTTATAGAAATCCTCCATTAAGGCATCTACTCTTTTTTTTAATTTAGAATTAGTTAATTTCATTGTGAATAATTGAATATATACATATAAATAATTTTCTAATTAAAAAAAGGAATTGTAACATTTTTTATAAGTTGCTCTAGTGTACTTGATAGTAAAAAACTATTATTTTAATTCTTTAGAAATATTAGGTGTACGAACACAAGGAAAAACCCGAAAGTCTAACCAAGTGAAAGTACGTGCACAAGACAAGAGAAATCCCGAAAGACAACTCAAATCAAGTACGTTATTAGTATCATAATGGTTCTATATAAACTTTTCGATATAAACCATTGGTCCCATAAAAAAAAACTTTCCAAAATAATAACAATTAAAACCAATAATTTATTTTTCAAAGAATTTCATAAGTATTTCTTCTGGACCAAGATCATATCCAGAGAGTAAACCCATCGATATAAGTAATAAGAATATTAAAATAATAATAAGTATTATAATCCATATTTTCATAGTATAAATATATTGTTTAAGTTTATATCCCTTTCTATGCTTATAATTCTCCCAAATAATAACAATTAAAACCAATAATCTTCTCAGAGACAATTAACAAAGGTAAATATTGACTATGCCTCCGTATATAGAATATAATATTATATGTATATAAATATTGTTGTACCACAAAATATTTAATAAGAAAAGATAAATTAAAATAATAAATGAGGATCACAATTACAGGACCAAGGTCAGTAGGAAAATCTACTATTTCTAAATTATTAGCTAAAAAATTAAAATTAAAATATATCTCTTCAGATGAAATTGGAGAAAAACACACACAAAAATATGGGGGACTATCTGAGGCAATAAAATCAGGAAAAATAAAAGGGATGATAAAAAAAGATGGCTACAGTTTAATTAAAGAAGTGTACAAAAAAGATAATTTTGTTTTTGATTTAGCAGGAGGGGTAGTCTCTTCACAAAAATCCAAGGAAGCAAGCGAAAAAATTAGAAAAGTAGCAATAAAAAATTCTATAATAATTGGATTACTCCCTTCAAAAAACGAAAAAGAATCAATACAATTTCTATTCGAAAGAGAGAGAGAGAGAAAACATTTCAAATCAATAGATAAAATAGAACTATTTGAAAAGGTTGAAAAAGATTACAAAAAGTATCCTTTGCTATTCAATAAGATATGTAAAGAAATAATTTATGTTAAGGACAAAACACCAATTGAGATTGTAAAAGAAATAATTAAAAAATATAATATTATATGTATATAAATATTGTTGTTGTGAGTTATAATTATTTTTTAAAAGTATTTTTTACTCTTTTTGATTTTTTCAAATATAATGACCAAAGTAATGCAGGCCCAATATACACAATGTTTTGTATCATATTCTCATAACTTACACTTTCTATGAATTCAATATTCATTAACATTATAAGAAGGACAATCACGGATAAAATGATTGGTATCCAGTAATATATTATGGCTAAATTTATAAATTTTTTACGTTTTTCAGTCATTAAATAAAAAACATAAACACCATATAATGCACTCATCATAAACAAGACCCCAAATATGGCCATATTTTCTGATAAAAATGTAATGGTATCAACAGAATCTGCAAGAATCCCAAAAATTAGATGTAATAGGGGGAATATAAATAATCCTCCAAAACCACTTAATTTTTTAGCCATAATTAATATTAAAATTTATAATTTAAAAAATTATTGATATTATACAATATATAAATTTAAACTCATTATTAATTTTTTAGAAATATTAGGTGTACGAACACAAGGAAAAACCCGAAAGCCTAACCAAGTGAAAGTACGTGCACAAGACAAGAGAAATCCCGAAAGACAACTCAAATCAAGTACTTCATTAGTATCATAATAGCTATATATAAACATTTCGTTACAAAACTATTGATATAAATGCCACCAACTTAATTGCGAAAGATCATATATTACAATTAGCTGAAGAATTATCAAAAAAATTAATATTGCAATTAATATACCCAACTTTTTATGTCTATTTTTAAATGAAAATATAATTAATCCAACAAAAGCTAAAACACCAATCAAAGAAATAAATTTATCTCCAATTGAACAATCATCACTACTAATTGGACATAAGAGTAACACAATTGGCATAATATAAATTTGTGAAGGAGAGGCATAAATTTTGTTTATTATTATTTTTTCATCTGGCCAATAAATATCATTAGATTTTTTTATATCGCTTACGCCATATGCTTCTAAGTTCAAATCATCATTATGTCCTCTCCATTTTTCTCCAAAAAATATTACATTGTCTCCTTTTGAAAATTTATCATAATTCTTTAAATAAGTAGGTAATGCAATAACCATTTGAATTGAATCCACTTCCACTGAATAACGCGCAAGTGAATCTCCATAGCTCAAATCTAATTTTTCTAAAATAACTCCTTCCTTTAAATCTTCTCTTGGAGGATCATAAATAAGCGGGGCCGAAATAAGTGGAAGAATAATAAAAATCAATAATAAAGCAGAAAGTGTTACTATTTTTTTTATCATAGATATTTTTTAATTTACTTCTATTTAAATTTAACGTAAAAAATATTGATTTTTCAAATAGATCCATAGCGTTTAATTTTGTTCACTAGCTTTATTAAAACCAATAATTTTCTCAGAGACAATTAACAAAAGTAAACATTGACTATTTCCTCCGTATATAAAATATAATATTATATGTATATAAATATTATTGTAATGAAGAAAAGATTTATATGCTAAAAATTTTAACTATAATTTATGAGGGTTATATCTTGGAATATAAAAGGGGCAAATAAAGATAGTTTAGTTTGGGATTTATTGCTGAAACACAAACCAGATATAATTTTACTCCAAGAGGTAGGCGATATTCCGGAAAAAATCAAGAAAATATTTGATATATTGTCACGTACTGCAATTCGCAAAAATGGAAATCCTCAAAGATTTAACACTGCAGTTCTTGCAAGGGGAAAAATAATTGAAGAAATAAAATTAGAATCTTCTCACAAATGGGTTAATGATATTGTGGATGAATAGATTAAGAAAAACTTTAAAAGTACCTTGATTGCTCCATTATGATGCTAAAACATATAGATTCGAAGGATGAGTTTATTTCTTTATTGGATTATTATATTGCTTGTTTAGAAAAAGAAGATATGTCTTCTCTTAAATTCAATTATAGGTTGGAAGGAAAGAAATTTTTCTCTAAATTTTTCAAGAAGGAAAGATTTTTTATTGAAAGACAAGAGCAGATTGGGATTAGGAAGACTCCCCAAATTGAAGATTTTTTAAAAGACTGTAAATTAGGTTCTATGGGCACGCCTTTATTTTATGGATATCCTTTAATTGTTGATTCTGATGGATCTATTAAACCTCTATTTTTTGTTGAAATTTTTTTTGAAGAGAGAGATGGAGTTATTATAGTTACTAAAGAATCTACTAAACCTGAGTTTAATCATTATATCTTGAATAAAGAAAAATATTGCGCGGAAGAAGTGGAGAGGATATGTGCAGAAATTGATGTAGAGGATACTTTTATGATAAAAGTGGACAAAATCTCTAAATTACTAAAATTGAATAGTGATTCTTTAGGAGTAGACCTAAATCATGGGCCTTTTTTAATAAAATCGGAAACTCAATTATTGAATAAATCATGTATAACAGATGCGAAGACATTGCACTACTAATAAATAAAGTAGAGATCGTTCCGATCTCTTTAATTTATTAAATAAATGGTACGATTCTCTCAACAAGTTGAGAGAGAACCGCACCAAGGCGTTCTAAGAGTTGAGTACTCTAGATTTTATGTCAGCTATTTCCTTCATCAAATTATAAAGTGTTTCCTGAATCTTAATTGTTTCAGGATCTTCCTTTAATTTGTCTGTACAATGGGCAGATAGAGATTTGTATCTCGCCCTTGCGTCACTTTTTAGCTTTTCATAAAGTTCCGTATCGACCATTAGGTGAATTTGAGAGTTTTTAACCATCTTCATCACCTCTGATTGATTTTTTCTTCATCTCTTTTAGTTTGGAGATTATTTCTTCTCCAATGTTTTTTTCTTTTGCCATTTTTGTTTTCAAATGGCCATAGCAAAAAACTAGGTAATCTTGTGGAGTAGGGGAGGTATATTATTTTTATGATAGTCACATACAATAATTATACATAAAATAATCTTATAGTTACTGAAAAGGCGACAATTTTTTATATTAAAACTAACTTCCTTTTTTCTAGTAAGGGGGTTTATTAATATGAAAAGGGGCTTGTTAATATTATGTTTATTTAGTTTATTATTTATAGTTAATTCTGTTGAAGGTGCATTTTGTGGTGGAAATGTTACTTGTAATTGTGGAGATAATGTAACAGTTGATACTGTTTTAACTTATGATTTATTGGATTGTAATAATGATGGTTTGTTTTTAAATTCGAATGTTGTCTTAGATTGCCAAGGTCATAAAATATCCAGAAATTTATCTCAAGGTGGTTTTAATGGAAGTGGGGGGGTATCTACTGGCGGCCCATGGCCTAGACTAATGAATAATACAGTAAAAAATTGTGTAATTGAATATTTTGATAAAGGAATATATTCTTATGGTTCAGAATATAACCAAATATTAAATAATATTCTTAGAAATAATTCATATGGGATTTATGGATCTCTTGCTTCTAATGGAACTATAAAAGGTAATGAGATTTATAACAATTATAGAGGAATTCATTTTGGTTATAGCAGTGATAATAATATTTCTGGAAACATAATTAGAGATAATAAAGAAGGGATTATATTCCATTATAACGGGGGGGAAAATAATATTATTTGGGCAAATAATTTTTCTAATAATAAAAATGAATCTGGTGTTTCTTTAAATGCTTACAGTTATAGGCACAATATTTGGAATTTTGGAAAAATGGGAAATTATTGGGATGATTTTGATCATAATAATTCTGGATATCCTATTTATTACAATATTGAGAGGGAATCCTACACGAATAGAGATTATTGGCCTGTTGGGAGTTCTGGTTGGCCACATTTTAATTCAACTCCCAATCTAACCGCAATAGAAGGAGAATTATATAATTATGAAATTATTACAAGCTTAGTTCCAGAAGATTATGGGACTTTAACTCTATCTCTTTTGAACCCACCAAAAGGAATGATTATTGCAGAAAATGGGCCAACACGTTGGATTAATTGGACTCCAAATTATTTTCAAGCAGGAGAAAATGAAATAAGTATATTGGCAGAGTATTCTGATAATGAAAGTGCTTTTAATTATTCAAATACCCAAAATTTTACAATAACTGTTTTGAATACTCCTGTTGCAGATTTATCAATTTCTGAATCAGACATATATTTGAGTGATAATAATCCTACTCAAGGAGAACTTATTTGGTTTACTGCTTTAATTCATGATGTTGGAGAAATAACTCCAGAAAGTATTAAAGTTTATTTTTATGTTTATGATGGAGAAGATATGATATCAAATGGTTATCAAATTATTGATACAACTAAAAAAACAAAGTATGAAAATCTTCCAAAAGTGGTAGAAGAAGAAATAGCTAAGGAAAATGTTTATGCAGTTCAATCTGCTTGGAATACAATTCCGGGAGATTATGAAATTTATATTGAAATTGATTCAAATAATGAAATAATTGAAATGAATGAAACTAATAATATTGCATTCAAACCTTTCCAAGTAAGAACTGTTCCTGATTTAATAGTTGAACCTAATGATATGTTCTTTTCTAACCCAAGCCCAGATGAGGGAGAAGAAATAACAATATTCTCAATGATTCACAATTCAGAGAGTGTAAACACAACTAATTTTTATGTTCAGATATATTATGATGATCCTTCTAATATGATTGCTGAAGAAATTATCTATATTGAAGAAAATGGAACTCAAGTGATATTATCTCCATGGACTGCTATGGCAGGAGAGCATAATATCTATATTGATGTAGATCCATATGAAGAAGTAGAAGAACTAGATGAAACAAATAATTTTGCATCAAGAATTATTAATGTTATCTCAACAGGAAGTCTTCCTCCAGTTATGTC
>Ga0209249_1001779_pt1 | contig 19268 bp, 14 predicted proteins | sample SaaInlV_200m_DNA_4_FD_184653 | JGI IMG/M metagenome (GOLD analysis project Ga0209249, IMG submission 184653) | Marine microbial communities from expanding oxygen minimum zones in the Saanich Inlet - SI037_S3LV_200m_DNA (SPAdes) (version 2) | ecosystem: Environmental > Aquatic > Marine >...
GAAAGCGGCAGATGCATTATAGCCGTTTTTTAAAGCTTTTTCGCGCCAATTGTCCATTTCAGGGTTGTTGCCAATATCGTTTGCTAAATAATGAACTCCCGAATTTACTGCCTGTCCGGTGGGACCAAGTTTCTGTCTTTCATTGTTCAAATCAATGTTTATGGTTTTTAAATAGTCGCCCATAACCCCTGCCGATGCAACCGGTTCAACTATGTTAGAATTCTCGTCAACTATTCCAATCCACGCCATTCTGAATTTGCCGTCTTCAACTGCAATCCGGCAAACCTCATCAAAAAGCGATTGTTTGTTTTTAATCCTGACAATGGTTTGATTAATATTGCTGAGTACTGCATAAACACGGTTTGCATTTTTAATTACTTCTTCGGCTTTTTTCTTATCAGTGATATCTTCGCCCGAACTTAATGCCCCTATTATTTTCTGTTTATCATTTTTTAATAATTTATTGTTCCAGGCAATTAATCGGAGTTCCCCTTTTTTGTTTACAATAAAGTTTTCGTAAGATTCGATGCTTTTTACTTTACCCGTAATTGATTTCTCAAAAAACTCTTTTATTTCAATCCTCTGAATTTCAGGGATAAAATTATCGATCCAATTTTTACCAATAATTTCATTCTTTGAATATCCCAGCACCTCGCAACCCCTTTGGTTTATTTGTAAAATATTTCCTTTACTGTTAAGAACAATCATCACGACCCCGGCAGTTTCGAAATATTGACGTGCTTTATTTCGTTCAATTAAAATTTTTTCCTCTGCTTTTTTACGTTCCGAAATGTCGTTAAAAACAACTACTGCACCGTTTAGTTTTCCTTCTTTGTAAATTGGTGTCGATGTATATTCAACTGGGAAAGAAGTTCCGTCTTTTCTCCAAAATACTTCGTTGGCAATTTTATGAGTTAAACCATTTTGATAAGAAGAATTAATTTTACATTCATTTTTAGGATATTTTGAACCATCGGATTTGTGATGGTGATGATTTTCGTGCATTTCTTTTCCAATCAAATCTTCTTTTGCAAAGCCGAGCATATTTAATGCAGTTTGATTTACAAAAATTGCTTTTCCATTATCATCAAGCCCGTAAATACCTTCTCCGGCATTTTCCAACAACGATTTATTTAATTGAAGTGCATTCGCCACCTCTGTAGTTCTTTCGGAAATTAGTTCTTCAAGTTCTTCGTTTAATTGTTGAAGTGACTCTTCTGCCAATATCAACTCCTGATTTTTATTCCTTGCAGCTTCGAACGTAGAAATTAGTAACGAAAGCATTCGTTGTGGCTCGGTAGTAATAACCCTCTTTTCACCATCAATAACCGTCTCAAAACTTATCTCTTTAGATTGAATATTATTTTTTTGCGACCTGGTGATTGTTTGCTTTACATAAGAAATAAGGAAATCGTTACTATAAGGTTTATTAATAAAACTGTCTGCTCCGCACTCAATACCCTCCAGCACATCTTTTTTATTGGTTAATGAAGTTAATAATATTACCGGAATATGCCTGGTTGTTGAATTTGCTTTTATTTGTCTGCATAGTTCAAAGCCATTAATATTTGGCATTTCTATGTCGCTGATAATGAGAGATGGTTTGAGTTTGGAAAGTATCGAAATAGCTTCTTTACCATCAAGGGCTACAAAAATTTTGTAGTGGTTTCGTTCGAGTAAAAATTTTAAACGCGCAGCTTGAGTGCGGCTATCTTCTACTATTAATATTTCAGTCATGGTTTATTTTTTGCTATTTTGTTTAGTTCAATATCTTATTACTCCCCTATTTTTCAGTTCTCTATTTTTAGTTTTTATTTTTAAATTTTTTTATTTTCCTTTTTTATTTATTCTTCTTTTACAAATGCAGATAAATATTTTATTATGCCATCGGGTGAAAAAATGTGGGTGGCTGCATTAAGTTTTATCGCCTCGCCGGGCATTCCATGTACAACCGAACTTTCTTTATCCTGTGCAATGGTTATTGCACCTTTGTCTTTCATTTGTTTTAATTCATTTGCACCATCTTTTCCCATTCCGGTTAGAATTATGCCTGTTGCCGAGGAGCCAAAATTTTGAGCAATGCTTTGAAAGAGATAAGAAACTGATGGCCTCAACCCATTTTCCGGTGCGTGGTTGCTTAGTATTATGCGGAAATTATTTCCAAGGCCCATGTGAAAACCATCGGGGGCAAGATAAGCGTGACCTGGTAATGGGTATTCGTTATGTTTAGCAATATGGATTGGGAAATTACATGCAAGGGCAAGCCACTCTGCAAAACCGTCGAGGAAACCGGGTGAGAGGTGCTGAACAATAAGCAATGGGACAGGAAAGTTTTTGGGCAAGCCTGAAATAATTTTCTGGAGTAGTGGCGGTCCCCCTGTTGAAACACCAATGGCAATTAGTTTTGATTGGGAAGAAAAATCTTGCTTTGCATGTAATGAAAACGAAGGATGTGCCGGTTTTTTTAAATTTCGCCCGTTGCGCTTTATAACTTTTATTTCCGACATCAATTTGAGGGTTTCGATAAGTTTACCGGCCTCTGCTTTGTGGTCAGGGTACCTAAGGCCTGGTGGCCGTAAAAGTACTGCTAAAGCACCGGCCTGTAGCATTTTAAACGAATAAGCGACTTCTCTGGCTTTTGCATTTCCACTAACAATTATAATTGGTGTAGGGATAGTTTCCATAATATGGCGTGTTGCCTCAAAACCATCCATTTTTGGCATATTTATATCCATCGTTATTATGTCGGGGCGAAGTTTTTTAACTGCATCAATGGCATCTTTACCATTAACAGCTTTACCTACAACATTAAGTGCCGGATCGGAATTAATAATATGAATCAGTAACTCCTGCATCACTCGTGAATCTTCTACAATCAGAACTTTTATCATACGGATTAAATTATGTCCATTTTCTCATTGGACCAATGTTTTTTACAACTGGTCTCTTACTATTTACAAACTATTAAAAGCCTCATTAACAACAGTTTTGCCTTCTTTTCAATTGTCAATAAAAGAATTTTGTTATTTCACTTTTTTGTAACATCTAAAATTTTCAAATTATTTTATAGTAGCCTTTTGACCGCTTCCAATAAATTACTTTGTTTAAAGCTGCTTTTTATAATATATGCATTGGCGCCAACTTCCATACCGTGTTCTCGATCTTCGCGCGAATCAAGAGCGGTTACCAGCACAACCGGTAATTCACCCAGCTTTTTATCTTTGCGAATTTTTGCCGTAAGCTCAAACCCGCTCATCCGCGGCATATCAACATCCGATACGAGCAGGTCGAATTCTCCTGTAAGGACTTTGGTGAATGCATCGGATCCGTCAACTGCAGTTACTACCTGGTACCCACCTGATTCCAGAATATTTCTTATTAATGTTCGTGATGTGATTGAATCTTCTGCCACCAGTAGTTTGTGCTTTTTGAGTGATTTTTTCTTTTCATCGCTTGAAATAATAAATGCCATTTCTGTTCGCGTAGCTGATTTCATTAAATCAGAAACATTAAGTACAGGCACAACCTTGCCCGAACCCAGTACACAAGCACCCGATATATTACGTACCCTCTTTAACTGTTTTCCCAATTCCTTTACAAGTACCTCTTGTTCTCCAAGAATTTCATCAACATGAAAAGCTATCCGAATACTGTTAAATGCCAGAACTAAAATCCGGAAAAAGGTTTCTGAAGACTTATTATCTGAAATGTTGGGAGAATATCCAATGTCATGGGTATCCAATCCAAGTACATTTCCTAAACTCACCAATGCAACAACCTGATTATCGATTATTATTGTTTCTCTGTTTTCGACTGTCTTTATTTCTGCTTTTTTTATCCTTTTTGTATGTTCTACATTAACAGTTGGCAATATAAACAAATGGCCTGCTGCTTCTACCAAAATCCCCCGAAATGTGGAAAGTATAAGCGGCACAATCAGGCTAAAAGTTGTACCTATTTTAGTTTGGCTTTCTACACTTATTGTTCCGCCAAGTTTACCAATCTTTTCTTTGACGATGGCCATACCTAAACCACGTCCAGATACATCAGTAATTAATTTACTTGTTGATATTCCTGATTGGAATATTAAGGACGATTTTTCTGAAATGCTTAATTTTGATACCGCTTCCTCCGAAATAATACCTGCTTTTATTGCTGTATTACACAATTTATCCCAGTCAATTCCATTGCCATCATCAGAGATGATAATTTCTAATCGGTGGTTTTCTGTAATCCTGAATAAAAATTTAATTGTGCCCCGGGCAGGTTTATTTATATTTTTACGTTCCTTCGGTTTTTCGATTCCATGGTCAACACAATTCCTAATCAGATGAATGAGTGGATTCTTCAGTTCTTCCAATATCCGTTTATCGACTTCTATCTCTTTTCCACTAATAATTATTTCAATGTCTTTATCCTGATTGCGTGCAAGGTCACGAACAAGTCTTGGAAACGTTTCAACAACCGAGGCAACAGGAAGCATTAATATGGTTTTCATTCCGTCAATGTGATCGTCCACCAATCGTTTGTTTATACGTATGTCGTTTTCAAAAGCTTTTGTAAGGGTATTCAATTTATCCTCAACGTCGTTTAATCGATGTTCATTTAATTCTTGCCACTCATTGTAATGAACTCCATCAATTTTGGATTTTTTGTTCTTCCATTTTTTTAAATCATTCTTCCATTTTTCAATATTATCGTTTATATCCTGTAATTCTGCAAATCTTTGAATATGAGCAATTCTTGTTTGGATCATTTCTTCTGCCTGCAGAAATAAGGGCTTAAGTTTTGCACTGGCTATCCTTACTGTTTCAGATACTACCGGATCTTTTTCGGGGATGTCTGGCAAGGGTGTATTGCCCAGATTTTTATGTTTTGGCTTGAATGAGGAATCTTCATTTTGGGATACCTGGTTTTCACACTTGTCTTTGGTAAGTTCACGTAATTGGTTAATGAGCTTTTTAACAATAACAAATTCTGAAGGAGCTTGTTTTGTATCCGTAATAGAAACTATCTTTTTAATGGTATCAACGGTGTTATGAAACAAGTCATAATTTTCGGGTTTTAAAGAAATTTCATTTTGCTTTAAAGCAGCAAAAACATCTTCCAGGGTTTGACAAATTTTTTCAACGTCTCTTCTATCTACCGATCGGGCTGCTCCTTTTAAACTGTGGGCTGCGCGAAAAATAGTTTCAATAATTCCCGTCGATTTTTTAGTTTTATGAGATTTTTCTAATTGTATCAGCCCCTCGGAGATTGTCTGAAAATGTTCTTCTGACTCTTCGATAAAAGTTGCCTGAATATGCCTTAGAAATTCTTCTTCCTGAATATCCATTTTTATAACAGCACTTAGAGTTTGTATAGCTCAACAATTTGTTTTAGTTTCAATCCTAATTCATTCAAATCCTGTGCGGTGTCCTTAGATTGTTTCATTCCCGATGCATTCTCCATTCCTGCTTGTTTGATACTTTCCATCGCCAGGCCAATTTGCTCCATACCAACTAGTTGTTGCTGGCTCGATGCAGCAATCTGCGTTGTGGCATGCATTGCTTCATTCGTATTTTCAGATAACAGCCGTATTGATTCGCCTGCTTCTAACGATTGTTTAACCCCAATTTCTACTGCTTTACTTCCCTGTTCGGTCGCCATTACAGCAGCACTTGTTGCCTTTTGGATTTCATTCAAGATTCCGCGTACCTGTGCAGTGGCTTTTTTTGATTGTTCGGCCATAGTTTTAATTTCCTGTGCTACTACAGAAAAACCTTTCCCTTGTTCTCCGGCTCTTGAAGCTTCAATTGCAGCATTCACCGCCAATAAATTACTTTGGTCGGCAACATCGTTTACCGATGCAATAATACTCCCTATTAATTGGCTTTGCTCGCTTAAATTAACAATTGTATTTGCAATGGTGGCCATTTGCTCGCGGATATCGTTCATTCCGGAAATAGTTTTTTCAACTGCTTTTTGTCCGGTCGTAGTCACCTGGACTGTTTGTTTCGCCCCTTCAGAAATATTTTTGGCTTTATCGGTCGATAACTGTGCAGCCTGACAAACTTCTTCTACCGTTGCCGATGTTTCGCTGATAGATGAAGCTGCTTCGGCTGTCCCGGCAGCAATTTGTGAGGTGGTTGCAAGAATTTCGCTGGAAGAACTTGCAAGGGTGTTTACCCCTTCTTTTATTTCAGAAAATTGTTTGCGCAGGTTTTTCTGCATCGCTTTAAATGAGTCGGCCAATACACCAATTTCATCATCCCGGTTTATTTCAATTTTTTGTGTTAAGTCACCATTTGCCAGAAATCCTGAAACTTTTTTAAGCTGAACAATTGGTTTAGTAAAATAGCGGGCAAACCAGACTGCAAAAAATGCAACCAATAGTGCCATTAAAAATCCAATGATCAATATTTGATTGCGCAATTGTGTGGCTGCCAATACAACTTCCGCTTCATCAATTTCTGCAACCATTAACCATTCAAAATCGAGCCCAAACGATTCATTTAGCCCAATATGATCATAAAAGCTTAATACTGAAACATCTCTATAATCTTTGGTGACATGGATTCCGGTTTGATGCTTTAGTCCTAATCTGGTACTTTCAGTATCAACTTTTGTTTTTAAGATTGTTGATTCTTCACTAAATCTGGAATCAGACCTCATTAAATAATCGTCGCCAACTAAATAGGTTTCACCGGTTTCGCCGAGCCCGGTATAATTAGTCATTATATTATTAATCCGTTGTGTACTAATTTGTAAGGCTAATACTGAGATTAGTTTACCATCATTGTCAAAAACCGGGGTTCCGATAAACGAAGCAGTTTCACCGGTAGGTTCGTGATAGTTAAAATCAATCATGGTAGGTTCCTGTGTTTGCACGACATTTTTCCATAATTTTGCTAAGCCAATGTCTTTGTATTTTCCGGTCGAAAGGTTTATACCTAAATCAACTCCTTCGGATACGGTGTACATAATATGTCCGTGTGCAGCGCAGATAAAGTAAATATCGGTAAAATCATAAGCATCTAAATACTCTCTAAAGAATGGATCTATTTCAGAATATATTTTCTTATATCTTTCTGAATTTACATTAAAAGGGCCAAGTGGCGTTGCCCCTCCGTTGTCGTGATATTCTTTTAACTTATTAAAAGCTTCTACCGTATTTTGTGCTTTTGCAAGAACTGCTATATCCCTATATTTTCTACCTAAAAATAAAATAATTCGTTCGCTCATGTGATTGCCAACGGATTGCAATTGGTTGAAATCGCTATTTTTAAGAGCCTTGCCGGCGCTTTTGTTACTTATTACATCAATAATTGCTATAGGAATAATTGATATTAGCAAAAACATAATGATCAATTTTGTACTGATGCTTTTTAAAAATAAATACTTTTTTCTCATTGTTTATCCCTCCATTTTTTGTTTTTAATCAAAGAGTTACATCTTCATTAATAATGATTTTTTTATCAGACAACAGTTTCTTTGCATCTAAAACAATCATCCGGTTGCTTGCAATGCCAAGAAGATATTCTTTTCTTATACCTGTATGAGTTGGTAGAGGTGGTTGCAATTCATGTGTTGCAATATTTTGAATCCCTGCTATTTCATCGGCCAGAATTCCAAACTCCATCAGGTTATTGCGGATAATAATCAGTTTATTAAGTTCGCCCAAACCCTTATCGGGTAAGTCGAAGAATTTTTTAATGTCAAGCACCGAAATAATTTGCCCCCTAACGTTAACAATGCCAAGTACAAAAGGTGGTGTACCCGGAAGTGGGGTGAAATCGATTAGTGGAATTGCTTCACGTACAAAAGCAGTTTCTATTCCATAGGTTTCTGTAGCTAAGTGGAATACTATAATTTCGGTAAATACCTGATGAACCGGTTCATCTTTTTGCTCGATTGCCAGAAGCCGTGCACGGTCTTTAAGGAGTAAACGCTTTTCTTCCCGTGATAAATCAACAAATGTTTCCGTGGATAAATCCTGTTTCTTTTTCATGTAATACTATTAATTTTGATTGCTGATTCTTCATTTATTTAATCCTATCTTTTTTAAATCCATCAACATAGTGAAGGAAATTATCCGGATGTATTTTTCCAATAGCAAAAGCACAACTTCAAAATTTTTAATTGTTTGGTTCATATTGTTACTTTTTTTATTGCTTTTTCTAATAATTTAGCTTCATCGATTGAAAGGAATTTATCCAGGTCGTTGATAAGAATAAGATTAGCACCTAAATTTGCAACACCAGAAATATAATCTGTAAATGGAAATTCTTGTTCTGCATTAACAATTTGCCTTGGGTTCAATTCAACTATGCCAGTAACTGAATCTGTTATTATCGCTACTAAGCGTTTTTTAGTTTGCGCAATAATAAATTGATTCTCAGGCTCTATCTCACGACAAGGAAGGTTAAATAGTTTGCGTATATTAAACACCGTTATAATCTTACCATGATAATTAATAACACCAGTAATAATCTCAGGTGCTTTTGGCAAGGGGGTAATTTCCACAGCAGCTACTACACGTTCAATAGTCGATAAATCGAGTGCATAGCTCAATTCGTCGAGAGAGAAAACCAAAATCTTAATATTGTCGTAATGTTGTATTTCTTCCATTGATTTTCTAAAGGTTTAAGATGAAAAAATTAGAATATGGAGAAAAAGAAAAGTATGCAAATACTTATAACTTAAAGTTTAAAGAATTTAAATAAAAAATCAAAGTTTTTAATATCCAACACCAAACTCCTTATTTCAGCTAACAAAAATTGTAATTATTACTTTACATACAATATTTGCAAGTGCGAAACAAAATACCAATAACATAAATTTGAAAGAAATAACTTGTTATCATAAAAATTGTTATTTCTTTTGAAACTCATAAATAAAATGTGTTAATATTTTGTGTGTACAGGCTTGTTCCCGAAATCTTCCTTGTTGTTCCTACGCAATGGAGATCAGCCAATTATCGTTTACAAGTTACAATATTTTATCAAGAAAAAAAACACCTCTTTTTTTATATCAGGGATAAAAATTGCAAAAATTCAGGATGAATTCAAACTTAAGTTTATAAACTATTCATATTTAACAACTTATAAACACCTATTTGTTTTTATACAAACTTTTGCTGTCAATTAATGAAACAAATAAAAAGGATATTTCTAAAAGGATTAGAGAATATTAATCCATACTAATTTATAACGATTTTCTTTTCTTTTACATAGAAGGTTTATCTAAATTTTTGTGCTTGGCGATTGCGATTTTTTTTATTTATTTCTGAATGCGGATTTGTGTTATATAGTCTAGCCTGAACTATTCATAAATTTATCTATTCCTAAATCAAACTGCTTTGAATAAAGAGAATGCTCGATTCTCGCTTCTCAAAATAGCTAAGGCTATTTCTGCGAGGCTCAACTCTGCGCTTCCCTTTATTCTGTGCATTTTGAATTCTCATAACGAAAAACTCATGAATAATTCAGGTAAGTGCTGTCAATAAAGCTGGGAACTTTTTAAAGAAAACACCAAAACACCAATAAACAAATCACAATTGATCCCCAATTATCAATATTCAAATGCTCGAAACATTTTGAATTTTGGGATTTGGTGTTTGTGATTTGTCAATTGCTGGACAAGCTTGAATTCTGGTGCTAATTGATTGCCCATTTCTTTCACACCCCCTTGACTTATCGTTACGGGAAGAATAAAAATAGCCACCGCAAAAGAAATTCACCGGGTGACGGAAAGTCATCCGGTGAATTGCCAACGCTAAAAGGCTAAGCCATGAAATTGTGTATAATACTAATTTAACAACCAAATGTCGCATACTTTCGTTTTACTCAGCATACTCCTTTGTTGTAGTATCGGCATTAACCATTATAAACTTCGAAATTGCCATGCGGCATTTCAAAGTACAATTGGTATAACATAAGCTTTTTAATATAATTTTACTACGGTGTTACAAAGCCACTGAGCGATAAAAATGTTAAACATTTAGAGTAAGAGAATCATGTTTGGGTCCAATATTTTTCTTCAATACCTAAAATATTGATTGCAGGAAATGTAGTTCACTTCACTGTTCTTGTTCTTCAGATAAGCAATTAAAGTTTCGGCGGCCGATAATGTTTGCACTTGCCCGTTGTCGGGGAAATAAAAGTCGTGAACAGCTGGTATGTAATCATTTATTCCCACTCGAAGAAGATAGTCGTCGGGAATTTCGCGGTTTTGCAAATCGTTTATTTGAATATTGTCTCCAATTTTTTTGATGATTAATCCTGAATAATAAAATCCGGAACCTGTTCCAACCAGAAATTCCTTTATTTCAGCAACCGTCATTTCATAAATTACAGTGCCGTTATTAAAGGGTTCAATTTCGTATATTTCCCGAATGGTAATATCGCCTTCGTCTAACGAAGACCGAATTCCTCCTGTATTCTGAAACGCAACATCCACATTCATTTGAAGCCGCATGGCGTCGGTATAAAAACAGCCTACCTGATTTCTTTCGTGGAATTGATGCGAATAGCCAATTACTTCTTGCAAATATGGCAGGTCATTGTAATCGTCGATTAAGGCTTTTAATTCCGAATCGTATTCAATATAATTTTCCAGCTCAATTAATTCAAAATTTGCAGTTTGTATAGATTTGTTATTTACAGTTAATTCAATTTTTCCAAGGTATTTTAAATAACCGCCCGATTGAAAAATTGGAATATTATTTACCATTTCATCAATAAGTAAATGATTGTGCCCTCCAATTATCATATCGAAAAAGTTGTTTTGTTGTGCCAATTGAACATCTCCCATTTCATCTTCGTAACCACTGTAGCCGAGGTGGGAGAGGGCGATAAATAAATCTGAATTTTCTACTTTTTTTGTTTGTTCGTATTGCCAAACTATAGTTTCTGCCCGTTCAAAAGTAAAGTTTTTAACTTTCCAGGGGTGCGTCGAAGGAATTACATCTCCGGGTTTACCGCCGGTTTCTACCAGTCCTAAAAAAGTAACTTTTAAATCTCCAACAGAAATGGTTGAATAAGCATTTGTTTGTGGAACTCCCGTATTTTCCATGTCAACATTTGCGCAAATCCATTCAAAATCCGACTGCGAAATTCTGTCTTTTAATGCCGACGTTCCATAGTCAAAATCGTGGTTTCCTAAAATCGAAATATCAAAACCAATTTGGTTCATCACATCAATTATTGGAAAACCTTTTTCGGGATGATTATCAACCACCGGATTTCCTGAGAACATATCACCGCTGGCAGCTACAATTACGTTTGTTTTTTCTCGTTCGGTGTCAATTATGTGTTTTACTTTTGCGAAATTATCGATTTGCCCATGAACATCGTTTACAAAAAAAATGGTAAGGTTTTTTGTTGTATTTTCAATTAGCTTGTCTTTGGAACATGCCAAAAGAAAGACTGTCAAAACCAAAAGAATGGTACGAATTGTTTTCATGATGTAAAGTTATTGATTTTACCGAATCTATCTTTTACGAACAGATAAAATCAAAACCATTTAACTTTACTTACTTCAGCATAAAATTCAGGAATAATGAAAATTTTTAAAGTTGACTATCCCCGTGGCAAACCAAGGGTATTTCGCCAACTTTATTTTCAGCAAAAAAGCTGAAAAACCGAATTTTCATTATTTCATCCACTGTCAGTCATTCGAATGACATCTCCCCTAAAATTTGGGGAGAATATAAGGAAACCTAGTGGCTAGCCACTAGGAATTAATTGATTAAAAAATACAATTGAAAAAATTTTCTGAATTATTTTACAACCAATATTTTTTTGTGAACAGATTTCTCACTACCAACTATATTAAGCGAATATAAACCCGCTGGAACTCCTTCTAAATTTATTTGCTACTTTATTTGTTTTCCCGTAATATCAATAAAACTTGCACATGGTTCAATAAATTTATTGCTTAAGGAAATTTGTATTTACCATCGAAATGTTGATTTTATCTAAGTTTCATTTCAAAACGATTAAAAGTATCTTACAAATTTACAAATGATAATCTGTGTTAATGTATTGGTTATTAACACAATTGTATGATGTAGTAATTAGTGCTGTTTATTAATATCCATAAAAATTACCTAAAAATCGTGCATTTTTACACTTTATTTTTATAAAAATTTAGTTGCTTTGCAAAATGAAGTTTTTTAACGTTTTTATAAAAATCATTTATTGGAATATCTTTCAATTTGTTACCTGATTGAATAAGACAATCAAATTACAGATTCCGAAACTTGTAACAGATGAACGGAATAATATAAAGCAATTAATAATACAGTTTATCAATAAGAACATTTAAACATTTAAAATCATAAAAAAATGGCAAATTATTTTAATTCACTTCCCTTGCGCCTTCAGTTGGAGCAATTAGGAAAATGCGATTTTATGGATGAATCTGAATTCGCAGATGGTGTAAAAAAACTGGTAGGTAAAAAGATAGTGGTTCTGGGTTGTGGTGCACAGGGCCTTGCACAAGGGCTGAATATGCGCGACAGTGGATTGGATATTTCTTACGCAATCCGTCAGGTTGAAATCGATGAGAAACAAATCTCGTATCAGAATGCTGTAGAAAATAAATTTGAGGTTGGTACTTTCGAGGAGATGATTCCTACTGCCGATCTGGTTTTAAACTTAACTCCCGATAAATATCACACTCCTGTTGTAAATGCAGCGGTTCCATTAATGAAAAAAGGAGCATGTCTTTCTTATTCTCATGGTTTTAATATTGTGGAAGAAGGAATGCAAATTCGTGAAGATCTTACTGTTATTATGGCTGCCCCAAAATCTCCGGCTACAGAAGTTCGTGCCGAATTCTTGCGTGGATTTGGGGTCCCAACTTTAATTGCTGTTCACCGCGAAAACGATCCGAATGGAGATGGATTGGATATTGCAAAAGCATATTGTGTTGGTACCGGCGGTCATAAAGCTGGTGTATTGCATTCCTCGTTTGTAGCCGAAGTTAAGTCGGATTTAATGGGTGAACAAACCATTCTTTGTGGAGTATTACAAACCGGCTCAATACTATGTTTCAATAAAATGGCTGAAAAAGGAATTGATGCTGGTTATGCCTCAAAGTTGGTTCAGTATGGTTGGGAAACAACAACAGAAGCTTTGAAATTAGGTGGAATTACACACATGATGGATCGTCTTTCGAACCCTGCCAAAATTGAAGCATTTAAATTGGCAGAAGAATTAAAAGGAATTATGCGCCCCTTGTATGAACATCACATGGACGATATTATGTCTGGGAAATTCTCGTCAACAATGATGGAAGACTGGGCTGCTGGTGATAAAAATCTGTTGAAATGGCGAGCCGCAACCGGTGAAACAGCATTTGAAAAAACTCCTGCAGGAGCTGTTGAAATTAGCGAGCAGGAATATTTCGATAATGGAACTTTAATGGTTGCATTTGTAAAAGCAGGTGTTGAATTGGCGTTTGATGTAATGGGTGAGGCTGGAATTAAAGAAGAGTCGGCATACTACGAATCGTTGCACGAAACACCTTTAATTGCAAATACAATTGCCAGGAAAAAACTGTTCGAAATGAACCGTGTAATTTCAGATACTGCTGAGTATGGTTGTTATTTATTTGACCATGCATGTCAACCTTTGTTAGCCGATTTTATGGGTAAAATTGATACCGATGTTATTGGTAAAAATTTCAACGATGGAAAAGACGGGCATGTTGATAACAACGAATTAATTGAAATTAATGACGAAATTCGTTACAGCGAAGTTGAAATTATTGGTGCGGAATTGCGAGAAGCTATGGAAGCTATGGAAGCGATTATCTGATTTGATTTTTAAAATAAAGGAATGTAGAAGCAATGATATCAAAAATGGCCACGTTGAAAGATGTGGTCATTTTTGATATTTATACAACTGGTGGATTAGGGATCAATTGAAATTTTAGGGGTCTGTCAGAAACTGAATTTATTTTGACAATTTACTTTAAAATCTTATCTCAACAAACAGTATTTTAGTAGCTGGCGAAAAAATTGTTTTGCTCTGCCTCGGAAATAGTCAAGCTAATAATTTTCTTATTTTTGTAATTATTTAACACCGGATTATGGAAGACTTTAAGAACAAATGTTTTGTGTGTCAAACAAAAATCACGGCCAATAATTCTGAATTAAATTTAGAAGTAAACCTCCCGGTTTGTAATTCGTGTAAAGGCACTGAAAAGGAAAAACAAAAAACAGAAGAATATTTAGATAGTTTAGCCGACGACCTGGTTTGTGGCTGCATTTAAGGGCATCTCTAAAATAAAAAAACCGCGATTCCTCGCGGTTTAAAAATTGCTTTTTTATGCTGGTTAATTTAAAAGATGTGTGTAACCATCGTTAATTAAGTCGGGCAAAAAACATGCGATTAAACCAAGTGCTGTTTCATCATCAACTTTATTGGGTGTTATTATTTGTTGCCTTTTCATCTCATCCTTATTAAGTACCGCATTTGTAATACGTTTTGGCACATTGCTCCATGAATTCCTTACTTCTTTTGTGCCAAAACCAGTTGCACACATGGCATAACTAACTTCGAAATGGTTCGAATGAACAACATATTCGGTACCTTCCAATGTTTTTCTTTTAACAACTGTAACAGGCAATTCGTCACCACTGTAACTCAGTGTCCAGATTTTTTGAACATTTTTTCCCAAATTAAGATCAACTGTAGTGATTTGAAATTCATCGAAATCGGTCCTTAAACCAGTGGCATTTACTTTTGGCGAAACCACAACAAGGCAAATAAATAATGCAATTACTAAACTTAACTTTTTCATGACTTTTAAAATTTTAGGTTAAAAATTTGTTTTCTGTTTTCATAATCATTTGTACCCAGAAGACGAACACATTACCATTGTGTTGCACAAATCTTCAATGCTTTAAAACACAATGCTTTTGTCGAATTTTCTTGCTTTTAATAAACTTGCCTATAATTTAAAATGAATATGAATAACTAAAACGAATGACAATCTTTTACTTTTAAATTGAAAATAATAGCTAACTTTTGCTTTCACATCAGATTTATAAAAGAGTAATAAATATTTAATTATGAACCTAAATAAAATAATAAATCAACGTTTTTCGGTTCGAAAATATAAAACTGAACCTGTAGAAGATGATAAACTGGAGCTGATTTTGGAGGCAGGCCGTATGGCACCTTCAGCGGCAAACTATCAACCCTGGTTTTTTATTGTTGTCAGGCAACCCGACAACTTAAAGAAGCTACATTCACTTTATCAGCGCGATTGGATTAAAAGTGCACCAATAATAATTATTGCATGTGCAGACCATTCACAATCATGGAAAAGAAGTTCAGATGGAAAAGATTCGGCCGAGATTGATTTAGCAATTGCTGTTGACCACATGACCTTGCAAGCTACCGAACTGGGATTAGGTACCTGCTGGATTTGCAATTTTGATGTAACACCTTGTTCTGAATTGTTTAAATTGCCAACAGATATCGAGCCGGTCGCACTTTTACCAATTGGTTATCCCGATGTTAAATTGCCAAATAAAAAGCGCAAACCGTTAAAAGAAATTGTTCGTTGGGAGGAATTTTAATAAATTTTAGAAATCCACGTCCTTAAGGCATTGCCATTAAATAAGAGGAATGTTTCAGGTTACAGCTTTCACGAACCTGTAACTTGTAATCTGTAACAAGGGAAAGAGCGGACTTGCAAGTTCGAGAACAGGCTTTACCATTTGGCTTTTGACAAATCACCTTTTTAGAGGCGGCGGGTGATATATTACTAAAAATATTTATCAATATACTTTTCCAATCTGTTCATTCCTTCTTTAATATTTTCAAGCGAGTTGGCATAAGAAAAACGTAGGAACCCTTCTCCATTTGTACCAAAATCAATTCCGGGGGTTACTCCAACATGTGCTTTTTCTAAAATATCGAATGCTAATTTATAACTGTCGTGCGATAAATGTTTAGCATTTACAAACACATAAAACGCGCCGGTTGGTGGTACTTCGATATGAAACCCTAATTGTTGCAAACGCCCGACAATATATTTTCTTCTGGTGTTGTAAATTTCTTTCATCCGCCCAACATCTTCCGACGCCGATTTTAAAGCTGCAATCCCGGCTCGCTGTGCTGTTGAGCTTGCACATATAAAAAGGTTTTGCTGCAATTTCTGCATTGGGCGAACATATTCCGGCGGCGCAATTACGTATCCCAATCGCAGGCCTGTCATTGCATATAATTTTGAAAAACCATTCAAAACAAATGTATTTTCAGTAAATTCCAAAATTGAGCGTGCACGGTTTTCGTAAACTAAACCATGATAAATTTCATCGGAAATAACCGGCAGATCAAATTTTATCAACTCTTTCATTACACCTGGCGAAAGCAAGTTGCCGGTTGGGTTCATTGGGCTGTTAATAATTATCCCTTTTGTATTCTTGTTTATTCGTTTTCCTATTTCTGAAGGGCGGTATTGAAAACCATCTTTTTCTGATACCGGGACTTTTACTGCTTTTGCCCCAATAAAATTTATAAAATTTGGATAGCACGCATATCCGGGGTCCGAAAGAATAATTTCATCTTTTGGATTGCACAAAACACTAAGGGTTAATAAAATAGCCGGAGAACTCCCGGAGGTAATAATCACTTGATTTGGCAAGATACTTACATTGTATTCCTTTTTGTATTTTTTTACAATCTCTTCGCGCAATTCCGGGTCACCTAAACTATGGGTATAATGTGTCCGTCCTTCGTCAAATGCTTTTTGCACGGCTACAGAAACACAATCAGGGACATTAAAATCGGGCTCACCAACTTCTAAATGAATTACATTAATTCCGTTTTGTTCCATTTCAGCCGCTTTTTCAAGCACTTCCATTACAATAAACGGGGTAATTTTTTTTGCCATTTTTGAAATCATGCTTTTCTGATCTTTGTTTTTTGTTAAAACTAATTGTAATGGTTTAAGTAACAATACTATTTCTCAGGTTTATTTTTAGTAATACCGATTTAACAATCAAATGTCGCATACTTTCGTTTTACTCAGCATACTCCTTTGTTGTAGTATCGGCATTAACCATTATAAACTTCGAAATTGCCATGCGGCATTTCAAAGTACAATTGGTATAATTCATAATGTGTGCCTTTGTTTTTCAAAAATCTATTTTCTGATTATTCAACGCGGATTAATAAATCGACAAGGCTTTTTAAAATAATTTAATCAGATACCAACAAAATATTCGGCAATTCGAAGGGCCTGATTTTGATAGCCTCCGCCAAACAAAAAATAGTGGTTTAAAAAATGGTAAAGCTGGTACAAACGGTTTCGTTTTTCCCAATCATAAGGCAATGGGTTTACTTCGTTGTAAGAATTATAAAACCTTTGCGAGAACCCTCCAAACATTGTCATTATTGCCATTTCCATTTCGCGATCGGCAAAATAAGATGCCGGATCGATTAAGGCCGGTCCATTTTCGGAAATTATAAAATTGCCCGACCATAAGTCGCCATGGATTAAAACAGGTATAGATTTTTCAGGAAGTAAATCTGGGATTTTATCAAGTAGCTTATTATATGTTTTTATTTTAGATGAAGGAAGTGGCCTGGATTTTTGAATTTGATCAAGAAGAAAATGAATTCGGTTATCCCTGAAAAAATCTGCCCAACTTTTTTTCCATGTATTATTTTGAAGTGTTGCTCCACAATAATTGTTGTGGTAAAATCCAAATTTTGAACTTCTAAATTGATGGATAACTGCCAATCCCCTGCCTAATTTTTCATCATCGTCAGATTTTGAAATTCTAACAGGTAGATAATCCTGCACTAAAAATCCAGGTGTGTCATCAACTATTTTCGCAACGTAAACTTCAGGAATGACCAAATAATTTCCTGCTGCTTTTTTTAATTCTTTTAAACTTTCAGCTTCCCTTAAAAAAATATCATTCTGGCAGTTTGCATTCCATTTTAGAAAAAAAGGGCCAACATTAGTTTCAATTTTTGTAGCATGGTTTATGCAACCCCCACCTATCGAAGTAAAAGAATTAATAACGATTTTTTTTCCAAACCTCTCCGATAATAGCTTTTCTGCATCTGCTTGTATTGATCTTGTTATTTCGAGAGAATTAGCCACTTAATTTCTTATTTCTAATATTCCCCGATAAAACGGGGCAAGCTGTGTTTTTTTACAGAAAATAATAAATAACAATTATCAAATAACAAACCTGTCAGGCAACTGACTGATAAATCACAAAAATCAACATCAAAATTACAAATTGCCTGAAACATAAGGAGGAATAGTTTAGAATTTGAATATTGAGTCCACTCCGAAAAGTGTATTACCCCTAAATCCCCTAAAGGGGACTTTGAAGAATTCATTGATTTTCAACCAGTTCCCTTTAGGGGATTAAGGGGTAAAAGAGCTAAAAAAATAATAAACTCGGATTTATCAGAGTAGGGTCGATATTTATAAAATTGAAACTTATTTGTTATTTGTTTTTTGAGATTTGTCTTTCCAGTTTATCCGGGATTTTTAAGTTATTATTTTGGCACTTTTTTCATTGTAAATTCACTGTCGCCATAGTCTCCGGTCGATTTAATTTTTATTTCACCTTCAACCAGTTTCCCAGTATGTTTAATAGTATAACCATCGATATCAAAGGAATATTCAAAATCGTTACCGGAAATTTTCCCTCCGGTAAAATCTAAATCACCCATATCGCTTGTGAAATACCCCGATAGCTTTTCACCATCGACTTTATAAGTTACTGTAAAAGAAAACGGACCATTATCGGTTTCAATGGTGGCTGCCCATTTGCCATTAACTTGCGAGGCAAAAACCAACGTACTGCATAAAACCAACAAAATTGTTGCAATAAAAGCTTTTTTCATAATCTCTAAAATTTAAGGTTTTTAATAAATGATTTTTTATTTTACCGTATAAATTTAGTTTATCAAAAATAGTTATGCAACAAAAATTAATTTTCTTTTTATCTCCATCGAAATAAAATTGATTACTGTTAACCAGAAAAAATGTATAAAATAAAAATCATTTAAGAAAGCGAAAAAAATAAAATATCAGAATGGTAAACGTTTTCACATTAAAAAAAACCTAACCCGGAATTTAAAATTTCTACATTTTATTAAAACATAGGTAATATAATTTTTTATAATAGAAAGTATCTCTTAACTTTAAAACCAAAATACCCAGTTAGTTTAGCAATTAAAACAGCAAATCCGATTTGAGTTTTTTTGTGAATTTCTAAAGCAGTTTTAAAATAATTA
>Ga0209249_1001780_pt1 | contig 19266 bp, 7 predicted proteins | sample SaaInlV_200m_DNA_4_FD_184653 | JGI IMG/M metagenome (GOLD analysis project Ga0209249, IMG submission 184653) | Marine microbial communities from expanding oxygen minimum zones in the Saanich Inlet - SI037_S3LV_200m_DNA (SPAdes) (version 2) | ecosystem: Environmental > Aquatic > Marine >...
CAACCGGGTTCCATTGATTCTGCGTTTTCTCTAATCCAGTTGTAAAATGGGCAATACTACTATCCAATACCATTAATTTTGCATAGGTCCAGCCCAAACCATTATATCCCTCTTTCCAATCTTTATCTTCGTTAATCGCATCTAAAAACCAAGCATTACTGGCTAAATATTCTTGTGTTTCAAATAATACCCATCCGTATTCTGCCATATCTTCTGCAGTTGCATAGTATTTTTTCCGACATGCATCTACAGTAATTAAACCCAACGATAGGATAAACAAGACTGTTGTTTTTGACATCCGTCCCATCATCGCATTAACATCACTTTTTTAGTTTGGCTTCGGCCCATATTGGTGAGTAAATGAACAAAATATATACCGGAAGAAACCGGCACCCCATTTTGATCTTTACCATTCCACTTTAATCGGTATCGCCCAATTCCCTGTTGCGTATTGACCAATGTTTTTACATTTCTGCCCAAAATATCATAAACAGTTAATGTTACTTTTTGAAAAGGACCATCGATAAAGCCTAAATCATATTCTATGGTCGTTACTGGATTAAAAGGATTTGGGTAATTTTGTTGTAACGCTGTTTGTCCTGGCACAATCAAAGTTTTGGGTCCCATTCGGAAATAGCCCATTTTTTCCGTATAAGCCATCACTCTGTTCCCCTGTGTAAGAGAGGGTAACTCAACCCAGCCTGTACCTGTGGTTCGCTGATAAAGGGCCATTTCTTCGTCTTGTCCCGGCATCGAGATTTCCACAGATTTTTTAAACCTAAATGCTTCATTGCCTAATAAATAAGATGCCTGGTCATTGAAATAGGGTTCAAACAGTGTAGAATCCAATATCATAATTGACTGATCAAAATCTACAGCGCCATTTCTCCCAATTACATTAAATTGACCATCGGCGCTTTTGCCAGACCATGTGCCATACATTTTGGCTAAAGCAAGACCCAAATTTTGGGTAATAACGGTATCTCCCACGACACCATTTGCCGCAACTTCAAATGTATATGTTCCCTTGGTCTTGAAATTGTAGTGTCCCACATAAGTAAATGCGGCCGCTGTATCCAGTGTCACAGCTTTAGACTGTACTTTAAGTGTAAGGTCCTTTGTTTTACTCACCGAATCAATGAGAAAAATCTCATAATAATTGGTGAACGCATTGTTTTGGACAACGTACATGCGGATCTCAGGACGCGGTACACGCTGGACTTTAACGACAAACGTATCTATTGCAGATGTGTCGCCATCAGCGGCCGTAATTTGAATGAGTGTAGAATCAGTTTTGTTGGTGACCCAGGGACCGGAAGGTCCAAACCAAAGCGTATCGGGTTTAAACTTAACGGTATCAATATGAGCATTGCTAGAATACTCGATCCCTGAGGCTTTTGTCTCAAATGTCTTTGTCGGTACTATAGAAATATTATCACCGAATTTCAGAGGCAAAATAGAAATAGTTAACGTAGAATCATCCACGTCAGTTAAATAATTGGCAAAATCAAAATATAACGAATCATTCTCTAAAATTGTAGTATCAGGAATACCAGACCACACAGGTGGATCGTTAATAGGATTAATAAAGAATGTAACGGTATCTTTGCCGGTCAAACCATCTGGATCCGTTACCGTAAATTCAACCAGCATATCTGAAGATGTATAATAATTCGTGTCAGCGGAAGCTGTATCTGTTGGCGTAATCCATGAAAATACAGAATCTCCGATGGCCAGAGAATCGACTTTTAGTGGATCAATAAATTGATCCACATTTGTCGAATAAATAACAAATGCATTATTTTTTTGTATAATCGTTGACGCAGGAAATTCATCTACCAATTTGGTAATAAATGAATTCTTATACTCTTGGCTAAAATCGGATAAAAAGCCAAATTTGGCTGTGGGAAATCCCCCCTTAGCTGGAAGTGTTGATGCAATTCTAAATGTATATTTGAGATCGGTTGTGTCATTATCCTCATCATAACTATATCGAGTTAAATTTATAGAGTCAGAATTTGCGCCCTCTAAAAAGCTCAGTTTTGTAATGGATGATAAATTAATGATGGGCGGATCATTGACAGCTTCAGCTTTTATATCAATATCTACGGTGTCTAATAGTGCCCAATTGTCCGTAACGATGACACGGAACACATAATCAGCCGTATCCAATTTTGTGGGTGTAAATGTCACTTTTCCACTTGTGGACACATCTGCAGCCAATCCTGTAACTACAGTGGAATCAATGGGCGAGGCTGTCGTATCCAATTTCATTGTGGTTAATGCATAAGTAAATACATCAGATCTTAATGTGAGTAAATCTTTATCGTTTACCGTGAGTAATTGCTCCCACAACACATCTTCTTGAGCTGTAACGTCTGGAATTGTATCTACATCGGGTCTGGCGTTATAACGCAATGTATAATCAGATTTAGAGGAATCATTTACCGTAGAAGACGTATTTCCTGCAACATCAACACCACGAAGACGAACCAAATAATTACGATTATGCGTTAATGCAAAGGTGTCTATAAATACAGAATCCAGCTTGGCCGTTTGATTGCGATAATTTCTGAATAATGTGTAATTTGCGTTTGCATCGGTTGCACTTTGGTATAAAGCATATTCAAAACGCTCAATCCCGGAAGGAATTTTTGTTGCACTACCCGGATCAACCCAACTTTCCACTGCAAAACTAATCGTATCATTCGTCCAAGTCGTATCTTGATTCACCCTTAATCGCGTTGTTGTAGATCCGTGGACAAACAGTGAATCCGTTATAAAAAGGCCAATCGTAGGTGGCAATGTATCTAAAACGAAGAATGATTCACTCTCCGTACCTGTTGTGCTGTTAAGCGCCCTATCGTATATCAATGCTCTCACATCAATCGTATCACCTTGAACCAACCCATTACCCGTTAATGCTGAATTGATATCTGTTTTTTTACGATAGAACGGTTTCGCTGTTCCCAGTGCTTCCGTCGAGTCATTTGGAGAAAATGGATTTGTTGAATAATTAGAAGATAAACTTGCCCAGGTAGCAACCATTTTATTCCTAACACGCGCTTGAATATCTACATAACCTCCGCCAACCAGAGAATTGTCTGTGGCATCAATATCAACCAATACTTTAATACTATCCGTTGTGCTATTGATAAACCAACCTATTTTTGATTCTACAGTCATGGATACATTGGTGTCGCCATGGACTGTGGCTAACCCGGTTGTGAATGCTGTTGGGGGTGTATTGTCTATGATAAACACTTGAGTATCAGTAAATACGGTGGCCAGATTTCCGGCTATATCATATGCGGTAAAATTAACTTTTGCTACCCCATCATTTGTCGTACCAGTGGGAAGAGTGACTTTCCATGCCCATGTAGAATCGTCATCGGCTTTACTTGTTTTGGCTAAAGCGGTAAAAGAATCCGTAGAATTCGAGCCATAGGTTACATCAAGTGTAGGTTCTGGGCTTGTACCGGCAGGTTCACTCATTTTTGCAATAAAATCAACTTCGTCATTTCCTTTACCAAATTTCACAGAATCTGTCTTAAACTTATTTGTATAGGTATTGTAAACGGTTTGAAGAGTCGAATTATAATAATGAGATGAAATTGTTGGCACTGTTGCATCGATAATCACATTTGACAGATCGTCACTTTCAGATTTGTTACCTGCTGTATCTTCACTGGTTGCATATACTTTATATGTGGCGTCAGCCATATTTATTAATGGTGCCAATGTTATTGTCGTTACACCAGTATCTACGGTATCAAATACTGCCAGTGTTGTGTCTGGTGTTGCATTTACATGATATAGATTAATAAACGAACCCAATTCAATATTGGTTATATCAAAATTGGGTTTTTGTGCTTTGGTTACATTATCTGTAGTACTTTGGCCAAAATCTGTTGCGGCGGTCATGTCAGGCGCTGTGGGGATGGACGGTGCAACATTATCAATAACAAATGCCAATACTGCGCTGGTATCCTGAACATTTCCGGCAGAATCGATGGCAATAACACCGGCTGTATGATATCCACTGGCTAAAGCAGTACTCACCCTGAACGTATCTGTGGTGACCTGAGACATAATCGAATCACGCCCTACAGATGCTCCTGCATCAATAACAAGCCGCAATGAGTCAATTGTTGATGATAAACCTGTAAATATAAAATGTGGCTGCTGTTTATTCGTTATATTATCATCATCTTTAAAACCGGTATCATCGACTGTTAACATATCAGGCGTATTGGGAATATCCGGTGGAATAGTGTCAATCCTCACAAATGTATTGGTTCCATCCGAACCCCAGTTGCCTGCTACATCTTTTGCCACTGCCGTGACAAGATAGGTATCGTTGGCATAACTCGAAGGTGTCAAATCTTTCGTCGTTGATGTAGTCACATCTCTAACAACTATAGAAGTTCGCGCAGCTAAAGTAGTGGCGTCTGAGGCCACTTTCAGGTAAACAGAATCCGTATTGGACAAATTAGTTAATGTAAATGTAGGCGTATCGTCTTTGGTTAATTTGTCCCCATCATTGATCCCTGTATCTGAAGATGATTTTAAAACTAATACTGGTGTCCCGGGATCAGTTTGATCAACAGTTATTTCTGTTGAGGATACACTTCCTATTCTACTATTTCCAGCGGCATCAACTATAATAGCACGAAAAGTGATCACATCATCTTCGCCGAATCCAGTCAACTCTTCTAATTCTTTGATTGTCGCCGAGGTTGATGCTCCATTGATCGTTATTGTTTTTTCTGTACCAAGATCAACAGAAGTAATTGCTGTAGCAGTTGAATTGAGACTGCCGGCTCCAATAAATTCGAATGTTCCATCTGCTTCCGCTTGAACTTGAACGGTACCATTTTCTAAGGTAGCATCATTAGCAATCGGAACCTGAACATTGATAGCGGTATTATCTTCATTCCAATAGCCATACACCACTTCGTCAGTAACGGTTAACACACTATCAGTAGTAAAAGTAGTCGGATCTGTTTGATCAATTATTAGGGTGGTTGATGCAGCATCATATCCTTGTGAATTTCCAGCTTTATCCGTAACAGTCGCCTTAAAGTTAACTGTGGATAATTCGGCCCAATTACTGATTTCTTCCAAGCCCTTAGTTCCGCCGGTAATAGAATTTGCGATTTCTACAGTTTGATATTCAATAGCAACACTGTCCTGGATAATAGTTGTCGCAGTACCAATACTTTCATAAGCACCTGAAATCTGCGCCGTGATCTGAATAGTACCACCAGCCAAACCGGCATCATCCTTATCCAAACCGACACGTACCTTTACACTGGTATTGTCCTCATTCCAATATCCGGCTCGAATAGTATCTCCAACAGTTTTAACACTTTGAATTGCCATTTTTGTAGGATCTATGCCATCCACTTCAATTGTTTTAATATCAGCAATATTTGAGGCAATACTCGTCACAGGAAATACCATTGGATTTCCGGCACCATCTTTAAGCTCACCGGCAGTCACATTAACGTTACTGACAGTCAGTTTCGCCGGTGTTTTATCTGCTGTTGCTTCACCGGACGAGACAGTGTAGGTCGTAGAAACCGTGCTGGCATTGGATAAATCGGCTTCTGCAACAGTTGAAGTACCCGTTGTATTCAAGGTTATAGTTAAGTTCCCACCAGATAGTGTGACATTTTCATTAAAGCCCAAAGTAGTATTAATAACATCAGCGGTATTATAAAGGCCAGCATCCGTCGTAGATGTGGCTGATGTGATTGTTGGTCTTGTCACATCGATCGTAAGGGTATTGGAACTTTCAGACCAGTCACCGGCATTTCCTGCAACATCACTGACGGTGGCATCAAAATTTATAACACCATCTGTGGCAAAACCTGTCAAGTCTTCAATGTTTGCTTCAGTTAGGGTAACCGTGGCAGAACTAGCAATAACATTTGCAGAGGTAATTGTATATGCACTCCCAATGTTTGCATATGAATTAGAGGGGATTTTGGCCAGGACCTGGATTGAACCACCCGTTAAGGATGAATCATCGCTATCCAGGGGTACTGTCACTTCAACGCTGGTGTTGGTATCATTGAATTTTCCTGAAACTTCATTACCCCCTTTGGCAACCATGGTAATATTTGTCCCAGCTGGCTGGCTGGGCAATACACCATCTACAAATATGCCATTGACCTCATCGGCAAGATTTTCTCCATCGGGTATCGTGGTAACAGTCATTGAATTACCAAGTCCATTTTGATCCTTCACCGTGCCTCCTGATATTGCAACCGAATTCACGGTCAGATCGGTATTATAGTCGTTGGTCCTTACTGTATAATTACCAGATATATATGTAACATTATCGATGGAACCATAAGAAAGAGAATAATCTGCATTGCTGGACCCTGTTTCAAGCGTTGCCGCTATGACATTTGCAGCGGATGATTTCACCGCTTCCGTAAAATACAAAACGACATCAATCACATCTCCAACTTTATAGTAACCGGCAGATTGAGTAGAACTAATCTTCAGAATTGTTGGTTTATTCCCATCAATTTTAACCTGACGATCATCGCCTAAACTCGTGGTTGGGGTCCATACCTGAATACTGTTGCCTCCAGCATCAACCAATGTACCGGCACTTAAACCTAATGTTTCCTGGCTCAAATCATTGGAAGTATCTCCCTCAGCTACCGTATAATTTTGCGTCGCTTCATCATCCTCCGAAAAAGCTGAGATAGAAACAGTATTATTGCTGGAGTTCCCATTATTGAGGGTAATATCAAACGTCCCTCCCGCAAGGGTAACATCTTCGCTGTAGGTTGCTTTCAGGGGTAGTACATCTCCTATAATATAAGTACCATCTTCGGCTGTTGTCGTAATACTGGTAATTGTTGGATACGCTCCATCAATCTTAATATTTTTTAAATCATCTAAATTTTGACCGGCTGGAATCGAGAAGTCTGATAATGTATTCTCGGCATCGTCTTTCATTGTACCTGTAGTTGAAAGCCCAGGATCTGTTTTTACTGTTAGATCACTTCCCGCAGAAGTATCATTGGCTCTTACCGTATAAGTTCCTGAGGCAGTGCCTGAACTTGAAATAGTTGATACTTCGACTTCATAATCCGCATTAGTAGACCCAGTTTCAAGCGGAATCGTAAAAACAGCACCACTCCCAGATAAAGTAACATCCTCACTAAAAGTTACAGTTACATTAATATTATCCCCCACTCCATATGTATCATTATCGGTGGATGAAGTAATATTTTGAATTGTTGGTGGTGTGGTTTCAATAACTAATGTTTTACCTGCTTGCGCAGCTAGATTGGTTCCAATACTAAAACTAGTCATAGCATTCCCTGCAGCATCTGTTAATGTACCAGTAGTGGCAACACTAGCAACAGTTAGATCGGACGAAGCGTCACCTGAAGCAACAGTATAGGTTCCGGTGACTGTTGAGCTTGAAAGAGTAGAGATCGCTGGTATAGCTGTATCACTATCCCCCGTTTCCATTGTTATAATAAGATTACCATTGCTTAATGTCACCGCTTCACTAAATGTCACGGTAACGCCAAATTCAGTATCCTTTCCATATGTTCCATTAGCTTTATCTGAAGTAATTGTACTTATCGTAGGAAGTTTTCCATCAATGACATGATCTGCGTTATCACCTAAATTATTTCCAGTAAATGCAAAATTAGCCATGGCGTTAAGAGCTCGATCGTAACAGAATGCGCCGTCGGCCATTGAAATTGAAGCAATCGTTAAGTCTGAAGTTTCATTGTCATTTTGAACAGTATATGTGAATGTCTTAGTGGTTACAGCAGCGCCTCTACTTGCGAATGCAGCAATTTCCTTGGTGTAATTAGTACCATCCATAGTGAAAACAACATTCATTACGCCTGTCGTATATATAGCTTCACTAAAAGTTAGCGTAACTAAAACATCATCATCTTTTTTATGAGTGCCATTTGCGGTTCCAGATGCTGCACTGGCAATTCTGGGTACCGTTGTATCATATATCATATTAGTTCGCTGATAAAAGTAGGAATCGTTTCCAGCCACATCATATAAATAAAATAAGAGGTCATATCCTGCACCATTCACCAAGTCTCCACCGGAAGTAAATGAAATATCGTCTTTAGTGATATTAGAACCAGTATTTAGATCAGTTCCAGCAAAGTTATAAATGTGTTCCACTCCATTATCACCACCACTTCCACTGGCATCTCCAAGAAATAGCACATAACTTTGGTATGTTGCCGGAGTTTGAAACAATGTTTCATCAGGTTGATATATAACTTTTTGATCTTTAAAATATGTATTACCATCTGGATAGCTCTGATTATTGAGGAATGGAATATCTCTATCGTATTTATGAGAAGCTCCACCATCTGATGGCGTTACTTCTTTATGAGTAGATGCAGCACCTGAAAAAGTAACAGTAAAATCAAAATATTTTCCTTCAGGACTGGAACCCATAGCCTCTGTCAAAGCCGCAGCAGATACAGTAAAAGTATGCGTATTATCACTTCCAGTGGTGGCAGCTGCTACAGGATTGTCATCAAGGCCGGACATTTTAACTGCTATGGTTGAAACGGTAGCTGAACTATTAAATCCAACGTATAACTCAATATATTGGTTACTTTTATCATCATCCCCACCCTCTACATCAGTACCATCTAAAGTGACTATAATTGTCACACTGTTCGTCTCATTAAAATAATTAGTTACAACTCGAGTACCTGTGATTGTAGATACGTATGTCGTAGCTGCATTTAAAATTGAAGCAAGCCACAAAACGACTAATATTTTTGTAAACTTTTTCACAATGTATGTTAAAAAATTATTATTTGTTCTTACAGGCTAACCCCTAGTACCAGAATCCCATCCAGCCAGCCTACGGTACCGAGTTTATTCTTTTTATCATCAGTAACATTGAAGGCGGTGGTAGAACGCACGCCTAAACGAATATCAAGGGCATCACCCAAAGCAAATCCATAAGAATTTTCTGCAATCACACCAAATCCGCTTCCAACCATACCAGCGCCAAGCCTAACCTGCCCCGGCCCGGCAGGAAATGACAATATGCCTGTTACATGAACACCGGAGTATGTGCCGCCAATGGGTTTGTAATTGGTGAATTTAAAAGTACCTACTTCTGCCCCCAGTCGAAATCGGAACGGACCCATCTCAAGTACCATCGGGAATTCAAAAGCGGCGCGAAAATCCATGCCGGAGTTATAGGTGCTTAACTGATGATTCACAAAACTTGGAGATGAACCAATAATATTGAGTGTGTAACCCAGACGACTGGCCGCTTCCGTCACGGATTCTTCAGGCTCATCGGAAAATTCTTCATCAAAACTGTCATCGCCCTCATCTTCGGAAAATTCATCCTCCTCCGAAAATTCATCGTCAAATCCTGCGTCATCATCGAATTCAAATCCTTCTAAGTCCTCTTCGCCGAGTTCTTCATCTTCCGAAAAATCAAATTCTTCATCCAACTCTGCATCCTCTTCCTCGTCTCCCCAGAAGATTTCTTCTACCCCATCGTCTTCTTCCTGAGCGGTAATGATAGAAAAAGGGGTGAATATTAAGAATAGGCCAAGCATGAGTGAAATGGGGAATAATGTTTGTGTTTTATGCTTCATATCTAAATCCATAATTAATGGTTATCCATTTTAGGACGCACTCAGGTCGATGCACTCTTTACCAGAATACGTACGTTGTCCACTGAGAATATATCATTTTGCAGTCTAATAGAGCAATAATATATATAATATATATTTAATAATCTGTGACTTAGGTCAAATCATTATTAATCGAATAAAATCTTGATTATTTCTTTGGGACTTGATCTCCTTCTACCCATGGAGCACCCGCTTTTGTCAATCGACGGCTTAGGGCATCTAAATCCATTTTATTTTGATTCAACTGGCTATAGATGTTGTCCAGTCCCTTCTTTGCCAAGGCTAAATTTTCAACAGCAGTGGCTGTGGGCCCATATGTGGAATATTCAATCACCCGTTGAACCACAAAAAGACGATTTCCTACTGTAGGATTATTTTTTTCTCCCGGCGCCATTTTAGATCGATTTCCGCTTAATGCTTCATCCATATCTAAGATTGATGAACGAATAGCATGTAAACGGCTATCCAAATTTCCCACATCGGCATTGGAATGATCCAGTGCTGTCTGCATGCGGGCGATTTTTTTCAACGTATTTCCTACTGTAACTTGGACTGCAGATGCCCGTTTAGCTGTTTGTTCATATTGACGCCAAAAATCAGCAATCTGCGAATACCCTTTTGTCGGCAACGCACCTCTTCTTAAGGGAACCACATCAAATTGTTGTGATTCTGATAACTGGGTAATATTTCCATCAATCTGGGCATGCATGGATACTGAATAAGTTCCCGGTGCAACTAAAAATCCGGCCCCTTGTTCAGATGATTTTCCTACAGTGACTGCGTTAGGTGATGGATATCGAAGATCCCACGCAACCCGATGGAATCCTTTAGACGTTGGCCCTTCGATTCGCCGTACCGTATTCCCATTCCGGTCTTTGATTTCAAACAATATCCTGGGTTTCATTTCACGTCGTTCTGCTTCAACCGTATTCCAGCCTGGGAATCCGACTTCTTTTCCTTTTTTAATTATACTTTCTTCATTCTTTTTCCGTTGATCCGCTTTTGATTCCAGTCCTTCAGCTAAATGGAATGTAAAAACCGCACCAAATGGTGGATTTGGCGCAGTGAAATAACCATCACCCTGCGTGCCTTTGGGCCGGTCTCCAAATCCTAGATGTGATCGTGGAATATACCACCATGCTTTTCGAACAGGAAAAAGCGTGCCTGTATCGGACATTTGTTCTTTGGATAATCCACGAAAAACGGAAATATCATCAAACACATAGAATCCACGACCAAATGAAGCACCTACAAGGTCATTTTCACGCTTATGAATGGCAAGATCACGGAACGAGATAATGGGCACGCCGCCATTTAATTTTGTCCATTTACCACCGCTATTGATGGAAAAATAAATGCCATACTCCGTTGCTGCAAACAAAAGGTTTTTCTCAACATGATCCTGAACAATTCGCCATGTCACCGTTCGATCCGGCAAATTAGAGATGATGGACTTCCAGGATTTGCCCTTATCCGTACTTTTATAAATATAGGGCTGATAGTCGCCATATTTATGATTATCCAAGACCGCATACACTTTGTTTACATCAAAGTTGTCTGCTTTCACATCATTTACATATGCTGTTGCTGGGACACCTGGCAGTTTCTTTACCTCTACCTTTCGCCAGGATTTCCCATCATTTTCAGTAATATTGATAAATCCATCATCCGTTCCAGCATAGATCAATCCAGCTTTTAAAGGAGATTCAGAAAGAGCTGAAACAGTATTATAATTTGACATTGCACCCACATCCCAGGCGTTATCCCAACTCTGCTTTGACCCCATAATTGGCAGATCAAACCTGTTTTGATTCCGTGTTAAATCACCAGAAATCGGCTCCCAACTATCTCCTCTGTTTTCAGATTTCCAAACCCGTTGTGATGCAAAGTATAAACGAGAAGGTTTATGGGGACTTACCAAAATGGGTGAATCCCAGTTATATCTTTCATACACTTCACCATCACGTGGCTGTGGCTGAACGTCCACCACTTCACCCGTGATCATATCAATCCGTGCCAAGGTACCTTGCTGTCTTTGCCCATACATAATGTTTGGGTTTCCCGGTTCTGTTGCCGGTTGATGCCCGTCCCAGTTGAGCACTACTCGCCAATCTGAATTCTGAATACCCTGCCAGCTATCCGTCCGGGATGGACCACCCTCTGTACTATTATCTTGGGTACCACCAAAAATATTATAGAATGGTTCTGAATCATCTAGAGCCACATCATAAAATTGGGTCAAAGGCAGGTTAGCCATAAACCGCCATGTTTTAGTATGGTCAAATGATTCGTACAATCCACCATCAGATCCAACCAACAAATAATCAGGCTCATCTTTCCTGAATGCAATGGCATGATTATCACCATGCTTATTCTTTTCATTCATCCGATTGAAGGTCTTTCCCCCATCATTAGAAATTTGCATATTAGCATCCATTAAATAAAGACGATCAAAATAATGGGGAGAAGCATAAAGCTCCTGATAGTAATGAGGTCCAGTTGCACCTGCAACTGCATCCGATTGTTTAACCCACGTTTCACCGCGATCAATTGACTTGTAAACACCACCGCTTCGACGATCCAGTTCTATAGCAGCGTAAAGGACATCCGGTTTATGTTTGGAAATATCCAACCCAATCTTCCCCATATTTGATTCAGGAAGACCTTTTTCCAATACTTTCCAAGTTTCTCCTCCATCATCACTTCTATAAATTCCTGATCCGGGTCCGCCACCCATATAGGCGGCTATCGTCCGATGCCGCTGCCACATGGCCACATAAATCCGATCTGGATTCCTGGGATCCAGCACCAGTTCGGTGGCACCAGTCCATTCATTATCAATTAATACCGATTTCCAATTTTTGCCCCCATCTGTTGTTTTATATACACCACGTTCGCCGCCTTTACTCCAGAGTGGTCCTTGAGATGCCACCCAAATAGTATTAGAGTCATTGGGATGAATAACGATTTTTGAAACATGTTCTGAGTTTTTTAAACCCATATTGGTCCACGTTTTACCCCCGTCGTCGGAACGATAAACACCATCCCCATATCCAAAATGACGTCCCCCCAGATCTTCGCCTGTTCCAATCCAAACCACGTTAGGATTATTGGGATCTATGGTAACACAACCAATTGAATAGGATCCCTGATCATCAAAAATAGGTGTCCAAGTAATTCCTGCATTTTCCGTTTTCCATACATTTCCAGAACCAACGGAAACATACCAGGTATTGTTATCCTCTGGATGTATGGCGATATCGGAAATTCTGCCCGACATCAATGCAGGTCCTATACTTCTGAATTCCAATCCATTGAAATTATCGTCGGCCCAAATATCTTCTTTTTTGGATTGACCAATGGTAATGGTCAATGACAGTGTAAAAATTAGTGCAGATAATCGAAAATGATTTAGCATGATATTATCCTTCATTTATTGGAAGTAGAATATAATTCATGAATAAAATGGAAATTACTAAAAAATACTTCCTGTGAATTTTTACTTATAGTACAAACAAGGAAGCCCATTTTAGATCTGAACGTATGATGTCACTTAACGTTCTGATAATAGGCTACATTGGCACTACCTGAATTCCCAAAAATAATATCAGGGCGGCCATCCCCATTCAAATCCCCAACAGCCACAGCATAAGTTCGATCGCGACCTGATCCAATTTCCGCATTCATGGACAGATCACCCTGACCATCATTTAGAAACACCCGTGAATGACCATTAGAATTTCCAATGACGATATCTATATCTTGATCATTATCCAAATCAGTCGCAACAATGGCATAGCTTTGACCATCTTCCGCGCCAAATGTATGGGCCAACTCAAACCGGCCGTCTCCCCTGTTCAATATAATTGCATTCGCCTCCCCAATATTGGCGGTCACAATATCCGGCAGACCGTCACCATTCATGTCTGCAACCGCCACACCTCTGGTATCATCCGATCCAGATCCGAACACCACTGGACGCCCAAACCGCATGCCACCCAATCTCATCAGAATCTCATTGGCATCACCATCCCTGTTGGCCATTACCAAATCCATAAGGCCGTCACCATTCATATCTGCTACAGCCACATTCAATGTACGGTCTTCAACGGCTCCAAATGATAGAGGCTCACGCTCATCCCCTGCCATCGTCGGAAATGATCCTGTCCCATTATTTAAAAATATCAGATTCTGCGTTCCGCGACTAACCTCAAGGATATCAGGCGCCCCATCCTGATTGATATCTGCTACCTCAATACTGCGCGTATTGCTGGCTACACTTCCAAAAAACAAAGCAGGACCAAACTTTCCCTTACCGTCATTCAGATGTATCTGATTTCTCATCTTGTCCGATGCCTGAATGATATCCAGATCGCCATCCCCGTCGAGATCCGCCAGCCGGACTCGGTAGCTGGTTCGCTCCATCGGCTCAAGCTGATAGCGAGCACTCAGGCGACGATTATCCGCATTAAAATAGACATAGTTCGCCTGCGGCCAATGACGCCCGTTAGCCTCAATCATATCAATATCACCATCTCCATCTATGTCACCAAGAGCGACGCCAGCAGTCAGAAATGGCTCCATAGAAATTGGATAAGATGCCTTATTAGAATAGATAGATTCCTGAGCAGTCACATCAGCTGACACAAGAATCAATACACAAACCGCTGACAGAAAAATGGAAACTCTATTCAACAACAAATGGCACCAAATGTTTCGGAATAATTACGGTTGATTGCGGCGCAATCCTTGTAACTGTTTCCGTAAAAGGAATCAGCTTTGAGTTAACATTGTCTTCCTGAGAAAAAGAGTAAGGCAAATTGAAACTATCCCAATGTGTCGGAATAATAATACGTGGTTTACTCGTCACATTAATGAGACGTTCATCATATTTATAAAGACCCAAGCGCGAGCCATTGATGCCCGCCAACAAGATGTCAGGTTTCAAACCTTCAAACTCCTTCTCCAGAAAGTTCATAGAACCCATAGTTAGGACATTGTAATTCTTAAACCGCGCCAGAAAACTCAATGAGCCACCCTCAATAAACTGATTGATTCTCAATGGGGCTTCAAGTTTGGTGTCCCGATTATAACGACGGGAATCATGATAATGCTTGTCTCCCAGAGCTGAATGAATGGCTGGAACAACGCGAACTGAAAAATTCTCAAACTGATAGTCTTCGCCCCCGCTCACAGCATAAAGCTGGTCTTTCGGAATGCCATAGGCGCGCAAGATCATCATTGCTGTTTCAGTGCCAATCACTTTAGCGCCAGTCTTTTTCGCGATATAGGGCACATCACCCAGATGATCGTAATGAGAATGATGAATTAGGATAAAATCTGCATCGCTAATGAGCTGATCAATCATCTCTGTGTCCCAATCTCCCACTTCATCACGCCGGTAAGCCTTCCGATCATCGTCGGGATGGGATCGATCTGTATACTGAAGTCGCGATATATAAGGATCCACCAGAACAGTGATTGCACCGTCCGTGATTTTCCAGCCTGCAGCGCCGAAATAGGTAAATTCCAGCCCGTCTTTGTTAACCGATGTTGATGATACCTGCGCCGCCATGCCTATGATCAGGACAAATGTTGCCAAGAAATGTAATATTCTCATCTATCTACTCCCTGACTTCGACAATCATTTCAATTTCCACCGACTGACCGCGGGGCAGCGTTGCCATGCCTACTGCAGCGCGTGCGTGGCGTCCTTGGTCTCCGAACACCTCAACAATCAGATCCGAAAATCCATTGATAACGGCAGGCTGTTCTACAAAGTCTGGCGTGCTATTCACCATGCCCAACACCTTGACCACTCGCACCACTTTATTCAGATCGCCCAGCATGGACTTCAGTACCGCCAGCTGATTAATCGCCGTCATCCGCGCACCATCATAGCCCTCCTTAATACTGACTGTATCCCCAAGTTTTCCGCGCAATTCTCGCCCGTCAGGATACTTTGGACCCTTGCCCGCCAAAAAAATCAGGTTCCCGGTGCGCACACCGTTAACATAATTTGCAACAGGGCTTGGGGGCGTTGGAAGTTCTATACCCAGCTCAGCCAGCCGGGCCTCCGGATCATAATCTGGTTCCTGAGCGTAGCTTTGGCACAATCCCACGGCTAAATATGCAGCAAATAGCATTATAGTAGTCAGTAAAGGTTTCTTGTTCATTATTTCCTCAATCATTATTAATTATCAGAATATGTATTGTGACATTCTGCCCCCAAAAATATCATAACACTTGCACCAAGCGAAATTATTTTGTCTTTTCTTTTTCCAAATTTAACTGGACGATATCCGGATCCCAGTAAGCGTCTCCGATAAGATGCTTCACAAAATATTCTGCACGGAGCCAATGCCAATAATCACCCATATCTCCATACCCATGGCGCTGTCCGGGGAAAAGAAAGAAATCAAAGCGTTTATTAGCACGGATTAAAGCTTCGGCCATTCTTAATGTACCGGCCATATGAACATTATTATCGATATCTCCTGTGGTTAAAAGCAAATGACCCTGCAAGTTTTTGGCCAAGTCTGAGTTTTTGGCAATATCATATTCAAAACTGACTCTACCAGAATCGTCCACAATCTCCTTAATGCCATGATGCTTTTCAGACCACCAACTGTTATAGACATCGTTATTATGATTCCCTGAAGAAGAAACAGCCACTTTGAAAAAATCCGGATAAACAAGCATGGCGGCAGTAGACATGAAGCCGCCTCCGGAATGCCCATATATACCTACACGATCTATATCTATAAAATCGTAGCGGTCAACTAATTGCTCAATTCCGGCTTTTTTATCTGCAAGACCGTAATCACGCAAATTGCCGTAGCCGTAATTATGATACCATTTAGAACGAGCGGGATGACCCCCGCGGTTGCCGATGGTAATCACAATAAAACCGAATTGGGCCAGAGAAGTTGTGCTGTGTCGAAGCTGCGTAAAGGATTTAGCTACGGCTTCAGTTTGGGGCCCGGGGTAAACATAAGCAACAATGGGATATTTCTTTTGGGGATCAAAATCAAAGGGTTTGGTCATTACCCCATAAATATCGGTAACACCATCAGCAGATTTCACCTGAAATGGTTCCGGGTATTGAAATCCCGCCGCCATGAGTTGTGATAAATCCGCTTTTTCCAGGTCCAGCATTTTCTTTCCACTGGTATTATAAAGCGCTGATTTAGGAAGAGTATTGACCAAAGAATAATTATTGACAAAAAACCGGTTGGATTCTCCCATAGAAGTCCGGTGATCAAAATTGCCCTCATTCAATAACTTCATTCTGGTTCCATCAATAAATACACTATAGAGATGCTGTAAATAGGGGTCTTCATTTTCTTCTCGCCCATTAGCCATAAAGTAGATGGTCTGTTTACTTTCATCGATCCCCATTATCCTTCTGACGGAAAAAGGACCGCTAGTAATTTGCTGTTTTAGTTTTCCATTTTTCCCATAATGATATATATGTCCCCATCCGTCCCTTTCGGACCACCAGAGCATATCACCTGACTTCAGCAGTTCTAGCCTTTGCAGTTCAACATAGGTATTCAATTTTTCTTCAAAAAGTACTTTCACATCACCTGTTTCTGTATCAGCTACACACACATCCACTTTATGCATATCACGACTCTGACGATAGAAATAGAACTTTTTGGAATCCTCAGCAAGCCATACTGTTTGCTGCGGCTTATCACTGTCTGGATATCGAAATTGCCGGCCAGAGTAAACACCAATACGCTGATCCTTAAATTTTTTGATATCAAGATTTAATATACTTTGTGTGGCTAGATCGTGAATATCAATTTCATATTGCGTTACATTTTTATCACCGGCCATGTCGTATTTATATGTTTCCAGTTTTGGTCGCTTATTTTTCACAGAATGAACTACCCATAAGTCTTTGCTTTTTCGTTGGTCTGAACGAATAGAAGCGAATTTTTTTGAATCTTTAGCCCAATAAATTCTTGTACGCTTGCGTTTACCCTTATCTCTTTTCCGTTTATCGTCTGTATCCCCCCGATCGAATACCGCATAGCTGTAGTATTCTTCTCCATCGCGGGTCAGCTGTATTTCATTCACTGTTACTTTTTCAATTGCATCCACAGCTTTCTTTCCATCTTTACCCCTGCCTGCATCGAGTATTTTTTTATAATCAGAAGCATTAATCATATAAAGATTATGATTTCGGGCAAAAACAATCGTCTCGCCATCCGGTGAAACGTTAGCCCATTTTGGATGTTTATCGGGCGCTTCCCAATCTTTCAATTCTCTAAGCTTTTGAGTATTTATTTTGTATTCAAAATGAAAGACTTTTTTCTTGTATATCTTTTCCTTTTCCTTTTCCTTTTCTTTTTTATCTAGGTCCCACTTTTGTTCATCGATCTCCTCCTCAATTACCTCTTCTCCTTTATCATCCTGGGAAGATTTCACATCAAATTGAAGCGTATTTTTATCAATGAATTTGATTTTTTCTATGGGTAGATGCTGCGCATCCCATGGATCAAGGGAAATGCGGGTCAATTCAGCGGCTATTTTATCATTGTCAAATATTTGTTCCTTTTTACCTCTTATTGGATCAACCACATAAAATGTTTTTCCTTCGGATGTCTCCCATTCATACCAAAATTTTTCTGTCCCTTCAATCCATTTGGGATTGATAGATGTACTGTACAAGAGCTTTTTAATTTTATAGGGTGCAAATCTTCCTGCTAATTGATAATTGGCTTTCCTCGCCATATTATCATCACCTGCCATTAATGGTATTATTAAGAAAAAGCACAGATAGCCCATTGCATATCTTTGTTTCATTTTAACCTCCAATAACTGTGGAAAAAATTGATTAGTCAAGTGTCTGAACCGGTGATGGCCACACACCAATAGGTAACTTACAAAAAACTATACACCAATCTGGGTGTTTCTTTTTTAAAACAAAAAAGCCTGGGAGGGGCTATTTAATCTAGAGGCAGGTTAATTGACCTTCTCCCACTCTTGTACAATGACTTTAAAAATTAAGTGTGGATTAATTAAAGTGGCCAAAAATGGAGTATCAAAGGGGTACCCACAATAACAATCAGAAATTCCAGAGGTAATCCCATTCTCCAGTAATCAGAAAATCGGTAGCCACCCGGCCCGAGGATCAGGGCATTGCACTGATGGCCGATGGGGGTTAAAAATGCACAAGACGCTCCCACAGCAACCGTCATCAAAAAGGGATCAGCGCTGACACCCATAGATACGGCAATACCAACGGCAATTGGTGCCATAATCAGGGCAGTAGCGGCATTATTGATGATATCTGAAAGACACATTGTAATAATCATGATAATAGCTATAATAGACCAGCTTGGCAAGCTTCCGGTCATATGTACCATAAACTCAGCGATTAACTGGGTACTTCCGGTTGTCTGCAGCGCAGCACTCACAGGGATCATTGCACCTAACAGGACAATAATCGGCCAATCGATATGCTGGTACAATTCACGAACAGGGAGAATGCCAGTAAAGACATATAATAAAATGGCGCCCACAAAAGCCAATGTAGTAGGCAGGAGTCCGACCATACTTAATCCAATTG
>Ga0209249_1001785_pt1 | contig 19232 bp, 7 predicted proteins | sample SaaInlV_200m_DNA_4_FD_184653 | JGI IMG/M metagenome (GOLD analysis project Ga0209249, IMG submission 184653) | Marine microbial communities from expanding oxygen minimum zones in the Saanich Inlet - SI037_S3LV_200m_DNA (SPAdes) (version 2) | ecosystem: Environmental > Aquatic > Marine >...
TAGAAATACTATGTGTCCTAATGTGACTATGTGGTTCAAAAAACTACAATTATATGTAAAAGCAAAATGAATCGAGCAATTAAAGGATTTCTCAGGCAAGTAAATCATTATAAACAAGTTGAATTGAAATGAAAATCAACCATAACAGGCACATAGAAATCAGTAGAATACTATGTGTCCTAATGTGACTATTTGGTTCAAAAATAAAAAAAACATTTAAAAGATTTCGCACACAAATAAATCATTTTAAACAAGTTACATTAAATATTGATTAAATTTAAAATATATATTGAGATAAAAAACAACCACAATAGGCACATAGAAACCAACAGAATACTATGTGTCCTAATGTGACTATGTGGTTCAAAAAACAACAATTATAAATAAAAATCAAAATGAAAAAATTAGCTGACATTGGATTAATAGGATTAGCCGTAATGGGCGAAAATCTGGTATTAAACATGGAAAGTAAAGGTTTTACCGTTGGAGTGTTTAACAGAACAGTTTCGAAAGTCGACGATTTTATGAATGGTCGCGGAGCTGATAAAAACTTTATCGGAGCCCATTCTATTGAAGAACTTTGTGCTTCGTTGGAAAAACCCCGCAAAGTTATGATGCTCGTAAAAGCGGGTAAACCTATCGATGATTTTATTGAATTAGTTATGCCACACCTCGAACCCGGAGATATTATTATCGATGGTGGGAATTCGCATTTCCCTGATTCAGTGCGCCGCACAAAATATGTTGAGAGTAAAGGATTTCTTTTTATTGGAACAGGAGTATCGGGTGGTGAAGAAGGCGCATTGTTAGGTCCTTCGATTATGCCAGGTGGTTCGCCAGCAGCTTGGCCAGCAGTAAAAGATATTTTCCAGGCGATTTCTGCGAAAGTTGAAAGTGGCGATGCATGTTGCGACTGGGTTGGCGAAGGCGGTGCCGGACACTTTGTAAAAATGGTTCACAACGGAATTGAGTATGGCGACATGCAAATTATTACCGAAGCTTACCAATTAATGAAAGAATTATTGGGAATGAACAACGACGAAATGCATGAAGTTTTCAAAGAATGGAACGAAGGAATTTTGGACAGTTATCTGATTGAAATTACTCGTGATATTTTAGGATATAAAGATGAAAATGGCGAAGAAACCGTTGAAATGATTCTCGATACTGCCGGTCAAAAAGGTACTGGAAAATGGACTGGTATTTCTGCCCTCGACCTGGGTATTCCATTAACGTTAATTGGCGAATCTGTTTTTGCACGTTGTCTTTCTGCACAAAAAGATTTGCGTGTTCAGGCATCAAAAGTAATTAACGGACCTAAACCTGCATTTAAAGGCGATAAAGTTCAATTTGTAAAAGACATTGAAAGTGCATTGTTAGGAGCTAAAATTATTTCGTACGCACAAGGTTACAACTTAATGATGGAAGCTGCAAAAGAATATGGATGGACCCTTAATTACGGTGGAATCGCATTAATGTGGCGTGGTGGTTGTATCATCCGATCGGTATTTTTAGGTAACATTAAAGATGCATTTGATGGCAATCCAGAATTACCAAACTTATTGCTTGACCCATTCTTCAAACAAAAAGTAGAAGAAGCTCAGGCTGGATGGCGACGTGTTTGCGCAACAGCTTTAGAAAATGGAGTTCCTGTTCCGGCATTAACATCGGCACTTTGTTATTTCGATGGTTTCCGGAGCGAAAGATTACCTGCTAATTTATTACAAGCACAACGCGATTATTTTGGCGCACACACATACGAACGAATTGACAAACCACGTAAAGAGTTTTTCCACACCAATTGGACTGGTCGTGGAGGAGATACTGCATCTTCAACTTACAACGTGTAATCTATACCAACTAGATTTTAATAAGAAAACCGGGGTAAGTTGCTCCGGTTTTTATTTTTAAAATTTGATGCACAAAACTTCAATTAACAAATACTTTACGACTTATTAATGCATTTTTAGTTTTGGCAAAAACAATTAATATCTGACTGGGAGTATTCACTTGCAGAGAATGCACAGTATTTCCATTAACACTTTTTTGCAAAATTGTTCTTCCAAGCACATCAACAATTTTTACTTCAGTAACTTCGTTTACCGCATTTAAATCGAGTACCACATTACCATTACTTGAATAAATTCGGGCAGGTAGCTCTTGGTTAACCTGTGTCTGAATTTTTCTAAAATGAAGAACAAATCGGTTTGCTTTGTCAGTTTCTTTAGCAGTAAACCAGTAATTTGGAGTAGTTCTTAAATCTGTAAATTTATCTGTCAGCATATCTTCGAGTATTACAGTACTAAAATCGCCATTATTGAAATTAAAATTAAATGTATAATCGCCATCTTTTCCTGCTTTAAACAGAAGAGATATTTGTTGGTTTGAAACGGTGTCACTCAAATATCTTATTGAGAAATTGGCTTCCCCCTCGGGAAAATACAAACTCGGTGCAGTTACAACCGGACTGAATAATTTTGCTGTTCCGACACTATTTTCCGGGTATCCAAATAACAATCTCACTTCATCAAAAGTCTGATCGCTTTCCGAATATACCACAGCAGAAAGTCGATTTGGAACAATCTGCCCGCTTTTCCACAAAGTAGTAGCATCGTGTACCCTGACATCATTGGTTGAAACAATATTTCCAGCACTTTCTGCCCTAACAAAAAAGCCCTGCATTTGCGAAATATATTGTGTGACCGAATTGGTTCCAACTCCGCTTGCATCTGCTGAATTATAAACTCCATAATTGCTGGCAGCAGGATTCCAAATCCACATATCGTAACCGCTTCCACTTGTCAATAAATTAGTACGTGTCCAACCAGAGGCAGCTTTCCAATCAATAGAAGATGGATAAGGATTGCCAACAAAATTAAATCCTTGCAATGTTAAATCAGCACTACCATCAATTGTAAGTCCATAATTAAGAGTGCCATTATTTAAATTTCCTGCAAACTCTTTTGTTGGGTTTAATGCCTGAACAGAATACAAGTAACCTTTGCCAGGCACAAAATCTGTTGAAGGATGAACAGTTGTCCAGTTAACAGTTTCTGTAGTATTTAATTTATAAATCCAACAGTTTGTAGGTTCATTCCAAACATATAAATCGTATCCGGTTCCGTTTCCATAGGTCCCGGCGGGTAACCAATCGCCACTTATATTTTGACCTGAAACTGGTGAAGATAGGAAATGCCAGTTTTCAACAGCACCACCTACATAACGTTCGGCAGTTACAGAAACATTATCGGTACTATGTAATAATGATGCAGTACCAGTTGCATCGGAATTTAAAACGAAACCACTATTACCAGCATTATTGGAAATTGATCCTGTTACTGAAAGCTTTTGTGCAGCAGCAATTTCAAATTTCTTACTACTGTTTATAAGTAAACTTCCTGAAATAGTTGTAAGCGCACTATTTGCAAGTGTAACGCCGACAGCATTATCAATGGTAATATTATTAAACGTTGTAGCATTTGTTCCACCTATGGTTTGGGCACTTGTCCCGGCCATCAAAATTGTGTTTCCACTCGCCGAAAGGTTCGCATTAAGGGTAAGGTCTCCAAGTACTTTTAGTGTAGATTCAGGTAATGTTTTGCTTCCGCTTTCACTAAAAATAAGATGGTGATAACCGTATGTGCCGCCTGGATTTATTACATTTTGCACTTCACTTCCATTATATTCTACCGTATTAGAATTTGTACTGCAATCGAGGATACAGCAACTGATGTCAGCACCTAGTTTTCCGCCGATACGGGTAATACTGTTTGTGGTTGGTTGAAGGTTTGTTTTATCTGTTAAAGTTAAATTATAAAAGTTAGTCGTTCCAGAGATATTTACCGTCTCTGTTTCGTTGCCATTGGCAAAAATTACAGTTGCTGTTCCTGCTGTAAATGTCCCATTATTTACCCACGCATTACCATTTCCATAAACTGTAATGTCGTAATCGGTTGAACTTAGGCTAGCTCCGGATTCGATTTCGATGGTTTTTGCCTCAGATGGATAAACACTGGTAAGTGAATTTTTATCAGGGTATCCAAAATTCCCATCAGGTAGAGGATTTGGAATTAATACATCATCCTCACTTGTAGGTACCCCACCTGTCCAATTTCCTGGCATGCTCCAATCGCCTGCATAGGCTGCTGTACCTATTCCCGTCCAGGTTATTGTTGAAATATTTGTATAACTAAGACCCAATTGTTTCGAATCTAAAGCACTTAGTGCAAGTAAATCAATAGGCATTCCTTGAAGTTCGATCCAATTATCATTTTCATCATTGATTGATTTGCCACCAATCACAGCATTTTCAAATGTTGGCCCAAAATAACCAGACCAAAATAATAATTTCGACTCATCGGTTTCACTTACATTTAATTCAGAGTCTAAGTAATGCAGTTTAGATGTAACTCTATCATCGCCCCCATCCTGAGCAAAACTATAAAATCGCCTTACTCCTACACTCCTCCAAGATGGAGCATTGCCTATTTCAATCTTACAACTAATCCAGTTTGGTAATGTACTACCTGAAACGCCCAAAAAATTCAAAGTAGTAAATTGATTACCAAAATCATAGTCCTGAGCAATGTTAAAGGTATGTGAACGTTTAACAATCCCAATTACATCACCTATACCTATAGTAGTTGCATCTGCACCCATAATTAAGGTGTTATTACTCATATCTAAACTTCCTTTTATGGAAGAAGGATTAGCACTTTGCAGATTCAGAATTCCGTTCATTGTAATATCACTACCGGCAGTAACTCCGCCAGTGCCGTTTATGGTCATGTTATTTACATTTCCATTGAATACATAAGCAGGAAGCGTAATTGCTGAAGTATTTGTAAACTCAATTAATGCTGCTGCATTACTGACGTCGATATTTCCACTAGTTCGGGTTGGTGAATTACCTGCCATTGATAAAGTATTGGCTTCTATTATAAATGTACCTGCTGCTAAGTTCACAGTACCATTTACAGTCATGCTTTCGTTTCCTAGCGTAACTCCACCGGAACGGTTTATTGTAAGGTTGTTTATCGTTGCATCACCACTAAATAAGTTATCGTTTATTGTAATTGCACTTGTTCCGCCAAAAGACAATGAAGATACGCTGCTCACTTCAATATATCCTGACGCGTTAAATATTGTTCCGTTTATTCCCAGCGTATTAGAGCCAACAGAGAGTAACCCGCCGCTAAATCCAAGAACATTATTCACATTTACATTGGAAGCCATACTTACTCCAAGAGAATTATTAATACACAAACTATCAAAACTAGTAGTTGAACTTCCTGAAATTGTTTGGGCTGTTGTACCAACAAATGTTACGTTTCCTCCTGTGGTTGGTGTAAACGTTCCATTATTCTCAAAGTTTCCACCTAATAAATGATGAAAACTTCCGGTAGCAAAAGTAGAACCGGAGCCAATTGAAGTATTACCAAGTACAATAATTGAATCTGCTGCCGTTGCTGAAGTGGTTCCAGATGTATTAAAATCACCATGAATTGTCATTGCTGATGAAGGCATTGTTTTGGTTCCGCTACCGCTAAGTATTAGATTGTAATAACCACTATTTCCACCAATTCCCTGTGGATTATTAATGTTTTGGTTTACTCCATTCCATTCAACTGTACTATTAACAGCCGACCAATCAGCCTGACTTGTAGGAGTCCCGGAGGCAGCCCCTGCAATTCTGAAAGTACAACCCGGAACAGGTACAAGGCTTGTATTTGCACCTATTAAAACATTATAGAAATTTGTGATACCTGCTACGGTTACAATCTCGTTTGAGACACCATGGTTAAAAGATACAGTACTTGTTCCCGGAGTAAATGTGCCATCATTTATCCAGGCACCACCAGCACCCGAAATGGTAATTGTAAATGAATTAGCTGTAATGGAAGCACCTGTTTCAATTTCAAGGGTTTTTGCCACAGCATTAGCTGATGCTGTCAAAGATGGATAATAAGTTAAACCACCTGGTATTAATACTTCATCTGTAGAAACGGGTACAGTACCTGCAGTCCAGTTTTGTGATTGTTCCCATTCAGTTTCATGTCCTGACACTTCACCTTTCCATGTATTTTTTGTAGTTACTGAATAAGCCATTGCAATTTGTGAATCTTCAAGATCAGTGGTGGCTGAAGATCCAAAAATAAGTCCAATAACTCCAACAGAATGATTAGTAAAATCCTGAGTGGCTTTACCATGTTCATGAGGTGCGCCACTTGCATATCCAGTCATTTTATGCCAGAACACAAGTTTTGATTCATCGTTATAAGTCGCATCTAATTCAGATAACAGATAGCGCATATTGATATCGGTAAGTGCAGTTGAAGAATTATCTGAACAGGCAACCTGATAAAGTCTTTTTACTTTCCCATTGGGAGCCGGAGACCATGGACTCCATGTTGGAACTGAACCAATAGTTACTTTTAGGCTTATCCAGGTAGGTGTTAAATTCCCATCAATAAAATCAATAGTAGTATATTGGCTACCAAATGTATATTCTGTATTTGTTGTAAAAGTGTGTTCTCTTCTTATAATACCGGTAACATCACCTATTCCGATTGTAGTTGCATTTTCACCCATATTAAGGGTATTTGTTCCCATATCAAGTGTGCCCAAAATACCAGAAGGATTGGCACTTTGAAGATTTAATACGCCGTTAATTGTAAAGTCACAGCACAATTGAACTCCCCCTGTTCTGTTAATGGTAAGATTGTTAATATTAGGTGGAGTTGGAAACAAAGTGACTCCGGGTGAAAATGTTGTAGTTCCACCAAATGCTAATGATGAAAGAGTGCTAACATTAATAAAACCTGATGTTTTAATAGCATCTCCATTTAGGGTTAAAGTAGTTGCACCAACATTCAAATTACCGCTTGTAAGTGTAAGTGTATTGTTTACCGTTACATCGGTATAAATATTAACTCCTGCTGAATTATTTATTGTTAACTTTTCAAAACTTGTTGCGGTAGTTCCCAATATCGATTGTGCAGAAGAACTACTCAAGGTAATTATTGTCCCTGATGTGGTTGTAAATGTTCCACTATTGTCGAAGTTTCCACCTACAATATGATTAAAGGCACCAGATGCAAAAATAGCCCCATCCTCAATTTTTAAGTTTCCTGCAACACTAAATGCCGAAGCTGCAGTGGCTGTGGCAGTTCCTGAAAGTGTGAAATCTCCATTAACACCCAAGGCAGTACCAGGCATTGTTTTTGTACCGCTACCGCTTAAAATTAAATTGTAATAACCTGTTCCTCCACCTATTCCAGTTGGGTTTACTATGGTTTGATTTGCTCCATTCCACTCGACAGTATTTTCGATTGCTGAAAAATCAACCAAGCTCGTAATATCAGCTGTACCTGCACCCGCAATTCTTAAAATATTACCAGGAACGGGTTGCATCGATGTATTAACACCAACCTCAATGTCATAAAAATTAGTAACACCTGCTATGGTAACAATCTCAGCAGAAACACCGTGATTAAAAATTACTTTTCCAGTTCCAGCATTAAATGTTCCCAGGTTAATCCAAGCACCGCCAAAGCCTGAAACTGTAATATCATACGAATTTGCCGTTATAGAGGCCCCTATTTCAATTTCTATGGTTTTTGCTACAGCACTTGCTGCTGCTGTTAATGATGGATAATAAGTTAATCCACCGGGTATTAATACTTCCTCCGTAGATAAGGGAACATGACCTGAAGTCCAGTTTTGTGCTTGTTCCCATTCAGTTTCATGCCCAACCACTTCACCTTTCCATGTATTTTTTGTAGTTACTGAATAAGCTATTGCAATTTGTGAATCGTCCAAATCTGTTGTTGCGGCTGTCCCAAATGCAAGCCCTGTTACACCAATTGTATGATTGGCGAAATCCTGATTCGATTTACCATGTTCATGAGGTGCACCACTTTCATAACCAGTCATTTTATGCCAGAAAATAAGTTTTGTTTCGTCGTTATAAGTTGCATCTAATTCAGTTGGCAAGTAACGCATATTAATATTTGTTTGCGCTGTGGAAGCATTATCAGAACTGGCTACCTGATACAGTCTTTTCACTTTCCCATTTGGAGCTGGTGTCCAGGGAGACCATGTAGGAACTGCACCTATTGAGATTTTCACGCTTATCCATGTGGGTTTTGTGTTTGCATCAATAAAAGTAAAAGTGGTATATTGGCTTCCAAAAGAATATTCTGTATTGGTACTAAAGGTATGTTCTCTTTTCACAATTCCGGTTACATCTCCAATACCGATTGTTGTTGCATTTTCACCCATTGTTAAGGTATTGGTTCCCATATCGAGTGTTCCCATTGTACTCGACGGATTAGCACTTTGCAAATTAAGAATACCATTTATAGTACAACTACAACATGCGCTAATTCCGGCTCCATTAATAGTAAAGTTATTTATACTATTAGTAAAAATAGATTCAGGACAAGTTATGGTTGATGGATTGGTTAATACCATTGTAGCCGACGAATTACTTGCATCAATATTTCCACTTACCCTTGTGGGTGAACTTCCTGAAATAGTAAAAGTGTTTGCACCTATAGTTAATGTTCCGGCAGTTAAAGCCAATATTCCGGCAACGGTTACATCTCCTCCCAAACTTATTCCATTTGCACGGTTTAAGGTTAAATTATTTAGTGAAACAACTGGCAATATTGTACTTGCTCCACTACCTCCCAAAACAATATTTGATGTGCTTCCACCATTTAAAGTTCCCGAACTAGTAGAAATAGCACCATTAATAGTTAAAGTATTTGCACCAATGCTATATTCACCGATGGTAAGCGTAAGAGTTGTTGGTACAATAATGTCACCGTTTTGGATTAATCCGTGGCTGTTGTTAAGCGTCAATGCATCAACAGTATTACTAACAAAAACTCCTGTCGGAATACTTTGAGCAACAAGTCCGGCAAAAATAACCTCAGAAGAAGCAGCCGTTGCATCTATTTGGTTTGCTGTTGCCGAAAGCATATCACCTGTTAAAGTGAATTGTTTTCCATTTACGTTAAACTTTTTAGTACTAGTATTTGTGATATCTTTTAACGTTCTAGCCTGGTCTAAATAACAATCATTTGCAGGAGTTGTAGCAAATAAAATGTCAGCACCATCCGAAGGTACAGTTCCATTCTGCCAATTTGTTGCTGTGGCAAAATCTGTACTTGTGTTTCCTTGCCAGATAAAACTAACAGATACTTCCAAGGCACCCATTTTAGGTGGGTTGTTGCGTGTAACATCGTCAAAATCGGCTGTTATTCCTGTACCGGTAACTCCGGTTAATGAGGCCGATGTGATATAATCTGAAGAATTGGTCCCTCCTGCCGAAGCGAAAAGCGGGTCAGTATTTAAACTGTTTGCATCTTGCGATGTGCCTGTTTGTAATAATGCCAACGTACTTTTGTCTCCGCCATAATATCCAATTACTCCACCAATACCAGATACGTAATAATCATTATAATCTGCTGTAAAAGTTCCGCCAGTAGCATCATAATATATAGAATAATGGCCACCAATTCCCCCACTTCTGGCGTTGAAAAGGATGTTATTTCGTAAATCCCTGTTATTATTGTTAGTATTATATCTTATGGCATACGATTTTTCTGAGCCTGAATTTGTTCCTGAAAGATAAATTGTATTGAAGAAGAAGTCCACTGATTTACCTGTGTTACCAACATCATATATTCCAAACATTTCTGATGAAGTAGTTCCACCCAAAGAGATTATATTATTTGAATATGTAACATTATCTGTATTTTCGTAAATACCATAAATTTTTGCACCTGATGATGAGCCGTTAACAGATATGCTACGGATGAAGTTTGCATTAACATCGCCGGCACTTGAGCCAAGCGAATTTCTGGAATAAAGTCCAACAACACAACCTGTAAACGATGAATAGGTATTAGAAATATTATATACCAGATTGTTATGAATTAATTGAGCATCTGTTCCGGAATCCAGAAACAGACCAACGGCAGAAGGGGTCCACGTACTGGTACTTGCATTTGCAATAGAAATATCTCTGATTGTATTATGACAAACCTCATTTGTCCCATTTTTTACATATATTCCATTTATAAGTCCTCGGGTACCAACAGCAGTATTAGAAGTATTATTTTTTAAATTCGAAATTGTATTTTCATGAATATCTGTCGTTCCGGTATTTAACGAATATATTCCATAAACCTTTTGAACATTTGCAGTACTTGCCGAACTGGCATAAATACTTGAGGCCGTACTTGTGCTTCCTATTGTATTATTTGTAATATTAATTACAGCAGAACCAGCCAAATAAATACCATAAATATGTGTTGAATAAGTTGCTGTTGTCAATCCTGTAAGAGAACCAATACTATTATTATTGCAATTAATTTCTCCTGTACTTTCCAATCGAATGCCATAAATAGTTTGCCCATTTGTTCCTCCGGTTACGCTAATTGAATTTGTGCCGGTTATTGCGCCAATGGTATTGCCTGTTGAAGTTCCAATATTTACATCTCCTTCAACCACTTTAATGCCTAACCAATTGGCAATTCCAGAGTTACTCCAGTTAAAATTTTGAATCGTGTTATTTTGAACAGAACTTGCAACTGTTGTTCCTACTTCTAAATAAATAGCCCTAAAAAGATTATTGGTTGAATTGGTTTTAGTCCAGGCTGTTCCACCACATTGCGCTGCAGTTCCTCCAATATAATTGTTCGAAACTATAAATCCGTTACCGGAAACATTATCAATTTTTATAACTTCAAAAGTTACGGTTCCTGTTGGCGAAAATGATGAAGTTTCGTAAAAACTATTTCCATCAATTGTCCATGCCGTAGTGTTCGATGATAAAAATATTCCTTTTGAAGCCGATGCATGTTTCAGAAAATCGAAAATATTGTTATTGCTAATAATGTTTTCGCTATTATCTTTCCCAACGGTACCTAAAGAATAGATTGCATTTACCGGTCTGTTTGCATCTACCGCATTTGTAATATCATTAAATTCAATGGTATTATTATCATTTCCGGTAGTTTCAGTAGTTGTGCTAAAAAAGATAATACCCGAAGTTGCCCTTGTTTCTGAACTTTTAATTGTACAGTACTTTACAGTATTGCTTGAAGCATCATTAATAAAACGAATGGCGGATGTACCTGTGACAGACCCCGTACTTGTGTTAATAATGTTCAAATCTTTAGTGGTACCTGTGGCATTCACCCTTCCATCAATGGTAACATTATCAGCACCATTTAAATCAATAAGGGGCGCAGTCAGGTCTCCGCTTATTGAAAGTCCTGTTTCGGTAGGATAAATATTTATTGATGAATAATTGGCAACACCTTCACTTCCATTGAGTACTGCTGTGGCTGGTTCGGTGGTACTATGTTTTATTTTTATTGAAATATCCCCTTGATGTGTGCCATCGTTAATTTTATCGAAAGCACCTTTTAGTGTAAAATAATATGCCGATGAAGTACCAGTTGTTGATTCTACTTCAACATAAGGAGGTGTGTATTCAATCCAGGTATTGTTTGTGCCGCTTTGTACTTCCTGCCATTTGTTAAAATAATCATTCACACCACTGTGAAGCCCCATATCGACGCCGGATTTAGTAATATTATCTGTTCCGAATTTCAGGACTATTTTATTAATTGATTCATAAAAACTTACCTGTAGATCTGCATATCTATTGTCATTATAATCAATTTCAAGATTATTATATTCAATCGTAAATATCCGGTTTGGTTCAGTGCCTGTTACCAAAGATTTTACCCAACCACCATTGTCTCCGACTTTACCATCATAAACAGCCATGGCAATAATTTGCCCTAAGTTGGTTGCTGTAGATGTTAAATTATAAGTGCTGGCTGCCGAATAATTTGTGCTGGCAACTCCATCAAATCTAATAAAGCCATTGGTGGCAACATTTAAACTGTTTGCAGTAGTATAAGAATTATCATAGTAATTAAAATCAAAAGGCCAGTTAATTTGAGCTTGTGTATCATCACCACTAACAATAGTGTTGCCCGATGAACAATCAATCCAGCTGTACGTAGTTCCCAGTGTGCCTGCTTGCATGCCATAGTTCCAACTGGCGGCAGGAGGAGTTGGTGGCGGAGGAGGTTCTGTGGGAGTGTATTCTATCCATGTAGTATTTGTGCCACTAAGTACTTCTTGCCATTTATTGAAGAACCCGCTCACACCACTGTGAATTCCCATATCTACCCCACTTTTACTAATATTATCGGTTCCTAATTTAAGTACTACTTTGTTTGTTGTTTCATAAAAACTAACTTGTACATCTGTATATCTGCCGTCGTTATAATCAATTTCAAGGTTATTATATTCAATGGTGAATATTCTATTTGGGGAAGTGCCTGTTACCAAAGATTTTACCCAGCCACCATTGTCTCCGACTTTCCCATCATATACAGCCATCGCAATAATTTGCCCTAAGTTGGTTGCCGTAGATGTTAAATTAAAGGCACTTGCTGTTGAATAACTGGTAGTTGCAACTCCGTCAAACCTGATGAATCCATTAGTAGCAACACTTAAGCTGTTAGCAGTTGTATAAGTATTATCATAAAAACTAAAACTAAAAGGCCAGGAAATAAATGCTTGTGAGTCGTCGCCTGAAACTATATTTGATCCGGAAGAACAGTCGATCCAACTATATGTAGTTCCCAGAGTGCCTGTTTGTGTGCTATAATTTGAGCTTGCGGCTTGCCCTGATACAGCAGAAGAAATTATGCTTAACATAAAAAACAAAGAAATACCTATCAGCATTTTAAATTTTGCCTGACACAAATTCATAAAACTCTTACCTCCTTCTTTGTAGAATTTTATCGAATAAGCTATTTTCTGATGAATTTTTCTCATTTCCTAGTTATTCATTTTGGTAACAATAAAATCCGATCCATCCGCAATATTTTTATCAACTACTTTTTCTGATGAATTATTTGGTTTTGTAATGTTGGTTGTTGGTTGAATATTTTTTGAGATATTTACAACATAAGCCCCTTTTATACCTTTGGCAACAATAGTTTTTCGTGCATTTTCTGCATCTTCTACCGAATTATAATTGCCTGTAAAATATCGGTTATTACCGTTTGGCAAAGTTTCATAATAAATTGGAGTAAGATTTTTAAGTTGCTTTGCAGTTATATAATTTTTATATACACCTATTTGCACACTATACAAAAAACCAGTAATATCTGATAATTTACTAAATGAAGGATTTATATTATTACTTGTTTTCTTTTGGTAACCTAAATCAATATTCTCTGAGTCTTTAATAATTTCAGTCGATTTAACTATTGTATTAGTAGGAGCACTTTTTTGAGTAAAATTGCTTACTCCCTTTTCTTCAATAAGAGTAATCACTTCAATCGTATCGTTCGCGGTTGGTGAGCCGGCGATTGTTTCATTGTCAATTTTTACAATTTTTATTTGCTCGGTGTTACTCTTGGTTTCGATAAATGTAGTAAGCTCTTTTTTAACTGCTGAAACTGCTCCTGTAATTTCTTTTGTTTTTAATACAAAATCGAGTCCATCTAAAATATCTCCTTCAACCGATTTGTTTATAATTACATTATGTATTACAGGTTTTGATTGATAGTCCAGTTTTTCTAACTGCTCTTCGTCTATGCGCACAACATAATTATCGGGACTTAAACCTAAATAGCTGTAATACCCGTCGCGTTCGCTTAATGTTTCAGCAACTTTATTCCCTTGTTTATTATATATTTGAATTGTAATACGACCAATCCCTTTTAAATTATCATTGCCATTTAGGTAAACCATTCCCGATATCTCGCCAACCGAAATAATAGGAACATAAACACGTTTGTACTGGTTGGGATCCACCAGTACCTGGTAAGTTTTATGTTTAAAGCGCCAGGCAATATTATCTAAATCCGAATCCAAAAATTCTACGTTATAATTTACAAAAGCATTCAGATTAGAAACCCTAACAATCGAATCTTTTTCACTAATATATGCTCTGCCTCCCGATATTTTAACCGAATTCAGCATAATCATTTTCTCCCCTTCATCTAAATTGCCGTTATTATTCAAATCGAGGAAAGGATAAAACATTATACCACCTTTGCCTAACGATGAATTATTACTTGCTTTTATATAATTATTGTCGCCACCAAAAGCTAAACTACCCTGGGCACTTTCTGAGAAACGAGCTTTATTATTACTGTGAGAAATTGAAACACTGGTACGTGCAAACGGCAAATCGTACCTGAAACTAAAATAGACGGTATTGTTTTGAGCCGAGATATTTCTTTCGTAAGAGACTGAAAAATAAGCTTTATAAACTCTTTTTTCGATTTCTGCCCTAACCCTCATAAAATTATTTTCTATTAGATTATACTGAACTGAAGGGCGAAAAAGAATACCATTTTTCATTTTATATGACAGCGATAAATCTGTGCTGTTAAAAACTGAATTATCATTAACCCAATTAAATTGTGATGAAGTGTTAGCACTAAATTGTTTATAATGGGCAGAAAATATAAAGTCAAACTGATTATATGTAAAAGCTTCGTAAATAAATTGATTAAAGTTGATTTTTGCGAAGCCTGAAACTTTTTTAATTTTAAAAGGTACAGAAACTTTTGCTTTTCGTTCTTCGAGTGCAGTAAACTGTTTGGCAAGTTGCCCCTCCTCGTATTTTGCATAATCTATTTCCAGAAAAGCACTTTGTGTAAAATAGAAGTTTAATAAGCCCCTCATTCTTACATCGTGTGCATATTCTAAGTTTAAAACCAATTTACTAAAAGGTTGAAAGGCTACATCGACAAAAGGAATATATGGGCTATTGTAAATACTTGATAAATATTCAACACCGCCACCTACAGTTAAATGGCTGGTTACACCATAATTAAAATCTGCCCGTCCGAAACGACTTCTATTTCCGTCTTGCAAAATTCCACCTGACAAACCATATTCAAATATTTTTGCTGGCATAAATGTATAGGGTACATGCACAGTACGTTCTTCGGTACGCTCTTCGCCAAGAGGGCCATAAAACTTTAATTTTAATGTTGTATAACCATATACATTTGGAACCTTAAACACATATAATCCGGAAGCATCTGCGGTAGTGTAATCTACTAGAATGTCATTTATGTATAGTTCCACTGTCCAATTAGGCTCGGTATATTCATTAATAATATAGTGCCCCGATGCCTTGCGAATCGTAGTTGGCGAATTTCTGATGTTTGCACCAATTACGGGAAAATTTAAAGAGGCAATTGTTTGATTAAATATATTACCCAGTTGAGCTTGTTTAACAATCTTTTTATCGTTGTCTATCCAACGCCAGCTATATTGTAGTTGGCGTATATCAAATTCATATTTGTCGAAATAATTTACTGAAGCATTTACTTCACCATAAAATAGCTCGGCTCCCACGCCTACACGCACATAATTATTGGTCTGTTCATTTGAGGTCTGATACGATGCCAGTCCCCAATCCAGCATACCAGCCCTGAATAAATGATAGTCTCTTTTTATAACTGTATCCACAGCAATTTGCTCGCCTCTTAATTTCGAAATATTTTTACGTGTTTGTACAAGTTTCTTTTGTTTGGTTTTAGGCAACTCAAAATCACATTTTAAATTCGCCGTTAACGATCTTTTATTGAAGGTGAGATTCAGCCCAAATGCGTCAGCCAATACCGACGATTCAAGGTACAGTGAGCCTGCTTCTTTTACCAATTCCTGCTGTAAAGGAATTATTCTTTTACCCACCTTGATTTCTTTTGTGCTAAAATCAATTGAATATGGATTATTTTCATTTTCAATAAATCCACTTATACTATTCCCATTGTTACTTAATGTATTTGGAATTTCCAGATTAATAAATATATCTTCAATATTAATGTATAACGAATCGGTATTTGTTATTATAACATGTGTATTAAAACTCCAGTTCGCATCTAAATAAACAGATACCAGAAGTTCGTCGTATGCTAAAAAAGCATTCTCATTTTCAACATCAAAAGCATATTGTGCATTGGTTTTTTTAAATGGTACAATAATTAATAAAACAAACAGCAACGTCCCTAAAATGATAATAGCCAATTTGCAATGCACAATAAAAATTATACACTTAAAAACAGTTGCTTTATATGAGTTAAGAATATCCATTATTCTTGCTCAAAAGTTATGGAAAAGCTTCCGGTATATGTTCCTGAAGGCGAACTGCCTGGAATATTAAGAGTGCCTCCAACCCGTAAGGTGGTAATAAAATTGCAATCGTTATTAACAGGAAATACAGAACCACTTACTCCTTTTTCGGTGGGTCCAATATCAAGCGTAAAAGATCCTCCGTTGCTACCGGTTAAAGTAGTTGTAGGATCATAAGTTATGGTTACATTGCGACCCTGACATAGCTTAATGTCAAAAATTGCAGGCTGTGCTACCGGTGCTAAAGCCGACAGAAATATATCGCCTGTGGAATTTAGTGAACCGTCATAACCGAGAACAACTGTACCTCCTCCGGCACCTGTTAAACAAAATGTACCAAAATGAATGGATTGTGTAGCTGTTACTGAAACTGCTCGTTGTGGTAAATCGGGCTGAGCATAAGAAAAACTTATGCCCAAAAAGAAAACTGCCATTAAAACAAACAATCTCACAAAACTTCGGTTTAAAACTATTTTTTTCATTGCTTCTTTATTGAAGAAGTTTTTAAACTTCGTTGCAATTATTGTATCACTCTTACCACCTCCGCAAAAACTTCTTGTCTTTTTGCATCGTCGCGGCTATTATAACTTAGTTTTATCTTACCACTATTTAAGTTTGCCGCTGCCGTTGGGTCTAATTTTACAGAAACATATCGTTTGTTTAGATTTGTATAAACTGCTACGCCATTTACAGCTCCTATCTGATAAGGTTTACCCCGGTCAGGAATATGCTCTACTTTCAAGTTTCCGTACACCGAAATATTTCCTGCTCGGTTTAGCGTAAAAGTCAGATAAGCATTGTTATCTTTATCTGATTCTAGTTTTAGGTTATTCAGTGTAGTGGTTGCACTCACTTCTCCCGAGCGAATAATAATCGGAATGCTCATGCCAAATATTGGTATTACCTGAACACTTAACGACTGAGTATCAACAGCAGCATTTTTATTGCCAAGTGGTGTGTAATCTTTTTCTGAACGGAAATACAAATGCGAACGATACTCGCCGGCTTGCATATTGCTTTTTCGTCTGCACTGCAACATTACAACCTGTGCTTCGCCTGGCTCTAAAGTTACCTGGCGAGGATATATCCTCAGAAATGGATCTGCAAACATTTGTCCCGAATCGGGCACTTCAATAACTTCAAAACTTCCATTTTCGTTCATGCGTCTTTGTACAAAAGAGACCGAAAATGTAGTTGTCTCTTTTCCTGTATTTATTAAATTTAGCTCTTCTTTTTGCTTCCTTCCTTCAAATATTACACGGTTTGGAGTGATCAATAAATCTCCTTGAGCAAATGTTTCGAGACTTAAACACCCAAATAAAATAAGCGTAGTAAATAAATATTTAGTTTGCATATTATTGGTTTAAATATTTCATAGACATAAACCGAAAACGTTTTAAAAAGGGAGAAAGCCCAAAGTTTGGACATTCTCCTTTTATATAAACAAATTAGTTGTATTCTACCGTAACATTAAATGTACCTGCATAAATACCTCCAACTTGGCTTGCTTGTACTGTTAACGTACCACCAAGGGTAAAACTATCAGTTCCATCTGAAGCAAGTGTACTGGTTACGGCATCTGAACCTGCTCCGTTAAAACGAGCTTTCATCAGAGTTATATCCATGGTGTAAACACCGGCCGACACTGAAGTATGTGTTACTGTTGTTGTGGTAGGTAGTGTGAGCGCGTAAGTTTCGAGTCCTGTACCGGTAACATTGTACGCAGCATTTGCGGCAACCGGAGTTGCTGCTGATGTGGCTACCTGACCTGTAAAAGTTCGAGTGGTAGAATTAGATGGTAGTACCACGGTTCCTCCTGTAGCATCAAGTAAGACACTCGATCCAAAATGCATGTCTGCAGTTTTGCTTACTGTTAGCGCTGTTAGCAGTACTGCTCCAGCGTTTGCTCCTTCTGTATCACTCGTTTGCGCCACCACCTGGTCCGAAAAACTTGCTACCATTACAATGGCTAAAAAGACTAAAATTAATTTCTTCATAATTTTAAAATTTAATTTATAAAAAAAGTTTACTGACTAATTTTGCATATCGAAAAGATGCTCTGCGATATATCAATCGGTTTGCAAATCGGGAATATATGCTTTGTCCCTGGTTTTAAATCTTGTGTTGTTGTCATGTTTGTTTTTCCATAATTTTTGTTTTTTAATTTATATTTCATCTGTTTATAATTGTTTGTTTTTAATGGTAACAGATGGAACTCGCTTTATATTCATCCACCTGTGTATTATATATTTTAACATGCTCGTTTCAATTCATGATTAAATTATTATTGCTTTCCTGAATCAACAAATTATTAACAACCACCGACACCTTTTCAAAGTCATCGCTTTTCGAGAAAAAATAGTCGGTACCCAATTTAATGGCTTTTTTTCTGTAATAATCTGTTGCGTAAAATGTAAGAACTATAAATTTTGTTTTATGATCTTCTTTTTTAATAATGTCTAAAACCTGCAACCCGTTTAAACCGGGCATATTAATATCAATTATTACCAAATCGGGTTCTAAAGCCCGAATTGCCTCAAGTGCATCACTTCCATTTTTTAACGATCCAATAATCTCGGCATCTTTATACACATGCAGCAGCTCTTGTAACCTGTCAAGAATTAATTGTGAATCGTCTGCCAGTAATACTTTCATGTTATTAAAATTATTAATGTTTTTAACCATTGTAATATTACTGATGTAATGGAAAATTCTTTGTAGGACAAATTCGGAAATATATGTAGGATATATCTTACGCGATTAGGTTATGCACAATAGAGTATTGTTCCCCTACGAAAGATAGTGTTTAAGCCCTGTTATAAAATAGTGCTGGAGCAAAAAATGATAAAATTATATAATGAATGTTTTAGTGACATTGTGACGATTTTTTTCAGCCACTTAGCTTAAGGGCATCTCTAAAAACTCCTTCGCATCAAAATTTTCAGAGTTTTTCAGAGACAATTCAAATTTTTGAAACACTATCGGGATAATGTAATAAAATTTGAAGCAGGATATGGAAAACTCTGAAAACC
>Ga0209249_1001793_pt1 | contig 19155 bp, 14 predicted proteins | sample SaaInlV_200m_DNA_4_FD_184653 | JGI IMG/M metagenome (GOLD analysis project Ga0209249, IMG submission 184653) | Marine microbial communities from expanding oxygen minimum zones in the Saanich Inlet - SI037_S3LV_200m_DNA (SPAdes) (version 2) | ecosystem: Environmental > Aquatic > Marine >...
CGGGTACCAGGTTTTTTCGCTTGGCGATATCCGAAAATTAAGTGAGGAGGGTGCCCGTTTCCAGTCGCACATCGATGGTTCGTACCACATGTTTACGCCCGAAAAGGTGATTGATATCCAACGTTCTATTGGTGCAGACATTATAATGGCATTCGATGAATGTACACCTGGCGATGCCGATTTTGATTATTCAAAAAAGTCGCTGGAATTAACACAGCGCTGGCTCGATAGATGTTTTGTGCAATTTAACAAAACAGGATCAAAATATGGGTATGAACAAACTTTGTTTCCTATTGTGCAAGGCAGTACTTTTGCCGAATTGCGGAAAATTGCGGTTAACCATGTAAAAACTTTCGATGCAGGCGGTTATGCAATTGGTGGTCTTTCGGTTGGTGAGACTGAAGAAATTATGTACGAAATGACCGAGGTCGTTACGGCCGATTTGCCACTAAATAAGCCACGCTATTTAATGGGGGTCGGCACCCCGGTAAATATTTTGGAATCGATTGATCGCGGTGTTGATATGTTTGATTGTGTAATGCCAACCCGAAACGGAAGGAATGGGATGCTTTTTACCAGCGAAGGGACCATTAATATCAGAAATAAAAAATGGGAAAACGATCATTCGGCAATCGACGAAAATGGGATTTCTTTTGTTGACCAGTATTCAAAAGCATATCTTCGGCATTTAATAATTTCTAAAGAGATGCTCGGTGCCCAGATTGCAAGCCAGCACAACCTGGCGTTTTATTTATGGCTGGTAAAAACTGCACGGCAGAAAATTATTGATGGAAGTTTTTTGAATTGGAAAAAAGAAATGGTAATTAAATTAAAAGAAAAATTGTAACAGCGATGAAGTGGTACAGGACCATAGATATTTATATTACCAAAAAATTCCTTGGTACGTTTTTTTATGCTATTGCACTGATTATAAGCATTTCTGTGGTTTTCGATATTTCTGAAAATCTCGATGAGTTTATTTCAAAAGATATTCCGGGAAGGGATATTGTTTTTGATTATTACATGAATTTTATCCCTTATTTTACAAATCTTTTTAGCCCGCTTTTTACATTTATTGCCGTTATTTATTTCACTTCAAAAATGGCATACAACACCGAAATAATTGCCATTTTAAGTAGCGGTGTATCGTACAACAGATTAATGCGCCCATATTTGGTTTCTGCTTTTATACTGGCAATCCTTTCGTATTCGCTTGGAAACTTTATTATCCCGCCCGCAAATAAAACACTCAATGGATTCAGGCATAAATACATCGACAACAACCGAGTGATTACCGAACGAAACATTCATCAACAAATTGAGCCAGGGGTATATATTTACATGCAAAGCATCAATGCAAGTAATGTTGGATACCGTTTCACCATGGAACGTTTTGAGGGTGTTAAACTAGTTGAAAAATTAACTGCTCAGAATGTTCGATGGGACAAAGAAAAAGAAAAGTGGATCATAAATAATTATATGAAAAGGAAAATTTATGAAACCCACGAAGAATTTGAGACAGGATTGTACATGGATACAACTTTAAATATGGTGCCTGAAGATTTTAAAGTAGTTAAAAATGAGATGGAAACATTTCAAACACCTGCATTATTACGAGAAATTGATAAAATGAAAATGCGTGGTGTAAATACTATTGAATGGGAAATTGAAAAACACCGCAGGATTGCAGGTCCATTTTCGGCATTTATTCTAACCATAATTGGTGCAGGCCTGGCATCGCGGAAAATAAAAGGCGGGCTAGGGCTGCATTTAGGGCTCGGGTTATTACTTAGTTTTTCGTACATATTGTTTATGCAGGTGTCCACTGTTTTTGCCATAAGCGGCACAACGCCCCCGGTGGTTGCTGTGTGGTTCCCAAACTTGTTTTATAGTATCATTGCATTATTTGTTTTTCGTTGGGCTGCAAGATAGGGGCAGGATGAAGCAGAAAAAATCATTGGTCGTTAGTTTGTTGACAAACAGGACTTTAAGATAAATTTAAAAATTGAAATTTGTTAATTGTATTTTGGGATTTCGGCCATCCACTTTTTATGTCAAATAAAATTAGGTAAATCCTCGAAATGACGGGCGTTCTGACTTTTCAGAGCAGGCTCAATTTTGCATACTTATTAGTTAGTTATACCGATTTAACAATCAAATGTCGCATACTTTCGTTTTACTCAGCATACTCCTTTGTTGTAGTATCGGCATTAACCATTATAAACTTCGAAATTGCCATGCGGCATTTCAAAGTACAATTGGTATTATAAGCAAGTTTGAAAAAATGAAATGCCAACTTTGTGACAAGGGAAAAAAATTAATAAAAGCTTACATCTTTCCAGAGTTTTTATACAAAGATTTGAGTCTATATTCTTCTGACAAAAAAGGTCAAGGTAGTATACGAGGCGTTAGAAATACTGGCGGAAAAATTGAATTTTTAAGAAAAGGATTACCACTTGGTTTATACGATTCCACTATTCTATGCAAAGACTGTGATTCAATAACACTAAAAGAATTTGATGATTTTGGGAAATTGATGTTTACAGGGTTAATTAAAGAAAGAGGAGAAAAAATTGAATTAAAAAGTTCTGAATTTATAGAGATTGAAGTTTTAGATTATTTTCAATTAAAAGCTTTTATTGCATCACTGTTTTGGAGAGCAAGTATTTCTAAAAGACCAGAATTTTCAATTGTAAAATTAATGGAATTGGAGTCTAAACTTAATAAATTATTCAAAGAGAAAGATACTGCTATTTTGAAAGAATTTGAAATTGTTATCCTTTACTTAAACAATGGATTAACCGATGACTATTTATGTAATATTGTTGAAGTCAACAAATTAAATACATATTTTTATTCGTTTATTGCAGGTGGGTTTCTAATTAATTTATTTCCAGACACAAATAAAATTTTTGAAATTTGGAGACAATTTGTGGTTAAAGAAGAAAAAACATTTAAAATTCCAATCATAAATGATATTGAAACGTCAAAATATATAATTAATAGTTTCATTGACAAAGAAGTATTGAAATGAATAAAAACCAGCTTATAGCAAAGTGTCATATGTAATGCGGGTTTCAGCGGGTTTCGTAGCTGTGGCTCGTTGTTGCAACTCCGCAAATTCGTCTTTGACAACTTGACTAAAAATTTGAAATTTTGAATAAACGAATTGGCTCCGTGCGAGCTTGAAAGTTCATCACTTTTAATCCGCTACTCCACTTACATAAACCGTTATGCCGCATGCTGAAAAACCGTGTATTTTCAATGAAATCGACTATTAAAATGATTATCTTTGATGTGAATTATACAAGATGAATGAGAGTTACAGAAAGAAAATATTTAGTCCAATATTCTGACTTGATTGGAAATCAAATTTCAACATTGATAGAGAAATTTGATTTTTCAGAAGATAATGGAGGATTTGAATATTTGACTAAAGCATCCGCAGTATATTCTTCAAATATAGAAGGTAATAGCATAGACTTAAATTCATATATGAATTATGAATTAAGCAAAGAAAAATTTAAGAGGAGAAAAGAAATTAAAGAAATTGAAAACCTAATTAATGCTTACGGATTTGCACAGAAAAACAAACTGACAGAAAAGAATTTATTAAACTGTCATAAGATCTTCTCAGAAACATTTTTAATTAAAAGTAAAAGAGGCAAATATCGAATTGAGCAGGTAGGTGTTTTTGGAAAATCAGGGATTGCATATTTAGCAGTAGAACCTGAATTTGTAATTCAAAAAATGGATTTATTCTTTACCGAAATAGCTGAATTATTAAATAAAGATTTGGACGAAAGAGAAATTTTTTACTTTGCTTCATTGATACATCTTGGGTTTGCTCATATCCATCCATTCAGAGATGGAAATGGAAGAGCTGCAAGATTAATTGAGAAATGGTTTATAGCAGAAAAGCTCGGACAAGATTTTTGGAAAATTCCTTCCGAAGAATATTACAAACAGAATCAAGCTAAATATTATGAGACAATAAATCTTGGTGTTAATTTCTATGAATTGGATTATAATAAATGTTTTGGATTTTTAGAAATGCTCCCTAATTGTCTTAAATAGAAAAGCACGACGGCATAACAAAATGTAAATGTAATGCGGGTTTCAGTGGGTAATCCAACCGCAGTTCGTTGTTGCAACTCCTCAAATTCGTCTTTGACGGTTTGACGGAAAACATGAAATATTGAATAAACGAATTGGTTCCGTGCGTGTTTGAAAGTTTCGTACTTTTAATCCCGCACTAAACAAATACTGACCTTTGAAACTAATATTTGTATCAATTCCAGATCCCACAACCAGCCATTTTTACTATAATTTTTCAAACAAAAAGTACTATTATTCGACTTTCATGTATCATTGTTTTGAAAATTACGTACTTCAATAATGTTTTTTAGAAACGCATAGGAAAAAAAATATATTTTTGCACGCGCATTGTAATTGTGCAAAACAAATTTCACCTATCTATTTTTAGGTTTTTTAAACTAAAACAAACTTTATGTCACTTAGAAGCAACATTCTGGATCTTCGCAAAAGAAAAAAAGAAGTACAAAAAGGTGGTGGGGATAAAGCCATTGAGAAACAGGCAAAAATGGGAAAACTAACGGCGCGTGAACGTATTCTTGCCCTGTTAGATAAAAATTCATTTCACGAATACGATTTGTTTGCAGAACACAGTGCAACTGATTTTGGAATGGAATCTAAAGTATTGCACGGCGATGGTGTTATAATTGGCACTGGTACAATTTATAATAAACCCATTTGTATTTTTGCCCAGGATTTTACTGTTGCCGGTGGTTCGCTTGGTTTAATGCATGCTCGTAAAATCACCAAAATAATGGATCATGCCCTAAAAATGAGGGTTCCGCTTATTGGCATAAACGATTCAGGTGGTGCCCGCATCCAGGAGGGTGTAAACTCTTTGGCAGGTTACGGCGAAATTTTCTTTCGTAATACACTGGCTTCAGGTGTTATCCCTCAAATTTCGGTAATATTGGGACCATGTGCCGGCGGTGCAGTTTATTCTCCGGCATTAACCGATTTCGTTTTTGTTGTCGAAAACATTTCAAAAATGTTTATTACAGGGCCAAGTGTAATTAAATCGGTTTTAGGCGAAGAGATATCGATGGAAGAACTCGGTGGTGCGCGTGTTCATGCCGAAATTACCGGAAATGCCCATTTTTATGCCGAAACTGAAATGGAATGTTTTGACCAGATAAAAGCATTGATTAGCTACATTCCGCGGAACAACTCTCGAAAAGCGCTGCCATACCCATCGAAACCACCTAAAAAAGGTAAAAAAATTGAAGATATTGTTCCGGTCGATCCAAGAATACCATACGACATGCGCGATATTATTATAAGTATTACAGATGGGACTGAATTCCTTGAAATTATGGAGCATTTTGCACCAAATATAATCATAGGTTTTGCCCGCATGGAAGGAGAAACAGTTGGTTTTGTTGCTAACCAACCCATGGTTTTGGCTGGTGTCCTCGACACCGATAGTTCTGATAAAGCTGCGCGGTTTATCCGTTATTGCGATGCATTCCTTATCCCGATTGTTACATTAGAAGACATGCCTGGTTACTTGCCGGGAGTTGATCAGGAACATGCCGGGGTAATTCGTCACGGGGCAAAAATATTATATGCATATAGCGAGGCTACTGTACCAAAAGTTACTGTAATATTACGAAAAGCTTATGGTGGTGGATATATTGCAATGAATTCGCGCCATTTGCGTGCCGACTTTGTTTTTGCCTGGCCAACAGCCGAAATAGCCGTAATGGGTCCCGAAGGTGCAGCAAATATTGTTTTCCGAAAAGAAATTGCTGAAGCCGAAAACCCAGAAGAAATGCGCCAGCAAAAAATTCAGGAATACAAAGAAAAATTTGCAAATCCGTACGTAGCAGCTGCACAGGGCTACATCGATGAGGTTATTGAACCAAAACAAACCCGCGCACGTATTTTACATGCACTTCAGGTTTCTGAAAATAAAAGTGTTTTCCTTCCAAATAAAAAACATGGCTTACCACCGTTTTAAAATCAAATAAACATGTCAGAAGAAAAGAAATACAAAAACTTAATTGTTCAGGGAGCTGTTTATAAAACCACTTTCACCCGTAAATTCGAAGAACGGATAAACTGGGAGGCTCCAAATGAAAATTTAATACATTCATTTCTTCCGGGAACTATAATTGACATTTTTATTAAAACCGGGGAAAAAGTAAAAGAAGGTGAAACAATTTTATTGCTTGAAGCTATGAAAATGCAAAACCAGGTCCGAATGCCTTTTGATGGGGAAATTGTAAAAATTTATATAAGAAAAGATGAGGTGATATCAAAAAATCATTTGATGCTTGAAATTAAACCGAAAAATTTGAAATAGCACTTTGATAATAAAATTCAAAATGAAACCGTACAAAAAATGTACGGTTTTTTTTATTTTTTTAATTAGTTTTAGACGCTATTCTTTAAGGCAGTTAATTGAGAAAAACAGTAATTATAATTATCTTTTTTGTTGGAGCTAATTTGTCGTTATTCAGTCAGGGAACTTCTGATCCCTGCAAAAAATCGACCGAAGGAACCGACTTTTGGTTTGGTTTTATGGAGAGCCGCAATTATAGTAATAACCATTACATAGAAATTACGGTTACTGCACGTGAATCAACAAAATTTAAAATATTTACCGGAGCACAGGAAACCCAATACGGATCGGAATATTTGGTTCAGGGAAACAATTCGGTACAAATAAGAATTAGCCCGTGGGAACTTGTTGAAGCAACCGGATCGGAGGAGATACAAGACAAAGGAATAAGGCTGGTTTCTGAAAACCCGGTAAACGTTTATGCTTTAAATTACGACAGGAGCTCTGCCGATGTAGCCGTTATTTATCCCATCGAATCACTTGGTAAAGAATATTTTGCCATTTGTTTTGATCCGCGAATAGATGAAAGAAACGACGGAAGTTACGGAAACGGTCGGAACAGCCAATTTCTTGTTGTTGCAGCCGAAGATTCAACACGGGTAATAATTATACCTTCAAAAGTTACCGACAAATTGGTAAACGCCAACGATTCAATAATTGTTACGCTTAGTAAAGGTGAAGTTTACCAGGTGCAATCGATGAACTTTGACAATTTAACAGGGCAAGGTGATTTAACCGGCAGTTATATTTTAAGCGATAAACCCATTGCATTTTTTTCCGGCTCCCTGGCGACTACAATCCCTGCCGAGTCTGGTGTTAATGCCTGGGATCATCTTTACGAACAAATTCCGCCTATTCATTCCTGGGGGCGCGAATATTTTGCCGTGCCTTTAAAATCGAGAGAACAAGATCGTTATCGGGTTATGGCTGCAAAAGACAGCACTATTATTTATATTGATGGTTCCCCACCAATTTTTTTAGACCGTGGTGAGTTTGAAGAGTTTGTACTTTATTACAATAACCCCAAAAGGATATATTCCGAAAAACCAATATTAGTAGCTCAATACAGCCAGTCGAAGTCGGTTGACAACAATTATACGGGAGGGCATGGCGACCCTTTTATGATAATTTTAAGTTCAACAACCCAATCGAAAAACGATGTTACATTTGTGGCTTACGATTCGAATCAAATACAAAAGTACTACGTAAATATTGTTACCCTTACCAGCGAAGTTGGCAACATTCGATTTGATGGACTCACTATTCAAAATGAATTTAAACCTTTTACAGGAAGCTTCTTTTCCTACGCACAAAAAGCTATTTATCCCGGTACACACCGAATTAATAATATTAATGAAGATCGTGGTTTTTTGGCCTATGTTTATGGTTTCGGAAATGTAGAATCGTATGGTTACGGCGTGGGATTTAATCTCGATTTGGTACTCGATTTGGGCGAAAGCATAAATTTCCATGGCGACACTCTGTTACTTTGCCACGGCGATTCGCGTAAACTTGATGCCGGCCCGTATTTCGACACATACAACTGGAATACTGGTGATTCAACACAAACCTTAACTGTTTCTGAAGGTGGCAAATACCATGTAAAAACAACTACGATTGATGGCTGCGAATTGGAAGATTCTATTTATGTTTTTGTAAGCCATCCCATTGTTGATTTGGAAATCGATTACGATGATGGTTGTTCCCCTTATTCAATTGAATTAAACGGAAACGATGGTTTTTCGAATTATTTATGGCAAAACGGTGACAGCGATACAATTTCAACAAATCAAATTATAAATGCTTTCCAAACCGATGAATATAGAATTACAGTTTTCGATGAATATAATTGTCCGGCACGCGACACAATGAACCTGGTTGTATTCCCGGTTCCGAAAACAGTAATTGATGGGGAAACTTTAATTTGTGGCGATACAATTAGCCAACTTTTTGTTTCCATTACCGATGCCCCTGTTAACGTCTGGAATCACGAAGGTAGTTTTACGTGGTCAACAAACAAACCCGGTATTTTAACATTTTCGGAAGAAACCCATACATCAGCAAAATTAACTATTGTCGAATGGGGTGTGTACGAAATTTACTATCATTTAAAAACTATTAACGACTGCGAAACTTCCGATACTTTTCAGGTGGCTTTTTATCAGACACCTACCTCTGATTTTGAGTTTGTATCAAATCCCGACGAAAAGTGCGGAGATTATAACAGGGAAATTTTATACATTGGCAATGCAAGCGAAAATGCCAGTTTCTACTGGGATTATGGAGGTTCGAAAGTAATCGATTCGATGGCCTGGGACAATTTTACAATCTCCCGTGGGGCTTTTAACTCATATCCATATTTGAAATTAGTTGTTGAAGAAAATGGCTGTTGGAGCGACACTACGATTGAAGCAATTGGTGCAAATCCTGATTTTATGTTAGAAACGGGCAGGGCCAGGGGATGCGATACGATGACTGTTTTGTTTAAAGGAAAACTAAATGTGCCCGACTCTTTACTTTTTGAATGGGATTTTGGTGATGCTTCGCCAATAAGTAATTTGCAAAATACAGAACATTTTTATGCAGAAGCTGGTTTTTTCGATGTTGGTTTAACAATAACAAATATACTTTCGGGTTGTCAAATTGGGTTTCAAATCGATAGTATGATAAAAGTTTTTCCAACACCAACTGCTTCTATAACAGCCGATATCGAATTTTGTTATCCTGATTCGGCAAATATATTTTACACCCATAATATCGATTCATCATTTTGTGAATGGGAATTTGAAGGAGCCCACCAGGCAGGATTTGGTAATGATTCGATTACTGTTGTTTTGGAAGATCCGGTTGGAACTGTTAGGCTCACCGTCGATGAATTTGGTTGTACCAGCCACCCGGTTGAAATGCAGCTCAAACGAAAACCACATTTCGATTTTTTTACTGAATTCGAAGATGGTTGCCAGCCTTATTCTGTTGAAATTTTTGCAGAGCCACTTGACAGTTTTCTGAGTTTTACCTGGAAACTGGATAGTTTACCCGATTTTGATGGGATTTCAAATCTATACAACTTTCACGACTCAGGGAAATTTGATGTATCGTTAATGGCCATTTCATCAGAAACCGGTTGTGCCGATACACATACAAAAACCGATTGGATTTGGGTGCATCCAAAACCAACAGCGTCTTTTGAGGTAGATTATCCGGTTGCATTGCTTGCACATTCCGAAATTACATACACAAATTTTTCTGAAAGCGCCGATTATTTTAATTGGGATTTTGGTGACTATAAAATTTCGTCGGAAAAAAACCCGGTGCATAACTTTCTTGAATTAGGGGAATTTAATTCTCAACTTATTGTTGAATCAGAATTTGGGTGTAAAGATACTTCCAGCTTTTTAATTACCATTTTGCCGTTCTCGGTTTTTACGCCAAATGCTTTTCGGCCCGACAGCCCGATTGACGAGAATCGAACTTTTATGCCTGTGGGTGTCGGGGCCGACCTTTCGCGGTTTCAATTAAAAATATTCGATCGTTGGGGACAAATTGTTTTTGAAACTAATACTCCTGAGCATCATTGGGACGGCACTACAAAAAATAACAGTCAGGCACCCATGGGGAATTATGTTTGGGTTTCCCATTATTTTGATATCCAGGGGTACGAACACAACCAGAAAGGACAAGTTTTGTTAATAAGATAAGAAAATAGATGATTTATGTTTGTTTTGAAACGTCTGCCTTTTTCGATAATTGATTATTGAATGCCAAATTCTTCTTCGTATTGAATATAAAACGGGAGATATCTTTTCTTTTTTTGTTCTTTTAATAAAAATGCCAGCGATATTTCGCTTGTACCGCCTGAATCACCCCATAATCCTGAAACTGTCCAATCGTAACTATAAGTAAATTGCATATTTTTTTTAACAAAACCTACAAGAAAAATTAGTGCATCATAACGCAGGCCTAAGCTTTGACGAAACCATGCTCCCCCTGTTACCCCGTATTTTGTAATAAACATCCCGTAGTTTAATTGCTGAAAAGTTCCCTGTTGCTGTATAATAAATTGAGGTGAGACATCAAATTTTTTACGTAAATGCCCATTCAGGTAAACTGGTAACCTGGCTCCAATGTGAGCCGTGTATTTTCGAAACAATTTCCCTGTATTTTCCTGCCCACTGTAATATGATTGATGAGGTTCGGTTAAATGATGCACTGCCAAACCAAAAAACACACGCTTACTATAAACTAATAATCCTGTTGAAAAATCAACGAAAGAGAAATTTGGATCGGTAATAATTTCTTGTGAAATGCCATGGTTGCCAAAATTTATATCCAAATTATCTGGAAAAACGAGTTTGTCAACTTTTAATGAATTTTGGTTAAACCCAACTTGTAAGCCACCGTGCATCCTGAATTTTTCGCTTAGCCTCACATAAACCGAATAAGCCGCATTAACCTGAAGCGAGTTTAAAATATTCCCCGCTTGCGAATCGTTTAAAATATTTAATCCAATACCTCCTTGTAATTTCTCAACCGGAATGTCAATAGCAACACTATAATTTTTAAAAGCACCATCGAATTTATGCCATTGGTTACGGTATTGCAACGCAACTCTGGGTACTCCTACCGAACCCGCAAAAGCAGGATTCAAATACAAGGGATTGGCGTAAAATTGCGAAAAAGAGACATCCTGTGCCGATGCCGCATTTAACAATAAAAGAAAAAAGAAAATTAAACTATTTATGATTTTTTTATTCACTTGATACTAATTCTTTCAAAGTGCATAAATATAGTTTAATTTCCCAAATGAACCGATGAATTTTTTTAACAGGCCAGCGTTAAGGTTTGTAATTGAAAATGCCCACATTTTTTTAAGCTGAATTATTCATGAGTTTTTCGTTATGAGAATTCAAAGCAGTTTAATTTCGGAATAGTTCGGGATAAGAAAGTCAGATTTATTTGCAAGATAAAAAATAATAGGGAAACTCACAGGCAGAAAGCAACAAGGCTAAAATATCAACTCAATTTTGTAATTAAAAAAATTATTGTATGTTTGTACTAAACTAATAGTACAATGTAATAATAGCATAATGATATATTTTAAATTAGATCCTAAAGCAGGCTCTCCATTTTATCGACAAATTATTGACCAGATTAAATTTGGTATAGCTTCCGGGAATTTAAATATTGGGGAGCAATTACCAACAGTTAGAGCATTAGCAGTTGATTTAAAAGTCAATTTAAATACAGTAGCTAAAGCTTACAAAGAATTGGAAATTCAAAATATTTTAGAAACTCAACAGGGTACGGGTACTTTTATAAGTACAATTGAAATTCAAATATCAGCAAAAGAGAAGGATGAAAAATTGCAAGATATATGCAATGAGTTTTCTACCATTGCCTACAGTTATGGATTTTCAGTAAATGACATTATTAATCAACTTCAAAAAAATAAATAACATGAAAACTAAAACAATAACAAAAGGGGTTTTTAATCCAATTTCAGTAACAGTCTTAATTGTAATGCTGGGTATTTCAGGTGGATTGTATTTTTTAAGTGTAATAAACATTCCAATATTAGTTTCATTTATAATACTATCGGTTTTTATTGCCAGTTCAATAAATATAGCAAATCAATGGGAGAAGGCTGTACTATTAAGAATGGGTAATTTCAAAGGATTAAAAGGCCCAGGTTTGTTCATTATCATTCCTATTATAGACAGAATCGATAACTATGTTGACCAACGAGTTCGTGTTACTGATTTCAAAGCTGACCAAACCTTAACCAAAGATACTGTTCCTGTAAATGTTGATGCTGTAGTGTACTGGACTGTCTGGGATGTTGAAAAAGCAGCTCTTGAAGTTCAAGATTACGAAAAGGCGATATCGTATATTGCTCAAACTGGATTAAGAGACATGATTGGAAAACATGAGTTAGGCGACCTGTTACAAGAAAGAGACAAAATTGCTGAAGACTTACAAAAAATATTAGATAAAGATACTAATCCGTGGGGTATAACATGTCAGACCGTTGGGATTAAAGATATAATAATTCCTCCTGCTTTAGCGGATGCCATGAGCAAAGAAGCACAAGCAGAAAGAGAAAGGAGGGCACGTGTTATATTAGGAACTGCAGAAACAGAAATAGCCGAAAAATTTGGTTTGGCAAGTCAACAATATATTGACAATCCTGTGGCGCTTCATTTACGTGGCATGAACATGTTATTTGAAGGGTTAAAGGAAAAAGGCTCAATGGTTATTGTGCCAAGTTCTGCCCTTGATTCTATGAACCTGGGTGCTATGGGAGGATTAGTTTCGTTGGCAAAAAGTAACGAACAATAGATTTTATTAATAGCAAAAAAACTTAAAGCTATGTCAGTTGCCGATTTATTAAAACAAAACTTTTTTGAAGGAGGTCCATTTTTTATGACACTCCATTATTTTATATGGATTTTAGTAATCTTTTTTACCATTCGAGTAATAAAAAATTTCCGCTCGAAAAAACGAGACTTTAAAAAGTTGGAGAAATTCAATGCAACAATTCTGTTCATTGGTGGATCTGGCCTAATGTTCTCCTTGTTTTACCGAGCCATGGGAATGTACAATGCATTCTCGGTACTGGAAGTTACAAACGATGTCTCTCTCACTCTGCTCGCAAGTGGATTCAAAGCTTCTTTAATTGCTCCATTGTACTCGCTGTTTCTTTTTATGGTTACAAGCATAATTTGGTTTATCAACAGAACTAAAATAAGAGCCGAAATACCTTTCGAAGTGGACTTGTAAAACGCATTTATTTTTTAAAATAAATTGAATGAAATGTTCTTAAACCCCCTGAACACTTTAAAAAATCTATTCTTCAATTTGTACTTTTCCTTTTCCACGTTTTTCCATCCAGTGATAAATAATCGGAAGAACCAGCAAAGTCAGGAAAGTGGAAGTAATTAATCCACCAATTACTACCGTTGCCAGTGGCCGTTGAACTTCGGACCCCGGGCCGGTATTAAATGCCATCGGGATAAAACCGAGGCTGGCTACCAATGCAGTCATTAAAACCGGTCGGAGCCGATCGACAGAACCCTCCAGTATAATTTTTTTCAAATCAGTATCTTTTCCCTTTTCTTTTCGCACTTCGTTAATGTGGTCGATTAGCACAATACCGTTTAAAACCGCCACACCGAACAGGGCAACAAAACCAATACTTGCCGAGATAGAAAGATACATTCCACGCATCCATAGCAAGAAAACTCCCCCGGAAAGGGCAAACGGTAAATTCAGCAAAATTAAGATGGCGTATCGCATTTTTCCGAAGTTCAGATAAAGCAAACCAATGATTATAAAAATTGAAAGTGGAACAACTAAAAGAAGGTGTCGCATTGCACGTTGCTGATTTTCAAAAGTTCCTCCATAATCGATAAAATACCCGGAAGGCATTTCTGCTTTTATTCCTATTTCTTTTTGCAAATTCGCAACGTAAGTTCCTAAATCGATATCTTTAATATTGATCCCCACAATTAATCTTCGCCAACCATTTTCGCGTTGAATTTCGCGAGGCCCTTCCTGTAAAACAATTTTTGCCACCCTTTTTAAAGGGACAAATTTACCGTTTGGTAAATCCACCGGGACATCCTGAATTTTATGCAACTGGTTTCGAATATCCTCTGGATAACGGACAACAATTCCAAATCTTCGTTGACCTTCGTACAACTGTCCGGTTTCCTGTCCTCCTAATCCGGCCTCAATTATTTTTTGAACATCGTCAACATTCAATCCAAACGAAGCTACAGCTTCGCGGTCAATTTCAATAGTAACATAAGGTTGTCCAACTGTCTGTTCAACATAAAAATTGTCAGTGCCCGCCAAATTAGGGAGTATTGCCGAAATTCGTTCACCAATATTACTAAGCACATCTAAATCTTCGCCATAAATTTTTACCGCTAAATCCGATTTTACCCCGCTTGTCAACTCATCAACACGCATAGCAATGGGTTGTGTAAAATTATACGCCATGCCGGGTTCGGTTTTTAAATAGGGCTCGATTTGTTCAATTATATTTTCTTTTGTTATCCCTTTTCTCCACTCTTTTTCGGGTTTTAAAATCACCCAAACATCGGTTTGATGAACACCCATCCAATCGTTTGCCAAATCGGAACGGCCGGTTTTTGGAACTACAGTTTGAATTTCCGGGATATTTTTCACTAACTTTCCACCCAGCCAGTTTGCATTTTCAATCGATTCGTCGAGTGTAACCGAAGGCATTCGCACTTGCTCAATCAAAATTGAGCCTTCATCTAATTCGGGTAGAAACTCTGTTCCAAGTCGCGTCATCAGAAAAATTGAGGCGGCAAAAATAACTCCGGCAATCGAAATAACTGTCCATTTACGATCCATGTATTTTTCCAGAGAATTTAAATAGCGCGGACGCAACCAGTTTATTAAACGGTTCTTTCGCACTTTCACACCTTTCCTGAAAACAATTGCTGAAATAGCCGGTATAAAAATTAATGCCAGCAGCAACGAACCCAAAACAGCCGCCGCTACTGTAATTGCCATCGGACGAAACAGTATTCCCTCCATTCCGCTGAAGGTCATTATTGGAACATAAACCATTAAAATTATCAGGACTCCAAAGAAAATTGGTCTGGCAACTTGTTGCGCGGCCTTTCGTATAATTTCATCTTTATTTTTGCTTTTATCTTTTTGAAGGCTGTGGATAATATTTTCGATCATTACTACCGAACCATCCACAATCATCCCAAAGTCGATGGCACCCAAACTCATTAAGTTGGCAGCGAGGCCAAATTCACGCATCCCGATAAATGCAAATAACATTGAAAAAGGGATTACCATGGCAACAATTAAAGCTCCTGTAATTTCACCAAGCAAAAGAAGGAGAATCGCAATTACCAGAAAACCACCTTCAACAAGGTTCGTGGAAATTGTTGAAGTAGTACGGTTTATCAAATCTGATTGGTCGTAAAATTTCTCAATTTTTACTCCTTCGGGCAAACTGGTATTTATACTTTCAATTTTTTCTTCGATGGCAGAAATTACCTTTCGTCCGTTGCCTCCCCGCAACATCATTACAATTCCGGTAACAACCTCACCATTACCATCCTGGGTAACTCCGCCCTGCCTGATTTGTGTCCCAATTTCCACGTTGGCCACATCTCTCACAAAAACAGGTTTATTATCAACATTTGTAATAATTATATTTTTTATGTCTTCGATTTTGTTGATTTGCCCGAATCCGCGAATGATAAATTGTTCGCCGTTGTGTTCGAGAAAATTACCACCAGAAACACTGTTGTTGTTCGAAACAGCATCTAAAACTTCTGATATTCCGATTCCGAATAAGCGCAATCGCCCGGGCTGGACCATTACATTGTACTGTTTTACAAAACCGCCAAACGAGTTAATTTCGGTTACCCCTTTTACAACTTTTAGTTGAGGTGCAATTAACCAATCCTGAATTTCGCGCAACTCGGTTAACGAATAATTCTCGCCTCGAATTACATACTGATAAATTTCGCCAAGTGCAGTTGTAATTGGCCCCAATTGAGGGTTTGAAACATCGGGAGGCAGTTCGTCGGAAATGGATTGCAGCCGCTGGCTCACCATTTGTCGTGCAAAAAATATATCGGTTTTTTCTTCAAATTCAACGGTAACTGCCGACAAACCAAATTGAGAAATTGATCGCACTTCAGCAACATCCGGAAGCCCATTCATAGCTGTTTCAATTGGGTAACTTACTAGTTTTTCAACATCGAAAGGAGAATATCTTCCGGCTTTTGTAATTACCAGCACCTGAATTGGCGTAACATCGGGCAGCGAATTTATGGGCAATTGGATTAATGAAAAATAACCGGCAACGGCCATTAAAACCACCAATGCAAGTGCCACAAATTTTTGCCTGACGCTAAATGTTATAATATTTTTAAGCATTTCAGTTTAATTACAATTTTATTATTCAGAAATAATATCGAAACGGGAAAGTGCTTTCAAACTGAAAACTTTTGTCAGTGCAATTTCGTCGCCGGAAGTTAGGCCATTTTCAACAAACACATATTTGTCCCTGATTTCGGAAACTTCAATTGACCGTTTTTCAAAAATACCTTCACCTTTTTTCACAAAAACTATCGCCTGGTTTCCGTCGTATGTTAGCGATTCAACCGGGATAGCAATAATTTCTTTTTTCGAAGAAGTAACAATTTCCAGTCGTACATTTTCTCCTGTTTTCGGCCAGCCCCCGGCAGTTGGCACCAAAATATTTGTTATTACCGATCGGCTGTTTTCATCCAGACCAGGATTAATTGAAGTGACAAGTGCATTTATAACTTCTTCCTGGTTTTCGCGTCTTGAAATGGTAACCGAATCGCCGGCATTAATTAAACGGGCATCGTCGGGCGAAAGATAACCACGGATTAAAACTACCCTGGTATCCAAAATCCGGGAAAGGTTTTCAAGCGCATTAACCGACTGGCCAAATTCAACAAAATTTGTTTCAATAACACCATCGATAGGCGAATAAACTTTTAATACCGGATCGATATTTTCTGCTTCGGCAAATAATTTTATTTCATTGTCGGCAACTCCAATTGCTTTTAATTTTGAATAAGCAGCCTTTACCGAGACATACGAACGCTGATATTCTGCGGTGGCAAATTCAAGCTCACTTGCCGAACTAATTGTTTCTTCAACCAACTGTTTCAATCGTTTCAACCGGCTTGTCTGGTATTGTTCTTCAGCAAAAGCACGGAGATATTCAGAAACAAGATTCCCAAACTCAAGACTTTGAACCTGAAAAAGTTCTTCTCCTTTTCGTATCCAGCTTCCTTCGTGTTTATTAATTTGTCGGATTTGCCCGTTTATTGGAGTACTTATTATACTAGCATGTTCAGGCGAATTAAATACAACTCCGGGAGCAGCAACAGAGTAATCAAGAAAATTGCTTTTTGCCGTTATCGTTTCAACTTTTAACCCTTCCCGTTCTTTTTCAGAAAGATTTACAAGAACAACACCGTTGTTTTGTGGTTGAAGCGAAGGCGGTAATTCGCTTTGTTCTGCAACTTCAGTTTTATCGGATGTTTTATCTGAACCGCAGGAGAACATCAGCAATGTTGTAGCGGTAAATGCAAGTATAATTAGTATTTGTTTCATTATATTTTTGATTATTTATTTTCTGAATTAATAAACCAGGTCTTTATCAAGAAATTTTTCGAGGGCGACTAATTGCAGGTAGTACTCACGCAAAGCAGCCAAATATCGTTGTTCGCTGGCAAGGTAGGTTTGCTGGGCATTTAACAGGTTTAATAAATCTATTTCGCCCAACTGATAAGCTTTTAGCGCCAAACTTAATAGGTGTGAAGCTTTTTCTTTCATGGTTTCGTTGTACCTGTTTATTACGCTTCGGCTTACTGAATAATTGTGCCAGGCAAATTCAATTTGCTTTTTCATATTCAGTCTGATTTCTTGCTGTTTCCACTGTATTTCGGTTTGCCTTGCAGTGGCCATGGCAATTTTTCCCTTTTGCTCAAAAGGATACCAAATCGGAAAGCTCAGCCCAACTTCAAACCCTTTAAAATTATATGCGGTTCCGAAATTTTGTTTGTAGAGATTAAATCGAATGTCGGGAAGAATATTACTTTTCGCTTCTTTTAAATAAAAATTGGCGGCAGTAAATTCATGTTCGGAGGAGAGAAAATCATACTGTTTCTCCTGCACTGCCAGCGCAAAAATTTGCGAAATTTCAATATTCGAAGCGTTTAGAGTATCAGAAAACTCGATTGTATATTTCTGTTCATTTTCAGGTATGCCTATCACATAAAATAAACCGTAGCGCGCTTTGTGTAGAATCCATTCCGATTGGTCGAGATCGTTTTTTGCCTCTTCCAGTTTTAATTCAGCATTTGCTAAATCTAATCCGTTTCCAATTCCTGTTTCAAATTTTGTGAAAACGGCGTTGTATAAATCTTGCGCAAGTTTAAGTTGGTTCTGCCTCGATGTTTGCAAATACAAGGCATGCATCACTTCAATATATTTGCTTTTTACCTCCGCTTTAATCTCCTTCTCACGAGATAAAATCTGATATTCCATTGCTTTTACTTCTTGGGCAATTCCTTTTAAACGGTACGAAACTGTAAATGGATTATCAATTTCTTGTGAAATGGTTATTCTTTTTTCATCAAAAATATCACCCGGGCCGCTACTGACACCTTCTTTAAAATAACTTATTTCGGGTGCTGAAATTCCGGTTTCAGTTCTCCAAACATTTTGTTTTTGTTTTAACCGGGCACTTAATTGTTGAAGTTCTGAATTTTGTTTGTATGCCGATTCAACTGCCTGCTGAATAGTAAGTAAATTATCTTGTCCAAAACTTGCAAAAACAGTTGCTAAAATAAGGGCAACAGTGAACATTAGTTTATTCATGGTTTTTTAGAATTCATTCTTTCAAAGTTAATTATATTAACCGTTTTAATCAAATGTGTAAAACATCGGTCCATAATTACTTTTAGTCTTAACATGTAATTCCTTTTTGTGTTCATTTAAAACCAATCTTTTTTATAGAAAATTTTGATGTTTTCAAATTGAATTAAACTAAAACATATAACCTGAACTATTCATAAATTTATCTATTCCGAAATCAAACTGCTTTGAATAAAGAGAATGCTCGATTCTCGATTCTCAAAATAGCTGAGGCTATTTCTGCGAGGCTCAACTCT
>Ga0209249_1001795_pt1 | contig 19138 bp, 19 predicted proteins | sample SaaInlV_200m_DNA_4_FD_184653 | JGI IMG/M metagenome (GOLD analysis project Ga0209249, IMG submission 184653) | Marine microbial communities from expanding oxygen minimum zones in the Saanich Inlet - SI037_S3LV_200m_DNA (SPAdes) (version 2) | ecosystem: Environmental > Aquatic > Marine >...
TATTTATCTATCCTATTTTAGTAAACAGCCAAAGGTTATAATGAGTCAAAATATGAATTATATGATCCAACTGGATGGCCTTCGATTTTTTGCACTATCTAGGGTAGCCGTGTTTCATTGGGCTCCAAAGGATATTCAATTTGGCATACCATGGAATATAGAGGTGCAATTATTTTTTTAAAAAGTGGATTCTTAATTACAGGAATTTTATTGAAAAGTAAAGAAGCCGTTGAAAATGGAAAAACCAATAAAATATTTATCTGGAAACAGTTTTATATTAGAAGATTCGTGAGAATATCCACCCATTGTCCTATTTGGTTATTTTGTTATGGTTTATTCTGAATATTGATGGGCTTAGATCAACTGTTTTGTGGTATGTGTTTTATCTCTCAAATTCTTATTTTGTACAAATGGGTACTTTTAATTCCGGGCTTTCTCATTTCTGGTGTTTAGCAGTTGAAGAGCAGTTTTATCTTATCTGGCCTTTTTAAATTGTGTTTTTAATTATAATATTTGTTCCCCCTATGTTCTTGTGTTCCGGCAGTTCCGGTTGTCGGGTTCTTTGTCAACAATGGTATCAAATCCGTGTTCAAGTATTTCCTTTATAATCCGATAGTTGTATTTACCGTGGTCTTATGCTTTTTTACAGCCATTTGTAAGTCTTCCTTTTCCTGCTTTTTTAGCAAATGAAAGTACCCCATTAACTTATATACAACTGTTCGGGATGTTGTTTTTTCTCCATGCAACAATTCATCATGCAATATTGTAATTTATTCTAATATATTGATATATTTGTATTTGACGTCCTTGCTCAAAGAAATCAAAGATTACATTAAGATGAAGTATTGCAAAATTCCAATCCAGTAGTTCCCACAAAAGCCACTCGTTATAACGGGTGGCTTTTGTTATTTTTGTGCCCGTAATATTGATTGCAGATTATTTTAAAAAAGCTAAAAAAATTGTAGTATAATTACTTTTAAAATAAAATAGTAGTTCATAAAATAGGATTTCAGAAAGATGGATAACTTTATGCTATTTACTGATGGAAGTGTGAACACCAAATCAAAAACAGGATTTGGTGCTTACCTTATTGTGCCTGATCACGGAATTTCATTAGATAATTTAAAAATGAGTGTGATCGTTAAACGATTTGAGCAAACTTCTTCAACGAAACTGGAATTGCAAACTTTATTGTGGGCGTTAAAAGAAATAAAGCCTCTTGGGAAGAAAGTGATTGTTTATTCAGATTCTCAAAACATAATGGGCCTGAAAGGACGGCGCGAAAGGTTTGAGCAAAATGATTATCATTCAAATAAGAAAAGGAGACTCAACAATTATAAGTTGTATCAAGAGTTTTATCGAATGACAGATCAGCTTCATTGTGAATTTGTTAAAGTTCGTGGCCATATCGTATCTCATCAAAAAGACAATATTGACAGAATTTTCACACTTGTTGACAGAGCATCTAGAAATGCTTTGAGAAGTGATAATAAATGATGTAACAAAATCGATATTAAATAGTATATTTTTGTAGAAATAGGTTTAAATTTAAGCAAATTAATTTATCAATAATAGTGTTATGAAAATCTGGAAGTTTGGTATTCTAATTCTTTTTATACTTGGGATAGCTTGCAATAACCGAAAGCCGGTCAATCAAAATGAAGTGTCTGAAGGAATTTCTCTTTTCGATGGTAAAACTTTCGATGGTTGGGAAATTTCACAATTTGGCACACAAGGTCCTGTTGATATCTATGATGGTAAAATTGTTCTTGGAATGGGTGACGGCCTTACCGGAATAACATGGGTAAAGGAGTTCCCAAAAATAAATTATGAAGTTTCGCTGGAGGCGATGAAGATATCGGGGAATGATTTTTTTTGTGGGATAACTTTCCCGGTGAATGATGATTTTTGTTCGTTTATTGTTGGCGGATGGGGCGGTCCGGTTGTTGGTTTAAGTACTATCGATGGTGTAGATGCTTCGGAGAACAGTACTAAAATTCTAAAGAAGTTAGAGAAAAATACCTGGTATAAAATTCGTTTGAAGGTAAGTCCCCAAAAAATTATTGCCTGGATTGATAATGAAAAAGTTGTGGATTTTGAAATTTTAGAACAGAAGTTGTCGATAAGGCCCGAAGTTGATCAATCAATTCCTTTTGGAATTGCCTCGTGGAACACAAAAGCTGCATTGCGAAATATCAGGGTTAAGGAACTAGAAAATTAATTTTTTTTCTTTTTCTTTTTTCTTTCGGCCAACTCCTTTTCGTTTTCCCGCATCAGTTTTTTCCAGTTCGAACCGCTGTCTTTTGTAAAATCGAGGGTTTCCCGATAGCTGTTTTTCTCAATTTCCAGTATTGTAATATCCTTGTCCATAAAAGTTTCAATGTCGGCTAAAATTTCTTTTTCCCCGGTGCTGCAAAACGAAACTGCCTGGCCTTTTTTTGTTCCGCGGCCGGTCCTCCCAACTCGGTGTACATAATTTGCCGACACTTCGGGCAGGTCGTAATTAACTACAAAATCAACGTTTGGGATATCAATTCCCCTCGCACTTACATCGGTGGCGATTAACAATTTTACAGTGCCTTTTTTAAATTCATCCAATGTTTGCGAGCGATCCTTTTGTTCTTTGTCGCTGTGAATTGTATTGCCTTTTATTTCTACCCTTTCCATGGCTTTTTTCACCCTTTCTGCCCGCACTTTTGTGCGCACAAAAACCAGGATTTTGCTTTCAGGATTTTCGTTTATCAGCCTTTCCAGGAAAGCACGTTTATCGTCCATTTCAATAAAAGCAACCGAGTGTTCGATATTTTTTGCCACAGGATCTTTTGGCGAAACCTGAATTCTAATTGGTTTGTTTACTAATGAATAGGCCAACTTTTTAATTTTATTGTCGATGGTTGCAGAAAAAAACAAGGTTTGTCTTTTATTTGGCAGATGTCTTATCAGGTCGTTAATATCTTTTATAAAGCCGAGGTCGAGCATATGATCGGCTTCATCGAGGATTAGGATTTCCACCCGATGTAATTTCAAATGACCCTGGCTTACCAGATCGAATAAACGTCCAGGTGTGGCAACTAGTATATCAACCCCATTTTCAAGTTCAGAAATTTGTGGATCTTGTTCAACCCCACCAAAAATCCCGGTGGATTTAACGCCTGTATTACGGCCAATAATTTTGAAAACTTCTGTAATTTGCTGGGCAAGTTCGTGTGTAGGGACCATTACAAGGCATTTTATCCCGTCCGCCCGCTTTATCATTTTCCCAACCTGTATTTTATGTACCACCGGAATTGCAAATGCCGCGGTTTTACCTGTTCCGGTTTGTGCAATTGCCAAAACATCCTCCCCTTTTAAAATTGGCGGAATAGCTTTGAATTGGATGTCGGTTGGCCTTCGGAACCCTTGTTTTTGCAAGTTCTTTTTAATTTCGAATGAAATAGAATATTCTTCGAACTTCATTTTTAACAGTTTCTTTTTGCAAAGATAGTTTTATGCCCGACAATTAGGAAAGTAAACCAGATTTGAAATTAAGGTTATTTGATTGTATAATTATTTATTTTCCTTTAATGAAGTCTGAGATGTCTTTATTTATTTCACAAAGTCGCCCAAATCCTTGCCAGTGAATATCCCGGAGCTTTTAATTTTAAGTCGAGGAAGTATCCAAAAGGAGTTTGCGCAGTTGTAAATTCAGCATTTTGTAGCCTTTTTTCAGCCAAATCGAAAAGCTCTTTGGTAAATTCAATCGAGGCTTTCGATTCAGAAAGATGGGCAAAAGAGTGAAGGATTACTTTTGTGCAATTGTTTTTACGGGCAGTCCATTTAAGGTGGTTCACAAGTTTTTTTTCGCGGCTTTTAACATCTTTTTCTTCATCGCTCACTTCTACCTGGATAAATGCTGCAATAGCATCGTTAAATGTTGCGCCCTCCGAAACATCTTCTGCCGATTCCAGCGTTTTCTGTGCCGGGGTATATCCAAATTCGTCAACGTACATTACTAATACTTTCATTCAATTTATTTTGGTAAGCATTTCTTCACTCAGTTTTTCTGTCCAGGCACACAATGCATCGATTTGTGTTTTCGAAAGATCTGCTTTTTTGTGCATTTTAACATAGCTTTTTATAGGCATTTTGTTGTCTTGCACTTCCTCACAAATTTCTTGAAGGTTGCCAATTTTATCAAATACATCCATTTGTCCCCATTCCGAAAGATTTAATTCTTTTTTCCCCTCGTCAACATGTTTGCTGACCATCCACGAAACAGGTGCAATTTTATGGTACCACAAGTATTCTGTTTGGTTAGAATGACAATCGAGACAGGCATTTTCCAAAATGCTAATTATTTCATCAGATATTATTTCCTGTTCAAAAATATGATTTGTTGTAATGTCGCCCTGATTTTTTTCAGGCTGAAAAAACTGGATAATTACAAATACAAACAATAACGACAAAACTATAAAACGCATTAATTTCTTCATGACAATTATTTGAAATATAGAATTCGCTGAATTTTAAATTGGGTTTTTATTTTTCGCCCTTTTTGTTTTTGAATAGACAGGGTGGAGTTATTGTTTTATTAATGAAGCCGCCTCATTTTTTGCCCATTCCGTTAATATCTTTGCTTCATCTGCAGTTAATTTTTTATCAGGGTATTTTTCCAGGAATTTTTTTGGCGGCATTTTAGCTTCTTCAACGGTCTCAATAATATGTTTCAATTTTCCAATTTTTTTAATTTTCGAGAGTTTATCGAAAGTTTTAAAATCAAGATCTTCTTTGGCATCTTCATTACGCGAGTCGGTGTTGTGACACCCAAAACAAGATTTTTCAACTATTGCCTTAACATTTTCTGGCATTTCGCCTTTTGCTTTTGTTGGAGCCGGTTTTTCAGAAGCCATTAAAATAAAAGCTGCAAATACAAATGTAAGTACCAAAACAGGAAACACATGATTTTTTTTCATTTTATAAGTTTTTAATTATGAAACAATTTAATTTTCAATTTACCGTCATTAATAAAATTAAACGCAAATTACGTTTTAATGTTGAACGGAATACGCTTTTTTGTGTTATTTAATTCAAATTATTGGGTCATTACCTTTTGATTTAAATATTAACTTTGACGAAAATGTTTTAAGATGCGTTTAATTCTATTGATTCTTGCAAGCATTATTTTATTTGGGGAATTATCATTTGGACAGATTTCTCAAGGAGGAAAACCATTGGAATTTCCAGAATTGAAAAGTGGCAATGTCCAGCTTGTTGAAATGCCTTTATTAAATAATGAAACATTGTTAGAGCAGGTATTAATTGAACAGGATTCTGAACCTGTAGTAAAACCTTTTCGTTTTGCCCATCAGTTTGAAGTTCATTTAACTACACAAAATTCCGGAAACTGGGTTTCTGCTGGTGATGGTTGGCAGGTTTGGAGGTTAAAAATACTTTCGAAAGGAGCAAAGTCGATAAATTTAATTTTTAATGATTTTAACCTTCCAAAGGAAGCACGGCTATTCCTTATTAACGAAAAAGAAAATCATCTTCTTGGGGCGTTTACATCGTACAATAACAAACTTTCGGGGAAATTTGCCGTTTTGCCCGTTGCAGGCGATGAATTGACCATTCAATATGAAGTTCCCACAAAAAATTCTGGTGATTCGGATTTTGTAATTAGTAAAGTAAACCACGATTTTGTGGGAATTGTAAAATCAGACGACCGCCGGCCCCTGGGAAAAATTGCTGGTGAGTGTAATATAGATATCAACTGCGATCTTGCAAAGGGTTGGGGAAAGGAAAAAGATGCGGTGTGCCGTTTAATTGTTGACGGTAGGGAAATTTGCACCGGGACATTGGTCAACAATACTTCAGAAAACCAGAAACCCTATATTTTATCAGCAGCACATTGCTACGATAAATGGGAATTTGCCGAAACTACCATTTATGCGTTTAATTATGAAAGCCCGTTTTGTGCACCGTTAGATGGCGATCCGTCCCATTCTATTTCGGGGGCAGTTATGAAAGCCCAGTTCGATAGCCTTGATTTTGCTTTGGCAGAAATGAGTTTAGAACCCCCACCAGTTTTTCGCCCATATTTCGCAGGCTGGGATCGGTCGGGAAACCTTTCTGATTCTACCGTAAGCATTCATCACCCGCAGGGCGATATTAAAAAAATTGCAATCGACAATCATTCCCCTCTTTTGTCCGATTTTAATTCAAGTTACATTGATAATGGTTTTATTAAAATTTTGCGCTGGGATGCTGGTGTTACAGAAGCAGGATCTTCTGGTGGACCACTTTTTAATAATAAAAAAAATATAATTGGAACTTTAACAGGTGGTGCAGCTACGTGTTCCAACCCTGTAAACGACTTCTTCGCACGTTTCGAAATGGCTTGGGATTATAGGTCTGATTCAGCAAAACAACTAAAATATTGGCTCGATCCGATAAATATTGATATCCAAAGTTTAAATGGAGAACGGTTTAATACGGGTGAAAAATTTTGCCAGGCATTTACAAACCTTAATAATGAAGACGAACATCAAATTGTTTTTTTAATTAGTTCAGATGTTTTTTCGGGTTATTGGGGGGGGACAAATTCCATTGGAATTACAGAATTTGTTGAACGATTTTCAATTTATGGGAATGAACAACTCTATGGAATATCGATGGGAGTTGGTAAAGTTGTAGACGACATAGGACTGGGCGGAAGCGAAATAAAAGTGAAAATATATAACGGAACTGAATTTCCTGAAACAGAGATTTATTCTGAAATTGTAAAAATTAACACACTGGTTAACGATGCTATGAATTTTATTGGGTTTAGCCAGGTTGTGGAACCAGCCGACACCTTTTTTGTTGGTTTCGAATTGAGCAGTGTACAGCAGCAAGATACTTTTGCTGTTTATCAATCGATAAGGCAAGCCAGTAAAGAAAACTACTTTTATTTTAAACAGGATAAACAGTGGTTTAATTTTAAAGAATCGAATAGTAACAATTATTCCATTTCCAATGTTTTTGAACTTATTGCCTGTAATGTTGACGAAAATATTGTGGACACACCTTTGGTAAATAACCCCCTTGAAATATTGGTGTATCCAAATCCTACCAACGCTGCTTTTACCCTTGAAAGTGGGCAACAGGTTTTTAGTGAAAATATTTCAGTTTTTAACCTGCTTGGTAAATCGGTAGCGGTAAAAATGGAAAACACCAGCCTGAAAAAAGTATTGATTGATTTATCGGGCAATGTTCCCGGAGTTTATTTTGTACGTTTTAATAATGGCGAAAATTATGTCACTAAAAAGGTTTCTTTTGTTCCCTGGTAGAAATGTCTTATGCAACGGATTATTATTTTTTACATTTTGGTATTTTTGCTTGCTGGTTGTTCAAATAAGATAAACCAGGCGGAAACGGGGGGTAATTCGAACCATTTTGCGCGGGGTTTTCAAATCAAAAAAAGTGGTGATATAACAAAATTAACTGTTTTTAATCCCTGGGAAAAAGCCCAAAATATTTCGCTTGAATATTTTTTAGTCAATAAAAATTTACCTGTTCCTGATTCCCTTTCTTCCAAAAAAATTATTCGTACCCCAATAAAAAACATAATTTGTTTATCAACTTCGCATCTTGGTTTTATCGATGTTTTAAACGAAAACCGTGCTGTAGTTGGTGTTTCAGGGAGTAATTATATCTCGAATGCTGATATTTTAAAAAGAATAAATTCAGGTGAAATTGTTGATGTAGGTTACGGGCAAAACCTTAATTATGAGGTAATTGTGAACCAACATACCGATTTGGTGATGGTTTATGGTATTGGCAGCGAAGTTACAACTTATACTAAAAAGTTGGAGGAATTAGGAATTCCGGTAATTATGAATGCCGAGTACCTTGAAGAATCCCCGTTGGGGAAAGCCGAATGGATTAAGTTTGTAGGTGCTTTGTTTGAAAAAGAAAATGAGGCTGGGCGATTTTTCGATGAAATAAAAAGCGACTATATTGCATTGCAAAAAAAGGTTTATAATAAAACAAACCGGCCAAAAGTTTTGGTGGGTTCGCCTTACAAAGATTCGTGGTGGGTGCCCGGTGGAAATTCTTATCTCGCAAATTTGATTTCCGATGCCGGTGGCGATTATTTGGGAAAATCAAATCTGTCGCACGAAAGTTATGTAATATCATTCGAAAATGCATTTGTTTGGGCAAATGAAGCTGACGTTTGGATTAATATGGGGAACCTGTCGTCGAAAAATGAAGTTTTATCTGCAGACGAAAGGTTCGAAAATTTTAAGGTGTTAAAAGATGGGAAACTATTTAACAACATTAACAAAATGAGCGAAAACGGTGGAAACGATTTTTGGGAAAGCGGGACCGTTTTCCCAAATTTGGTTCTGCGCGATTTGATTACTATTTTTTATCCAGGTTTGGTAGAAGAAGAATTGGTATATTACAAAGAAATTAAATGAAAGAGGAAAATAAAAGGAAATCGATCCGCTGGGTATTTATATTACTGGGCATACTTTTTATTCTTCTTTTTATTTCCGATCTGTTATTGGGTTCAATAATAATCCCTTTAAAACAAATTGTTTTGGTATTTTTCCCAACCGCCGAAACCAACGAAACATTCAGGACGATAATATTGGAATTTAGGTTACCAAAGGCTTTGACAGCCATTTTAACCGGGGCCGCACTGTCAGTTAGTGGATTACAAATGCAAACGGTATTTCGGAATCCTTTGGCTGGCCCTTTTGTATTGGGGATTAGTGCGGGTGCCAGTTTAGGAGTCGCCCTTTTTGTACTTGGCTTTTCGTCGGTGTTGGTGTTTGGCCTGGTTTCGGTAACCGGAGCCTGGACATTGGCAATTGTTGCATGGACAGGATCTTTTCTGGTTATGTTGTTGGTTTTGTACGTTTCGGCCAGGGTAAACGATATTATGACAATTTTGATCCTCGGAATTCTTTTTTCCAGTGCGGTTGCAGCCATTGTCAGCATTCTTCAATATTTCAGCAACGAATCGATGTTGAAAGCTTTTGTTATTTGGACAATGGGAAGTCTCGGAAGTGTAACAAATTCTCAATTGTCTGTTTTGACACCTGCAATCTTGGCCGGGATAATTCTGGCACTTGTAAAAATTAAAGATCTAAATGCTTTTCTTTTGGGTGAAAATTATGCCCGATCGCTGGGTGTCAGGATTATAAAAAGCCGCATAATTATTTTTTTAAGTACCAGTTTACTTGCCGGGACAATTACAGCATTTTGCGGTCCAATAGGTTTTATAGGTATTGCAGTGCCTCATATTTGCCGTGTGATATTTAAAACTTCAAATCATTTAATATTAATTCCGGCGGTTATTTTAACAGGAAGTATTGTTATGCTTTTTAGTGATATTTTATCGCAACTGCCTGGAATGCAAACCACACTGCCAATTAATTCGGTTACTGCAATTATCGGTATTCCTGTTATAATGTGGATGATTATCAGAAATAAAAAATTTACTTCGGTAGCATGAAACTGGAAACCCGCTCTAACATTGAACTTATAAATCTTACGGTTGGTTACGAACAGCCCGATGGTGTTCCCTTGGAAATTTTAAAGGGAATGAATTTTACGGCTGAATCTGGCGAAATGGTTGCTTTAATCGGTAGTAATGGAATTGGGAAAAGCACACTTTTGCGTTCGATGGTTGGATTTTTGAAATATTTCTCGGGAAATATTAAGTTTAATGGAAAAGAGCTGAATGAATTTGGGGCAAAGGAAGTGGCGCAAATTATGAGTTTTGTATCAACCGACAATGTGAGGGTTGCAAACATGACGGTTTTTGATTTAGTTGCTTATGGGCGGTTTCCGTACACAAACTGGATTGGGAAATTAACTAACAATGACAAAAACATAGTTGAAGAAGCCATTGAAAAAGTAGGGCTTTCTGGATTTGAAAACCGTTTAATTACACAAATTAGCGATGGTGAACGTCAGCGTGCAATGATTGCCCGTGCTGTTTCACAAGACACTTCAGTAATTATTCTTGACGAACCAACTGCGTTTCTGGATGTGAGCAACAAATACGAAATATTTCATCTTTTGCAGATTCTGTCAAGGGAGAAAGGAAAAACAATTGTGCTCTCGACACACGATTTAAACATCGCTTTGCGCGAAGTAGATAAATTATGGATAGTTACAGAAAACAACAATTTTCAGGGAGCACCAGAAGATGCCGTTTTGAATGGTTGGTTAAACCAGCTATTTAAAAACAAACACGTTGGTTTTGATTTACAGGAAGGGGAATATTTTTTTAAAAAGGAATTTAAGGCCAAAGTAAAAGTGGTGGGCGAGGGGCTTGCTTTAACCTGGACTTTGCGTGCTTTAAACAGGATGGGATACCAGATTGTAATTCAGGCCGAACCCGATTTTTATGTTTTTGTAAACGAAAATTCGTGGGAATTAAAATTGAAAAAATCTACCCAGGTTTTTAATTCAATTTATCAACTTTTAGCTTTTTTGAGGTAGTAGGGAATTTTTCTAAACAATAACCTTTGTTTTTTATTTCACTGTTTTATCCAGGGGCAACCCTAAACTTTTATACAAATTTAACCGGCCTGCTTTGTCTTTTGTTAAAACTTCCTGTGCAAATTCGGCAACTTGTTTTGCTACTTTGCGGGGGACAACAACAACCCCGTCTCCATCGGCAACAACCACATCGCCGGGGCAAACCAAAACCCCGCCAATTACTACCGGGCGATTTACCGATTCAAGTTCGTTTCTTCCCGGCCTTATTCCCCGTCCTTTTTTACGCAGGTAAAGTGGTACTTTTTGTATGGCTATTTCGTCTGTATCGCGCGAGCTGGCATCTGTTACAACCCCAACGGCGCCGGCTTTGAACCAACCTAAAATATTGTTAGACCCGATTGAACCAATGTCTTTGTCTTCCACATCGTCGAGTACAACAACAGAGCCTTTTTGAATAGCTTTTGTAAAAGCCTCGTGCGAATAGGTTCCGTAAAAATGCCCTTCCCAGGCTAAAAAATCTTCATCAGGTTTCGGGCGATCAGGTTTTTGTGTAGGAACATACCGGGCAGTAACTGCAATTCCGCGAATAATGTGCGATAAATTTTCATGATCAACCCAGTCGGGATGAATTGCCGGATCTACTAATCCGGTATTAGGAAGTCCAACCATGTCCATTCCATCCGAAACATCAGCTACGCGAAGGTTTTCGTAAAGTTTAAGTAACTCAATATTTTCTTCAGGTGTATAAGTTTGGGTTTCAATAAACGAAATTCCACTGGCAATTTCGGCATCGGTTTGTGCAAGGATGTTTGTCGAAAAAAACATCATAAAAATAGCAAGGTGAAAAAATACAGATTTCATTTTGGTTTATTTTAAGTTAGTTTTTAAAAGGCAATGATGAGTGATGAAGGTTTATTTTTAAAGTTCCATCTTCCGCACGGTAATATCCAAAAGTATATTCTACTTTGGTTTCGTTACCGTCTGCATCAGTAAAAAAGTAATTTCCCATGGCAACTGAAAATTGCTTGGAAAATATAAATCCGGCATTTTCGAAACGTACACTTGTCCATGGTTGGAGGGCAAAACCATGATCTTCAGAGAATTCGGGGTTGCCACCCACAAAATACGAAACCGCACTTTCTGTGGTTAAACGAAATTGATTTTTACTTGCTTTTGTAGGTTTAAAAAGCACTGTTTTTTCACGATAACCGTAAAATTTTGAAACATGGATTTCAGCCTCTTTTTTGTAATCTTTATTTCCTGAAAAGGTTTTTCCTATTTGTACCAGGCTTCCTCCCCATTTTTGCTGGGCTTGTTCAATATCTTTTTTAGTAATTGTCTTAGTCATGTAATTTCATATAATTTTTAATGTTGGAAATTACACAATTAACAACTATTTACGGCTTTAAATTGTATGTTTCAGGAAATGTATTTATCGGGTGAGTGTGGAGGTGGATTTTGTTAAAAAATTATTTCTACAAAAAAAAACTCAATTATTGAAAATCAAATAAAAAGTAACTACTCAGGTAGTTTAATATATTGAAATTTAAATAATTAGAGAATCCTATTCCCCGCAAAGGACGCAAAATAAAAAGAACGCTAAAATCGCAAAGGGTTCACAATTTGTGCTTTGCGGACTTTGCGTAAGAATTTTGCGTTCTTTGCGAGAAATGTATTTATAATTGACATTTAATATATTATGTAAATCTGAACTACCGACGTAGTTACAATAAAAATCAAATCCCAAAAACAAAAGCTTTAATACAGGGGAAGTTTTAATGCTTGTAATTATTGTTGCTGGAATTAACTAGCGTTTAGTAAACATTTAGATTCCACCAAACATTATTGCAAGGAATAGCTTAATTCAAATTTGAAAACCGGTTTTTATAAATTAGACCTTAATTTAATTCACTTTCCATTAGTTTTTTTGCTTGTTCGACCGTCATCTTTTTTGCTACTATTTTTTTGTTTTCATCCAGGATATAAATTCCAGGGGTTTTTCGTGCATCGTACAAAATTTTAAACCGCGAAACATGATGTTCGTCCCAAACATTTATCCAGTCGTACATGTTGTGTTTGGTTAAAAATTCAACCCATAATTTTTTATTATCCATTGAATAAATGGCGAAAACTTTCAAGCCTTTGTCTTTAAATTTTTGATAAACTTCTTTATGAAATTCTGGTACAAAAATCTTACAGTGCGAACAATCGGGTTCGTAAATTAGCAAGGCTGTGTATTTTGCATCAATTTGGTGAAGGTTAAAATATTCGCCGTCAACACTTTCGAGGGTTAAGTCGGGGGCAGTTTTACCAATTAAATTACTTTCGGCAAAAAGTAAGTTTTCTTTGATTTTTTCAATTGATTTGGGGGTCGCCCAAAAAGCGTCTCCCGAGAGGTAATATTTTTTTGCCAAATCAACAAACAGTGCATCCATCCCCATAATATTGCTGTTAATGCTGCTGTTTAAAAACCAGGAAGTTACAAATTGGAAAATGCGTTTTTGGGGACGAACATTTTCAATAAATTCAAACACTTCGGGTTTTATCCGGTCGTAGTCCTGGTGCAATACTTTGGTAAACCAGGTTTCGAGCTTGGGTTTTAAAAGTGGAGTGTATAAAAAGCGCTCGTCGGTGTAGTCGAAATTATCCCAATAATGTTCTTTTTGGTAATTGAACCGTGCCAATAATAAAAGCGAATCATTATTTCGAACCTCTTGCGAAACAGTTGATATATTTAATGCTGGTGTATTGTTCGACATTAAAAATTTGGCAAGAAATGTATTTGGGTATTTATTCCCGATATTTTCCCAGTAGCTGTGCAACAAAGGGTTAAGTTTGGCCATTTCATCATTCAAATTCTTTTTTTCCCCTTCGGTGGCAGTTTTAAGTTTCTCTCTGATTTCTGCACTTTTTGTTTGCAGGCCTTTCAGGAAAACTACATATTTTAGAAATTCTTCTGTTTCCACAGCACCATTAACAACCGCGGTTTGCGCCGAAAAAGATTTGTTGGAAAGGGTAAATTCCTGATCTGCCCCTAAAATAAAATCGAAGTGGTTTTTATCGTCCAAATAAATTTTGTACAAACCTTGTGGCAACAACGAATCGCTCTTAAACACTCCAGTTCCGTTATTATCCAATTGGATGGTATCTTTTAAATAAATATTGCTGATGTAGTAATTTGCCAGAAAAACTTCTTTGTTTGCAGCCGATTTCAAATCAACCTTAATTTGATAATTCTGCCCAAAAGTAAAGTTCGAAATAAAAAACAAAACGGGTAAAACATATTTTATCATAACATTCAAAATTAAAAAATTCAAAATTAAAATATTTTCATCAAAATATTGTTTTTACATAAATAGTTGTTGAAAAATGATTGATTCAGATTCTTTATGTACTTTCAACCAGATTCAAAAATTTGTTTATGCTATCAATAAACATTCCAGTTTATAACATCGAAATAGGCGATTTGGTTTTAGCAATTTTAGTACAGGCTGAAAAGTTAGATTGCAAGTATGAAATCAGGATTTATGACGACGGTTCTGATGGTGTAGTAAAAGTAAAAAATCGCAAATTTTCAGGGCATTCAAATATTATTTATTACGAATTAAAGGAAAATCTTGGCAGGGCTGCTATCAGAAATAAAATGGGTTTTGATTCAATATTCAAATACCTGCTTTTTATTGATGCGGACTCTAAACCGATAAGCGAAAATTATCTGGAAAATTATTTGCAAAACATAAAACCAAATTGTGTTTTATGTGGAGGAACGTGGTACCAACAAACAAAACCAGCAGAGGCGGATAAATTGTTACGTTGGGTTTATGGTACAAAAAGGGAAGCGGTTTCTGCTGAAATCAGGAACAGTAACAAAGGATTTATAATAACTTCAAATAATTTTTTAATCGAGAAGGAAATTTTTAGTAAGTTTCATTTCAGGGGAAATATAAAAATGTACGGGCACGAAGATACTTTGCTGGGCTACGATTTGTTTAAAAATGGGATTAAAATATTACACATCGATAATCGGCTGGAACACACTGGTTTAGAAGCTGGCCGGGTATTTTTGGAGAAAACCAGAATTGCTTTAAAAAACCTTTATTTTATCTCGAATGAATTATTAGATGGCGATGGGCAGTTTCTGGATCAGGTGTATTTTTTAAATAAGTTTGTAAAAATTACCCGAATAATCCCGGCATTGATTTTTCGGGTATTTTATAGGGCAACCCGTTTTTTAATGGAAAAAAACCTGACCGGAAAAAGGCCTCAATTGTTTTTTTTCGATTTGTATAAAATTGGGTATTATTCGACATTAAAATAAAAGGACCGTTCTTTGTTAAGAACGGTCCTTTAAGTTTCTGTTTCTGTTTTTTGCTTGTTTCTGGCTTTTTAATGGCGAAGTTTTATTTCTCCATATCTGCTCCTCACATAAACAGTTCCGCCATTTCCTGTCCCTACTTTCCCTTTTACAATTTGAGTATGTTTTTCTTTTATTTTATCACCGCTAAAATCATCTTCATTGTACGATACCCCACAATAATTGCAACTTGCATCTAAAGAGTAACTTTTATCGTCGAGGCCTAGTTTTATTTGCCCGTAGCTATTTGTAATAGAAATTGATTCGAAATCTGAACCAACTTCATCAACTCTGATCCCGCCGTACCCTGCGTCAATTTTTAAACTTTTTTTCAGCTCTTCTATTTTAAAGTGGCTGTACTTTGTTGTTGAACTAACAGATTGAACCTCTTCAAAATTAAAGGTGTCGTATTTCGACTCTGCCAAAACTGAACCACCTTCTTCAATATTTATTACCGAATATTTCGATTCGAGTTCTAAGTTTTTAATTTCACTAAAATTCATTGTAGAGTATGATACTTTTACTTTTAAATCGGTTGCCAAACTAACATTGGATTTTCCGTATGCGAGGTAAATATCCATTTTACCATTTTCGGGCGCATCTAAAATATTGGCCGTAAAGTTTCCGTAGCGAATATCGAAATCCCCGTTTGCATTTAATTCGTTAACAATTGTATTTCCATACTTATTGGTAATATTCAGGTTTTTGTCCGATGGCACATTAATAGTGTAGTCGATGCTGAATTTCTGCCTGCTTTTAAAATCACTGGTAATTTTAGTTTGGGCTTTAACTATACCCCCGTTTTTGCTAAAATTAACTTCAATTTGTTCTAAAAGATCGTTGGCTTTTTTTTCGTTTGGTGCTTCTACAGTAATTACCACGTCGATAGTAATCTGATCCCCCCCATCGTTATTTACTTTTACTTCACCAAATTTGTTTACAACCTCAAGGGTTTGAACACCGCTTGCCGGCCACGATTCGTTGTACTCTTTAGTTTTTTCTTCGGCAATTGCTTTAATCCCTGTCGTTAATGCTCCAAGAATAAACAGCACTGCAAAAATTTTAAATTTCATTGTTCGTTTCATAACTTGTATTTGTTTGTTTTACTTCCTGTAATTTATTCACTATTATATTTATAACACTAAGCTTGGCCTGGTAGAATTCAAGCATGGCGTTTATTATACGTTCGTCGTTCGGATTTGCTTCAAGGTCTTTTTGAAGGTTTTTATACAATTCTTCAAATTCGTCCATTTCCGAATCCATCATTTTTTGTTCTTCTTTCGAAATAAAACCGTCCTCTGTTAATGTGTTCCATTGGTTCATCCCATTGTTAATTGAATTGGTAAAATAAAATTCAACTTCCTGGTATTCGGGTGATACTGAGGACAGCGTAAATTCGCTTTTATTGGCCGCAGGAAAAAGGGAACGTTGGCTATTTGGAGAAAAATAGATAAATGCCTGGTTGGTTGCCAGTAAAACAAAAATTATTGCCACTGCAACTTTCCAAACCACATTTAAGGTTATCTTTTTCTTTTTTTGCTGAAGTCTTAATTTTGCTTCGAACCGTTCGAAATGACCTTCCGTTGGCTCCATTTCGTTTAACCTTTCCCGGTTTTTCAAAATCAATTCTTCTATGTTATCTTTTGCTTTCATTTTAGTTGTATGAAAATATTTCTTTGTCTTTTAATATTTCTCGTAATTTATTTTTAGCCCTTAAAAACTGTGTTCGCGATGCCGAATTTGTAATGCCCAGAATCTGGCTTATCTCTTCGTGGTCGTAACCCTCAATCAAGTACAGGCTCAATACAACACGGTATCCGTCGGGTAAACTCTTGATAGCTGTTTTTATTGAATTTAAATCAATTTCTTTAGTTCCCATTTGGTAATCTAAAATTTGAGCTGTCTTTTCGTTTACCTCTTCAAACTGAACCTTTCTCTTTTTTAAATAATCCAATGAACGGTTTACAACAATTTTCTTTAGCCATGCCCCGAAACTAACCTCACCTTTGTATGTTTCAATTTTATTAAAGGCGTTCAAAAAAGCTTCCTGCATCACATCTTCAGCTTCCATTTCATCGTTAACTATCCGCAAACTTATACTGTACATTGCTTTGTAATATAGTTTGTACATTTGAAACTGGGCTTTTTGATTGCCCTGTTTACATTGGTCAATAATTTCCTGATGAATATTTTTGTAAAGTGCTTCCAATACTTTTAATTCTGTTTCAATGACGTGAGCAATATTTTAATGTTGCATACGTTTGGGATTATTTTTTGTTTTTCCAGTTATCGTTTTAAAATTGTTGGAAAGTTGAATGTTGAGCAGTTAAAATGTTTTTAAGAGAAGTTTTAACCAGATTGGTAATTGTATAAATATTGTTAGGATTGATTTGTGTTTTGGAGAATTATCCTGATAAATTTATTTAATTGAGGGAGAATTATTCTTGCATCTCCCATTGGTGTCAATAGCCTGACCTTTACAATGAATTATAATATTGCACCAATTTTTTTATACTTTCAAGTTTTGAGGTTTTTACCTTATTCTTTTTAATAAATGCTTCAATATTATCCTTGTTGTCGGGAAAACCTTCTATCAGTTCTTTTTTATTCCCAACTTTTTTTGCCTGTTCCATTCCTATTCTTATGTAATGCTGGTCATTTTTCCTTACGAATTTAGGAGGTTCTGCTTCTTTGTAAGCGCCAGGTTCAGTCGATTTTTTAAATTCAGTTTCAAGTTTTGTGTATAACGAAGCTTTGCCTTCTTCCAAAACAATAAAAAAGCCTTTCCTGATTTTTTTTAAATTTGAATATGGAATGTAAACCATTTGATATTCACCAAATTTAATGCGCTCAACAATTTCCGGGGCTGCCAGGGCTTGTATTTTATCCCCCGATTTGAATTCAATATTATCGTTGTAAATATTATATCGCAACGGAATATCAACATATTGATGCTTCATAACAGTATAAATAGACCCGGCAATAAATTCATCGTTTAAATAAGGTGTTCCCTCAATCTCACTTTCAGAAAGTGGGTTTTTCCAGTCGCCGGATTGCATTTTATTCGACTCGAAAAAATCCATTGCCCGCCTGACTTCATAAATTGTTTGAGAAAAGGAAGAAGAGAAGATAGAAGCTACTACTATGGTTAATAAATATTTTTTCATTGCTTAAATTTTAATATTTTTCGATTGGTTAATATTACAAATATTAAACCAAAATTGCAGCCTGGTGTTGTAAATAAAAAATAAGATGGCACATAAACATAAGTCAGACGGGGTTTCGTTACCCAAACTGTTATTTACTATTTTTCTGAATATTTTAATAACAATTGCACAACTTATTGGTGGAATTGTTTCAGGTAGTTTAGCACTGATTTCAGATGCCATTCATAATTTTAGTGATTCGGTTTCGGTTATCCTTGCCTATTTTGCACAAGTTTTAAGCCAAAAGCCAGTCACGCGAAAATCTACTTTTGGGTACAAACGTGCCGAAATATTGGCTGCTTTTATAAATGCACTTGCATTAATCGGAATTTCGGTTTTTTTGGTTTTTGAGGCAGTTGACCGGTTTCAGAATCCAATGGAAATAGATGCCAGATGGATGTTTTGGCTGGGGGTCCTTGGTTTATTTGCCAACGGGATTTCGGTATTAGTACTTGAACGCGAAAAAAACAAAAACCTCAATATTAAAGCGGCTTATCTCCATTTGATGGGCGATGCATTAACTTCTCTCGCTGTTATTTTAGGGGCAGTTTTAATTTGGGTTTTTAAAATTTACTGGGCTGATCCGTTGATTACGATATTGATTAGCATTTATCTTTTTATTCATACCATAAAATTGTTAAAAGAGTCTGTTACTATTTTAATGCAAATGGCACCTATCGATTTAGAAGTTAGTGATATTGAAAACCGGATGATGCAAAATCAGTCTATAAAAAATATTCACCACATTCATGTTTGGAACCTGACAGATAAATTGATACATTTTGAATGCCACATTGAATTAAAAGATGACATTAGAGTTTCAGAAACAAATGAAATTTTTGAATCTATTAATAAAGTGTTGAACGATGAATTTGATATTGGGCATCTTACTATTCAGTTTGAATACCGATCTGGCCATATAAATTTATGTGCGGAATAACTTTAGTCGGGGATTGTACTTTTAGTTTCTAATTTCTAATATACCCCGATAAAACGGGGCAGATACTGTGATAAGATCCAAATTTATTTTGTGTTTTTTTTATCAATTTTTCTTTTTCTATCTTAGCCGAGCAGAAAGAAGGCTTCAGTTGATTCGTTG
>Ga0209249_1001802_pt1 | contig 19077 bp, 14 predicted proteins | sample SaaInlV_200m_DNA_4_FD_184653 | JGI IMG/M metagenome (GOLD analysis project Ga0209249, IMG submission 184653) | Marine microbial communities from expanding oxygen minimum zones in the Saanich Inlet - SI037_S3LV_200m_DNA (SPAdes) (version 2) | ecosystem: Environmental > Aquatic > Marine >...
AACTCTCTTCCCATCGGAGTTTTCCATAAAAGCTTCCCTTCCAGATCAAATGCAAACAGGTGACTAATGCTATCAATCTCACCATTAATAAATACTTTATCTTTTGTTACCACAGGTGCTGCATAACCACGGCCAATTCCCTCAGCCGACCATAGTAACTCGGGGCCAGCATCCGGCCACTGGTCTGAAAGATTGCTTTCAATGTACTGTCCATCTCTGTTCGGCCCACGAAATTGCGATATCCCAGGAGGATATACATGTGTACAAGCAATTAATACTAAGGCAAGAATGGCATAAACTGATATTTTCTTTAAAAATGATAATCCCAAATTACTCATGGCTTTGTGCTTTGTTTCAGATAAATAAGTTTCGTATAAAAATATAAAAAGATCTTACTAACAAGACTCAACAAACTAAAAATTATTACAAGTGGCTATACTATCCTCCACACGAAGGCCTTCAGGAAAAATACAGATTTTCACTTCATTATTAACCTTAGGTGTGTTTCTCTTTTGAATGAACCTGATTCACTCATACTTGAGCAAAATGGAATAGCTGATGGGGACGTTTTCATGTCGTTAGACTGATCAAATTACTTTGAGAATGAAGTAAATTCTCAGTCAATAGGCATGATAATTCTCACAAAAGCTCCCTTGTCTTTATTATTCCCATTTTCAATGCTTCCACCATGAGCTTTTACAATGAGGTTTGATAAAAACAGATCCAATCCTGGGTTTTTATCCATATGATCTTCACTTTCAAAGGGCCCTATCTCATTAATTATAAATTCATTACTAAAACCAACTCCCGCATCCCTAATTTCAATGATCAGATCCTTATCTTGATTGCTGACAATAACAGATACCAAACCATTATTTGGGGAGTATTTTATTGCGTTATGCAAAATACTGACAATACACTTATGGAAGTAGTTTTTGTCGACATTTATAATTTCATTATCTGTGTCGATGGTTTGTAAGATTTTAACCTTTTTACTCTCGATAAAAGCATCTATATCAGCAATGGCATTTAAAATAATTTGCTTAACACTTACCTTAGTTGGCTTAATTAGTTCTTTATCATAAGTATTTAACTGACTTATGTCCAAAGCCTTAATTGAGAATTCCTCAAGTCTTGTCGTCGATTTATTCAACAATTCAATATATGTTTCAGATTCCTCGGTTAATCCAGTGTCAGTTATCAGAGTGGCCATTCCAATAATCGCATTTAAAGGAGTCCGTATCTCATGGCTAATTATTTGAAGAAACTGGGCTTTTGCACTATCCAACTGCAATAACTTTTTATTGGCAATATTTAGTTCTGCAGTTCGCTCATCAACCTTTTCTTCCAGCCAATTATTTACTTGTTTTAATTTATCCTTACCTTCTTTTAATTCCACATGAGTTTTCACCCTTGCTAATAGTTCATTGGTACTGAATGGCTTACTTACATAATCCAAGCCTCCGAGATCGAAAGCCTTTTCAATACTTTCAATGTCGGTTTTGGCTGTTAGAAAAATGATGGGAATTTCATTTTTGTCCGGATCATCTTTAATCCTTTGGCATACCTCAAACCCATCCATCTCTGGCATCATGATATCTAAAAGAATAAGGTCAAAATCTTCAAATTCAACCAATTTCAAAGCATCAGATCCATTTAATGAAAAGTCGACATCGTATCCATTTTCCGAAAGGAGATTGGCTAAAAACTCAATATTATTAGTATTGTCGTCAACCACAAGAATTTTATACTTTTTACTTTCCATGTGTCGTTGATTTAAGATTATTTAAGAAAACTGATAATCCTTTAATTAGTTTTCTCTCTCTGTTTATGTTAAACGATTCTCTGGCAACTTGAATTTCCTTACCATAATTGATCAGGTTTGTTGCGTTATAACGGTCTCCTATTTCTATCATCAATCCAGCCAATTCTAGTATGTTTTTCTTATTCCAGACAACTTTAATTTCTTCTAATACAGGTATAATCTGTTTGTCAATTTCCAATAGAACTTCCTCCAGCTTGTCAATTGACTCAATGCTAACTCTCTCAGTTAGATCTTCTTTCTTAACTTCTGCAGAATAATTCAAGTGTTTCATTAAACAGCTCAGGATTTCGGATAAACTTGCAGGTTTTCGAATGTACCCATTGAATCCTAAACCAATAATTTTCTCCTCATCTTTGTCAAACGCAGAGGCTGTAATTGCGATTATCGGAATTTTAGACCATTCAGGATTCTTAAGGATAATCTCATTTGTCTCATAACCATCCATAACCGGCATCCGAAGATCAAGAAAAACCATATCAGGTTTATACTTTTCTATAGCTATTAAAGCTTCTTCTCCATTTTCAGCTTCAATTACATTGATTTTATAACCACTCATGTATCCCTTCAATACATCTCTGTTTGTCTTAATATCATCAACAACCAAAACGGTTGATTCTTCGAAGAGGATAGAATCAAGATCAAAATCAATATTTTCTTCAGATTCAACATCACCTTCACTATACTTGACATTGTTTAATATTACAGTGAAAATACTGCCTTTGCCAACTTCACTTTCCAATTCAATTGTACCATCCATTATAGTGACGAGGTGTTTTGTAATGGCAAGACCTAATCCTGTCCCTTCAAATCTCTTACTATCTAATCCTTCAATTTGATCGAATGCCCGAAAAATCTTCTGATGATTCTCCACTGAAATGCCAATACCAGTATCTTTTACTCTGATAATCAAATCAAGATATTTGTTTGTCTTATTCTGGCATCTTGTTTCGACTTCTATTATCCCTTTCTCAGTGAATTTTATAGCGTTATTTATCAAGTTGATAAGAATTTGTTTTATTCTTAACTCATCAATATTTATTGAACTTGGTAAATCTTTTGAGATCACTGTGTGTAAATGCAGATCTTTTTCATCTGATCTCACCTTTAACATGTTTATCGTATCCTGCACAAGGTCCTGTATGTTAGTGGGTTCATTGCTAAAATCAAGCTTCCCTGATTCAATTTTGCTAAAATCCAGGATGTCATTTATTAATTGAAGTAATGTTTTACCACTATTCTGTATGGATGAAAGATAATTTAATTGAGATTGGTCTTTAATGCGTCTTGACAGTAGCTCGGAAAACCCCAAGATAGCATTCATTGGGGTACGGATCTCGTGACTCATATTGGACAAAAATGTACTTTTAGCTCTATTGGCATCTTCAGCCATTTTTATTGATTTTTTTAGCTCTGATTCGATCTGCTTTCTTTCTGTAATATCTGTGATTGTGGTAGCTAGTCTAACCGAATTGCCCTTTTCATCTTTAATGACAAAGAAGTTATGAATCGTTGGGAATGTTCCCCCTCCAGCTTTGAGATGATCTAACTCCCCTCTCCAGTGGCCTTCTTTTATTGCTGAAGGAATGACTATTTCTCTTAGCTTCTTTTTTGCTTTTTTTGGATAAAACTGCAAAAAAGACTCATTCATTTTTGCCTTGTCTATTCCGCATAAATCACATAATCTTTTGTTTTGATACAAAATTTGTGTATCTAATTCGGCCATACCAAATCCTTCGATAGAGGTGTCGGCGAATAATTTAAATTGCCGGAGTTCTTCCTCAACCTGTTTTCGTTCAGTAATATCCTCCTTAACAGCAACAAAGTGTGTGATTTCCTCCTTTTGATTTAACAAGGGTGAAATAATTGCGCTTTCCCAATATATTTCTCCATTTTTCTTCTTGTTAATAAACTCACCCTTCCAAATTTTACCCGCAACTATTGTTTCCCACATTTCTTTATAATGTGAGTCTTGCATCTCATCTGATTTTAGTATTCTGGGATTCTGATTTTTCACCTCTTCAAATGAATATCCTGTAGTACGTGTGAAGTTTTCATTTACATATTCAATATTTCCTTCCTTATTGGTGATAACAACCGTAGCATAACTTTGCTCAATGGCCTTTGAGAGCTTTATATTTTCCTTATGGCTTTCCTCCAATTCAGCCGTTCTGTTTTTTACGAGTTCTTCCAGGTGCTCGCGGTACTTTTGAAGTTCTTCCTCTGACTGTTTTTGTTCGGTAACGTCTCTTAGAATTGATATAAGGCATTGTTCTCCTTGAAGATCTATTCGTTCCGTATAAATCAGACAGCTTCTAATTTCGCCCTTTATATTTTTAAAAGACAACTCATACCCAGCTAACCTTCCTTTATTTTTAATTTCTTCTGATAGCTTTTTTCTATCGGTTTTGTTAGTGTAAAATTCAAAGTCCGTTACTTCCTTTCCAATCAGTTCACTTCGATTGTATCCTGAAAGTTTTTCAAACATTGGATTTATATCTATGAACTTACCTTCTGGAATTGTTGTAAAGAATATTGGATCAGGGATATTGAAAAAAGCTTTGGAAAACCTTTCTTCCGCTTCCCTTAATGCAATTTCAGCTTTTCTTTTTTCTGTGATGTCAATAAAGGAGCCAAAAATATACTGTGGTTTACTGTATTCGTCTTTGACCAGATGTACTGAATATTGAATATGGATCAGGGAACCGTCTTTTTTTATTCCAATACCCTCATTAATTGAAAATCCCTTTTCTTTTAAATCCCTTAGTTGAGAGTTAATATGGTCTCTTTGCCAGAATTCTGATATTGATCTCCCTAAAACTTCTTCTTTCGTTGAATAACCCCAGAAATCAACTCCAGCCTTGTTTATATAGAGCAAGTCTCCATCCAGATCAGCCATAGCAATGGCATTGATGGAGGATTCTATCGCTTTTTCCTTGATTCTTAGTTCTTCCTCAATCTCTTTTTGTTGTGTAATATCTCTAATGGTTCCAACACGTACAGATTCATTTTTATAGATCATCTTTTTTCCATCAACTAAGATTGTAATGATCAAACCATCTTTCTTTATCCCTTCTAATTCGCGAGGTGGAGTTATTTCAGATTTGAAGGATTCACTGAGCTTTTGAACATTTTCTGGCGAAAATATTTTTGTCATTGGGTTGGTTCCAATTATTTCATCGATTTTGTATCCAAAAATGTCACAGAATGCCTTATTGACCTCTAAAACATACCCGTCTTGATGTATCACAACACCTTCTTTTGTCAGATTAGATAGTAACCTGAATCTTTCTTCACTTTCTTTTAGTTTATTTTCAGCAATTTTTCGCTTCGAAATATTTCGAATAAACACCACCATGCTCTTTTCACCCTCATACTCTATTACAGAAGAGTTTGTTTCGACCGGAACACGTGTTCCATCTTTTCTCAGAAATTCAATTTCAGTGATTGCGGGTGCTTCCTGACCGGTAATTCTGGCCCTGTTTCTTTGGATCACTGCATCCCTGTATTCAGGTGCAATAATTTCGAGAATGTCTTTCCCAATAAGTTCTTTATTGCTAAAACCCAATTCTTTTTCGGCCGCCCTGTTGATATAAACAATCCTTCCTTTATTATGAATTGCAATTGCATCATTACTGTTTTCGACAACAGCTGAATATTTTTCCTCGTTTTTCCGAAGTAATTCCTTTGCTTCGAGTTGCTCTGAAATATCAAAGCCGATACCCATGTAATAATTCTTATCATCTTCTGAGAAAAGGAAACCTTCATAATGAAAAGGAATACGCTTTCCACTCTTCATTGTGGCAAACAGGTCTATACTATTACTACCCGTTTTAATAAGTTCGTTAATAGCCTCAATTAATACCGGATAGTCCTGTTCAGAATAGAAATCGAAGATATTCTTATTCAATAATTCCTCAGGTGAATATTCAGTAAGCTCTTCAAGAATATTATTCCATCTAACTAACCTGAATTCATCACCTTTAATAGAACAAATAAAAAATTGAGCAGGGATATTTTTTATTAGATAGTCTGTGAATTCCCGTTCTTTTATTATATCATCAATAGCCTGTTTCTTATCAGATGCATCCTGCAACACAGCGATATTGTATTCTGCATCCTCCTTTGGTGATTTGTAGTGTGAGATGGTTAGATTACCCCAAAAAACAGATTTGTCTTTTCGTACATATCTTTTCTCAATAGAGAATTGTTCAATTTCACCACTCCAAACTTTTTGCACCTCTGGTGATGAGTCAATGACTCCTCCTGGATGACTGATATCCTTAACAGTCAATCTTAGCATTGATTCAGCATCGTAGCCAAACATCTGAGCAAATATCTTATTTACTCGAATGAATTCACCTTTTTGTGAAACATGTGCAATACCAATGGCAGCCTGTTTGAAAGTAGCATCCTTGCTTTCCTGAATTTCTAGAATTTCCTGCTCAAGGTCATTTACTTGTCTAAGTAATTCTTCTTTAGTGAGATTCGTATATGCCATCGTACAATGAATCTATGTAAATATCCTAATTAATTACAGATCAGATTTCTGTATTTATTAAATGTACGAAATATCTTCAAATTTTGTTATAATTCCATCAGGATGTGATGAGGAATGCAGTTCAAAGATGGTGGGTTCATCACAAGAAATTCCATTGGGTTGAATACACCAATACGAAGACTAGTATGTTGGGGGGGAAATATATAAAGGTGACTGATGCAGAGCGAGCACAAATGGTTCTTTTTGATATGAAAGGGCCTGGCGAGTTGGGTGATCCCCGGGAAGCAAGTTAAATATCCTGAACTACGGGATCAACTTCTTGAATTTACCAAGAATCCAGAAAGCTCTAGTCAAAAGATTATAGTACTAATGAAAGCAAAATAGTCATAGCTGAGGATAAACGTCAGTATAAAAACATCAGCATTCCAGAGTTACAAGAAAAATCTAAATCCTAATCAGAAAACTTAGCAATTACAAAGTCGAGTATAGAGGATTTTCTATGGCTGACATGTAGGCAAACATGGGAAGGATAATAAGGTAACCTAAGATCGGTGTGTCTATTCTTAACCCAACTTGCCTTAGAGCAGAGTTTTCAGAATTTTGCCGGCTTGCTTGTGATCTGGATCTATATCCATGGTTTTCCGTAATTCCACTATTGCCTTTTCTTTGTTGTTGGTATCAAGATAAAGACTTCCCAGTTCAAAATGCGATCTGGCTACTTCAGGAAACTCCTTAACATTTCGCTCCATAATTGTAATTGCATCTTCTAGTTTTCCTTTCCCAATGAGTGATTTTCCGAACTGGCTCAAGGTGTTAACAGAAATATCCGTACCAAAGGCTATCGGGTAATTTGTCTTTATTATATGAAAGAAAAGCAATGTGACAGCCATATTTCGTCTGTAACCAGTATTTAACATTCGCACTGGCCCCGTTTCAATAAACCTGAGGTAATCCGCACTTCTATCATCAAAAAGTTGCTGCAGATAGTGTTCATGTTTTCCTTTCATTAACTCCTCTTCCAAATTAATTTTTATTGACACTGAGTAGTTATGATAATTATACACATATATATCCCCATTTTTCAGGTCACAAACAAAACTATAAAGGGTAGTTGAAGAACTGCCTTCAATATGAGTAGCATCAAGAACATTACTCATGTCGGTAATAGTCAGGGCATTTTGCCTGTCAAGCATCTCCATAGCTTTGTTGTATCTCCAGCAGGGTTTCTCTTTACCCCGATATTTTGATTCCACAAAATTCGTAGAAACCTGATATTTTTTACTGGTTTCAACAAAGGCAACTTCCCCATTGTACCATTCAACAATCATTGAGGCACCAGTTTTATCCATAACCGGAATTCGGGCTACATCAAGAGCTCCAATATTATAGGTATTAAAAAACTCTTTTACATCTTCAATATTTGCACAGCTAGCAAGAATCCTATCAAGCAAAGAACCCAACAGATTAGCTTTGCCCGCTGTGGCTTTCCAGCCCTGGCTACTAAGCCTGTTGCCATCAACAAAAAGTCCTTTCTCATTCATCCCACCCTGCACTGAATTCACAATCATTTTAAAACCGAGGCACACGCGTGCATAATCACTCTTGCTTGCTGGCACATACCAGATTAAGGTTAAAGGGAATGTAGCATCCTCATTACTACCCGCAAGGGCAGCTGAAGAATCTGACACCATAACTATGGTACAGGAATTGGATTTTGTTGACGAAAGAAAAAGTAAGATAAAAACAAAAACAATTAGCTTTTTCATATGCTACCTTTTTATGGCTGGTTAACTCTCTAATCAAATTTACGTCATCGAACAGATTAAAGAAATAATATCGACAAGCGTCATACTTACGTCGATGTATATATGCATGGACATGAACATGATGAGAGAACTTAAGAAACTCAAGAGCAAGATTCATAGTGAAATGTTTATTTCATCCGGTTAATGCATCCCGATTCCATCGGGAGGATTACAAGTGTGAACCGAGAGAATGAAGTGAATTCGTCAAATTTTTCTTAACTTTGGGTGTCCCTCCATTTTTAACTAAAAATAGCCATACATGATATCAGACATGTCTTGAAAAGAGATTACTGTAAATTATTGTCAATCAAAACAAAGCCACCATGAAATCAAAACCATTCCTAACATTTGGCATAATAACATTCCTGGCATTTTTTACTGTATCACAGGTGAATTGCCAGTATGGTTTCCATCTTGAAGATTACCTGGCTTTTGTAAACAATAACAAGCACCTGGAAGCACACCAACTCCTTTCAAGGCATGCTCCAATGAATGAATATTACTCTGCAGTCAATAATGGTACACCTCTTAAAAACTATTTGTACCTCGATTCTATCATTGAAAAGTATGAATTAACGCAAGATGAGCTGATGATGCTTTCTGAAAATCAGTTTCTGGTTACAGAAAGAATCAGTTACGGCAAAACGCCTACTGCAATGATCGATGTTTACAATAAGGATTTACCTTTTTTCGTGTCGACCGATGCAATTCTTGATGCCTTGCATAATGCTTATTCATCAATTCTAATGGCAACTGAGGCAGAATTATTATACCCTAGGTTGATACGTATAATTAACACATTGTATGATTCTCTCCCTCAGCAAATAACTAAATATGGCTCGATATCAGGTATGGAGAAATCTCTTGAAGACCTTGATCTGTTTGTTACTGTATTTAAAAATTTATCAAGTCCTGATTATTATCCGCCAAAACTTGTGTCAGAAGATAAGGTAAAGGAGATTTTAACAGCTATACAGGATGAAAAATTTGTTTCCATCCTCCTCTTTACTGATTTTCCAAGGGCTATAGATTTCAGCCAGTTTACTGTGCGGGGCCATTATTCAAAAAGTGAGGAACTGACTACCTATTTCAAATGCATGATGTGGCTTGGACGTACGGAAATTGTGCTAGCCAATGCTCCTAAGGAATGGTATGCACGCGGATTTAACGAGGATGGACTTAAAAGGCTGAATATGTTGGCCATGATGCTTAATGAATCGCTCGAATTGTCAAATGTTAAAGCCACATTGAATGAGATAGACGGTGTTATTGAAGCATTGGTGGGAAAGAGCGATAACCTTCGTCCGGAGGACCTATCTGGCATTTTAAAAGACTTAGGGATAGAAAATGCCAGTGATTTATTGTCAGACGACCTGTTTAACACCTACCAGAAAGTACTTCTTAATTCCCCTGAATTCAATCAACAGATTTTATCGAGCTTTGTTATGGGTACTGAAGGATCAGAATTATCGACCATTCCAGTATCCTATTATCTCCTTGGACAGAGATATGTCATTGATTCCCACGTGTTTTCAAAGCTTGTTTATGATAATATTGTCTACCATGAGGAAAAAGTCTTCAGAATGATGCCTGATCCCCTGGATGCCATGTTCGTCCTGGGAAATGATAATGCTTTGCCCTTGCTGTCAGAGGAACTGGAGCAATGGCATTACTCTTCGCAACTGGCGGCAATGAGATATCTGGTTGAGGCCCATGAGCACTCCTTTTGGCATATTTCATTCTACAACGGCTGGCTGCAGTCGTTAAGGCTTTTGAATCCGTACAAAGATCAGGATAACATGCCATTGTTTATGAAAACAGTGGCCTGGCAGCAGGAAAAGCTTAATACACAATTATCTAGCTGGGCCCAATTAAGACATGATAACATCTTATATGCCAAGCAATCCTATACGGGAGGCACTGGCTGCTCATTTCCCCACTCCTATGTTGAACCTTACCCTGACTTTTACCGACAAATAGGCAATTTAGCAAGAAGAACTTCAGAAATAGAAATCTTTAGCCAGGTTCACAGTCGCTTTTCGGATCAAAATGCACAGGAATATTTTCAATTTCTGGGAACTACTATGGATATGCTGGCTACTATAGCTCAGAAAGAGCTTGCTGGGGAAAACCTGAATAAAACTGAGACAGCCTTTCTTCAAGCTATGATACATCAGGTTTATGCAAGCTATGATGGCTGGTATATAAAACTACTATTCGGATCGAACGGCAAGGATACTCGATATACTGGCGATGATGATTACCTCGTCGCTGATGTCCATACCCAGCCTACCGATCGTTTCGGCATTACTGTAGGGAATGTGCTACATGTAGGCACAGGTAAAGTAAACCTGGGAATTTTTCTGGCTGAATCCCCTTCGGCTGGATTCCAACCTATGGCCTTTGTTGGACCCGTTTTGTCATATTATGAAAAAACCACCACTAATTTTCAAAGGCTGAATGATGAAACATGGGGTCAGATGGTCATCACTAATACACTTCCCGAACGTCCCGACTGGGTGAATGTTTATCTTGCTGATTCAATGGGTAACATGAGGCCTCCCGGAAGGGAACTGGCAGGATTACTGTATACCGGAATAGAGGAATGGGAAATTGACCAATCCCCCGAAACGGAGTTGTCAGTCTATCCAAACCCTGTATCAAATGAAATGGTTATTAAATGTTTTTTACAGGATAGGGATAAGATTCAGATTGGAGTTTACAGTTTAACGGGACAATTGGTCAATAGCATTTTCTCAGATGAAAAACCACCGGGTGATAACGAAATCCATTGGAATGCCCAAAGCTTGCCTGGAGGGGTGTATTTTATCAGGCTAACTACCAAAAATGGATTAATACATTCGAAAATCGTCAAACATTGACATTAAAACGGCAAGTTTATCAGAGAGAGTGGTCCAGTCTGCTTAGCGAATCCCGATTATTATACTTCAATAGGGTTCATATTATGAAAACTAAACTTTTTTTCATTACCCTGTTCATTGGATTTACTGCCTTTGGACAAGATTTTGTAATGACTTTTACCATAACTTGAAATAGACTGCTTGAAGAATGATAGCTTTCATCACGTAGCCAAGATAATCTTTACTCTCCTGTGGATGAAGATCTTAACGAGGAATAGTAGCGATATCTGCAACAGCCTCAATGGCCTTATCGATATGATCTTCAGTTGTAAACGGCCCAGCGCTAAGACGCACAGTGCCATGAATTTCCGTTGTTCCAAGAACTTCATGTACCAGAGGAGCACATTGCAATCCGGTTCGGCATGCAATATCATAATCAACATCAAGCATGGTTCCAACATCTCCTGATTCCCATCCTTCGAGGTTAAAGCTTAATAAGGGATTTTGATTTTCGACATTTTCTGCACAATAGGTAGTGACTTTATCGATATTTTGCAGTCCGATACGTAGCTTATCCCATAGTGCCATCTCCTGATCATGAAGTTTCATGACTCCCTGTTCCAGAACCCATTTAGTTCCAGCATACAATCCTGCAACTCCAACTGTATTCATTGTTCCACATTCAAGAATGTAAGGAAACTCGTACAGATGTGTTTTTACAGCAGAGCGAACACCGGTCCCGCCAAATCTGGTCCCCTTAATTGGAACACCTTCCATAACATAAGAACCACCAATACCCGTTGGACCCATCAAACACTTATGTCCGGTGAAAGCCAGGGCATCAATGTTCATTGCCTTCATATCGATTGGAATTGCTCCGGCACTCTGACTGGCATCAACAAAGAACAGTACGCCGGCTTCCTTACATATTTTGCCAATTTCAGAGATTGGCTGGATGGTACCGATAACATTAGAACAGTGATTCACAATAACAACCTTCGTATTCTTCTTGATCGCCTTTTTTATATCTTCAGGATCAACATAACCATGTGAATCAAAACCTACTCGATCAACCTCTGCAATACCGTCCATTTCCAAGTGATATACCGGTCTTAATACAGAATTATGCTCTACTTTTGTTGTAATTATATGATCTCCCTTTTCAACGATACCTTGAATCAACATGTTGAGAGAGTCTGATGCATTGTAACTGAAAGTCAATCTTTCAGAATCATCACCATTAAAGAACTTAGTTAATAATTTCCTGGTGTTTTGAATGATTTCTTCTGCTTCAAGCGCAGCATCAAACCCTGAACGTCCCGGGCTAACACCATTTTCTCGGTAAAACTGGTCCATGTATGTGTAAACAGCTTCAGGCTTTGGAAAAGATGTGGCGGAGTTATCTAAGTAAATCATGGTAAAAGTTGTTAGTCTTAAGTTATTAGTCTTGTATTCGGTTTTTGTCTTCACTATTTATAACAATGGAATCAGCAACGATCTCGGCTAGTGTCTTGATTTGTACGTTTAGCTTGAAAGCATGATTAATCTGAATGAGTTGATCGACACAGTTATGACACGGTGTTGCTACTATTGTGGCTCCCGTTTTTCTTATTTGTTCGGCTTTGAGCTCGCCCATTTTCATACGCCGTTCATTGTATTCACTCATGGCTAAATGTCCGCCACCGCCACCGCAACAGAAACTTTCGGTACCGTGGGGGGTCATTTCTACAAAATTTTTGACTGTTTTGCTCAGGATATATCTTTGTTCATCTATCACACCGCCCCCTCTGACTAAGTTACATGGATCATGTAATGTCACCACTTCTTCGATCAGATTTGGATCAGTTTTTATCCGACCATCCCGTAAATATTCAGCTAAAAGTTCAACGGAGGTCAATACATTATAGTCCAGCTTCTTGTCCAGATAATTAGGCGCCTCCCAACGGAAAGATCGCGATCCATGACCACATTCAGCCAATACACATTCTTCTGCCTTCAGTTCCTCCATTTCATCATCCAATCGCTTTGCTATAATTTTGGCATGCTCAGGATTACCAGAAAAGTATGCATAGTTGGTTACATCGTACATTTTGGTTGACAGAGTCCAGCTTTCTTTGGCCACGTGAAATACCTTAGCCATGGCAGATATTGACAGGGGAAAGAATTTTGGTTCTCTGGGATTCAGTGTATACAAGTATTTTTTTTCAATTTCATTTAGTGGAATTTTGGCTGTTTCATCCTCTAAATCGTCCTGAAGGTCCTCTTCCAACCATTCCAGTGTATCAACAAATTCTTCAGTTGGAATAGCCATATTGTTCCCAGTATTGAGGGCAGAGTCTACCGTTGATTGAAGAGTTGAAGGAACCTTGTCCATATTGGCAAGCATTGTTCTACCGGTTCTAACCAGATATTCAATATCTACTCCGATTGAACAATGGATATTGCATCGTCCGCACATTGTACATGCCCCAAATAATTGATCGACCATCTCTTCAACAAGTTCATCATCAATAGCTTTTGCACTAACTAACCCAGGAAATAATTTGCCAGAGAAAGTACAGTACTTCTTGTATATAGAAGCTACAAGATCCACCTTATGTGCAGGTGTGAGTTTTTCGTCTTTTGTTGCCAGAAAGACCGGACAACTGGTTGCACATAAACCACAATGTACGCAACTGTTAAGGGCAGTTAATAATTTACCGTCGATGTTGTCAAATACGGTTAGGCCTTTGGTTATTTGTTGGTCTGTGATCGTATTACCCATATTGTTTATCAAATTTCAAGTCTCTACCTATCTTTTTTATTTCCAGACCCCACGATATCCGTAAAACCATCCCAGATGGTATCTGGCTGCGAAGAAATATACAATATGCCTCAATTTCCCTACTGGTATATATAATAGCAGAAGGCTTACTATCAAGCAATAAGCCATGTCCGGAATCCAGTTCATGACTACTAATGCTGTGGCAATCTGAAAAATTGTAACCAAAAAATTCGATATATAATCATCTGGGTTAGACAGGCTTCTCAATCCTGACTTTACCATCCGTTTAATTAGTATTCCAAATCCGCTTAGACTTGTTAGTGCGATAAAACCCAGGAATGCTACTTTGAGGAAGTTGGAATAGCTTATTGAGAAAAAACTTAGAATCAGTAAGAATAGGCAGAGGAATGTGCCGAAATGATATAGCAATCCGGCAGAATAGGTTGGCAGGTGGAGATAGGCTGATTCCTTTCTCTTTGGACTCATGGCCCCTGTCATTGAGTAGGCTACCCCCTTCAGGGGATTTCCCGCAGGCTTTGCATAATCTTTGGCATTGCCTTTTTTGATTAGGGAGAACAGGATATTAATGCAGCCCAAGGCACAAATTCCCAGGGTAGCAAGCAAAAGAATTTTGTACCAGATCATAATCATCGATTTTGCTTAGACGCAACCGTCTGGTTTTGGAAGTCCGGCAACACGACAAGCACCTCTGGCTGGTCCGAGTGGGAATAACTGGTATATTTCACGGAGTTTGACACCGGTTTCCTTGCAGATGACCCTAACCATGGGAGCCATATCTTTCTCTTCCCAGTTTTTGCGAATAACATTTACTATTGCCCAATGCTTTTTGTTCATTTCTTCAATGCCATCGTATTTGGCTATCAGGCGAGCAACTTCTTCATCCCATTCTCTTGGATTGATTAAAAATCCATCACCATCCATGTCAAATGTTCTTCCGTCAATTTCAATTGTGGCCATAAAGTTTCCTTTTTTGGTTTAGTGAGAGTCAAACTCATCAATTATTTCATCTACAGTGAGACAAGCGTCTGGCAAGACAAAATCAGGGCAAAAGCCAAGGATAGATTTTGTTTGGAATCTCTTACATGTTTCCCATTTATGATCTTGGGAGATACAAAATTGTTCCATAAAGAAATTCCTTAGTGCTGAAGTTGAGAAAGTACAATCATCTTGGATCAGCTTGCAAGTAGGCTTATTTGGACAAAATATATCCATTAATCGATGGATGAGTTGAGTTATTTGGCTTGCTAATATATATACTTCATCGTGAAAATTACGATGATTAACGTAATTTATACGATATCAACACGCAACTTACTTAAGTGCTTGTTTTTCTGTGTTTATCGGACTTTGGATAGACTCAATTTGCAACAGGCACTCTCCAATCCTTTGTTTTATTGACTTTGAAGAAAGATTGCTAATCAGATTTTGAAGTAAAAATGTTTCTTCAGCAATTTGCTTCAGGTATGCTTCTGATAATATAGGAGACCCTTTAAGAACAGGAATGAATACATTGCCATCAAGAAAGCACACACGAACATCATTTAGGGCAATGGCGGTTGTCCAAGGGACAAGTACCTAACTGTCTTGCAGATTGACAGTTCGATCTTGTGTTTTTTCTTTGTTAGCCTGTAAGTCTTTAATTTTCATTCCGTTAGATCATTTGCATTCCGACTCAAAACAATGGAGGCTGGGTAGATGGGCTGGAAAACAAAACTTACTCAAGTCTAACCATTTAATTGTTGCCGCTTCTCTATATCATTCTCGATGTGCCGCAGTATATCCAAAAGTAAAAATAGTAGAGTATGTTCTTCGGATAAATTTGCAGTATTTAAATTGTATATCTCCTTCCAAATCCCCTTTAATACTGCACCTGTGATTATCTGATCACCGAGTGTAAGATCATAGACCTCTTTCCCAAGATCCTCTATCATTGTTCCGGTAATATATTCATCACCGTATCGCAATTCATAGGTTCTTTTCAACACACCATATTTGATCACACCAGATAATTCCTGATCCCCCATAAGGAAGTTTACTGAATCCTTCATAAGGTAATGTTTCCAAATGCCTTTGATAGGCATGCCATCAAACTCTGCTTCGATTTTGTGTCTGAAAGGGACATATTTAATGTCGCCAAAGAAGTTCTTAGAACCGATAAAGAAGTCCAGGTAATACACAAATGGTGCCTCTTTGATTTCACCATCGATCTGTTGCCCTTCTACCGTTAGGCTTATGCTTGAACAAAATGGAACTATTTTTTTGGATCCGGTAAAATTGCAATTGGAATCCAGATCATCCAGGGTAGCACATCCCGAAAGCAATAAGATAGCAACTACCGCAATTGGAGTGAAAGTAAACTTTTTCATGAGGCTTCAATTATAGGGATTATACGCAAATGTGGTGCCAAAAACGAGGGCATTCAACTTCAAATAGTTTGGGGCTGGATACTAGGATATTTATGCATCTGGCCAGCCTCATCAACAAAAAGATAAACCAGGCTGAGCCATATTCTATCAGACTTTATTTTGGTGAGCTGTGGAAAAAATTTTCTTCATAACAATCTGATTCATCTATTGGTTCAGAATACGATTAATTCTCTACCCATTCTGGATTTACTATTGATGGTACAGGTGCAGAAGTATTCATTCTCCAATCTGATAATATCTTTTTCATTTCTGCTAATTTTTTTCCTTCTTCAGCTGCCAGGTTCTTCTTTTCACCAATATCTTGAGCTAAATTGAAAAGTTCGAATTCTCCATTTTCAAAGTATTCAATGAGTTTCCAATCACCCATTCGAACAGCAGATCCTGGTCTGGTTCTGAATTTTGGGTCTTGAGTTTCATTGTTCCCATTTTCCAGATAGAAAGGGAAGTGCCAGAACAAAGGACGTTCCGCAATCTCGCCTCCTTTAAGAAGTGGAGCAATACTGATACCATCCAGTTGTAGACTTGAGCCTATTTGAGATCCGGTTATATCTAGCAAGGTAGGATAAAAATCAAGGTTTGAGACAGGGATGTCAGAGAAACCACCGGCCTCAACATGATTTTTCCAATAAATGAACATAGGTTCTCTTATTCCGCCCTCATAATATGAGCCTTTACCTGCCCTCAAAGGCCATTGTTTGGTGATCCTGTAAACTCCTCCATTATCAGAGATAAAAATGATCAATGTATTGTCAATAATATCACTTTCTTCAAGGTAAGAAATCAATCTCCCAACTTGATTGTCCATATTCTCAACCATACTGGCATAATTTGCATTCTTTTGTCCATTCCAATCTTCTTTATCCTGATATTTTGACACCAGATCCTTATATGGATGAATTGGAGTATGAACTGCATATGGAGAGTAGTATAAAAAGAATGGACTCCCATAAACTTCCTCAAGAAAATCAAGCACTCCATCCATTACTCGGTTAGTCAGATACTGACCATCGAAATTAGGCTCTAGTGGTACATTCTTGTAGGGAGGATAATAGCTGCTGGGATGCCCTGCATGGGTGCCTCCAATATTTCTATCAAACCCCTGAGTAGTAGGATCATCATTGAGGTGCCATTTACCTGCATGACAAGTCACATATCCTGCTTCTTGCATAGCCTCAGCCAAAGTAAAGAAGGAATCGTTAAGAATAGTGGTATTTTCAACTGGAATTAGTTTTCTATTCTTACTCTTCCCCCTTGCAGATGAACCAACTGTATAAACTCCATGTCTGGGCGTCCACATCCCACTTATCATGCAGGCTCTGCTTGGTGCACAGTTAGAAGCAGAGGCATAAGCATTTGTAAAGATCATTCCTCCCCCCGCAAGAGCATCAAGATGGGGCGTTTCATAGTATTCTGAACCATTGAAACCAACATCCCTCCATCCCAAATCATCGATATTCATCAAAACAATATTCGGTAAAGATTTTTCAGGATCGTTACAAGAACTAAGCAGAAACGCGAAAATGGAAACAAACAATAATGATCTCATGGAAGTAACTATTCGATTTATCCTAAATGTAGCAATTCCATATTTAATTAGCCAATTTCCCCCGGCTTCAACACAGCTATCTGCGTATTCTTGCGATTCCGAACCTCATGTCCTGCTTAAATTGTCAGGAATTTGTGTCCGTTTTGGTCAAGAATATTCACGTTTTATTGTATCCAGTGGCTTTCTATTTGAAAAGATCCTGTATTGTTTTCATAGGTAGAAACATCTTTCCGCTACTGGGTAATTCAGCAAAGCCAAATCTTTCGTAAAATTTAACCGCATGCTCGTCAATTGGATCTACTACAACTGCAAAACTACCAACATAATGTGATGAGTGGTAACATCGTTTCAAGGCATCTATCAGTAACATTTTTCCAACTCCCTTACCTTGAAAATGCTTGTCAATAGCAATTCGTCCTAACAGAATCATTGGGATTGATGTGTAGGATTTTGGAAAACGCTTACTGTATTTCTGTGGAATTATTTTCTGGGAGATACTAGCACTAGACAGGGTGTAATAAGCAATGACTTCTTTGGTTTCTTTGCTTTCATAAACAAAACAGGCTGATAGTTTTCGTTTTACATCTTGATTCGCCTGTTGCTTGAAATAGCGATTCAGAAGATCAGTACCACTATCAAACGATTCACGGTTATGTTTAGTCGATAAGGGTACTGTTAAGTATTTCATTCTGACAACAATTGATCATAAGCTTCTTTAGCAGATATCAACACCTCATTAGGCTCTGGAGGATTCATTAGGATGTCAAAGAATATTATTTTATCCTCCTCAGATGCCAGTATTTGTTCATTTTCTTCAATGATCTCTTTAGCTTTATCCTGAACTGTTTCCAACACAAAATCTGTTAAACTTCTATAGCCGCCTAAAACCGAAGCCCTCTCAAAGAATTGCTTTTGATCTTTTGATAGCCTCGCATCAAATCTTGCATTATTTTTTTTTGCTGTGTCCATAATTCAATTCCTTTTTTTAGAAACGTACGTAATTATTCCGTACTTGGCAAAATTTGTACGGGCTATTTGTGTACAATTTATAATTTTCTACCCCCTTACTTCATAAACATCGCTAAACTCTCATCCGAATCGTCCAGGGAATGTAATTTCATAAACTCCGGATATGATAAGCTATACACATTAATCTCAATATATCTACCGCTTAAAGTGCTTGCTTCATTTTCTCAAGCTTGGGCCGCTAATTCCTTTATCAACTCCAAAATGCCTATCACCATTATCTTTTCACTTAGAGGCCAGCTGTCATTGACAGGAGCAACTACGTATGTTATATCAGGTTTTATGTCATTTATGCTGGAGTAGTT
>Ga0209249_1001803_pt1 | contig 19075 bp, 14 predicted proteins | sample SaaInlV_200m_DNA_4_FD_184653 | JGI IMG/M metagenome (GOLD analysis project Ga0209249, IMG submission 184653) | Marine microbial communities from expanding oxygen minimum zones in the Saanich Inlet - SI037_S3LV_200m_DNA (SPAdes) (version 2) | ecosystem: Environmental > Aquatic > Marine >...
GGCATACCACACGCTCATCGCCTAAGGAGTGAGCTGAACACAAGAATGTAATGCGCATAACGGACCTCAAAGAACAACAGAATTATCGCGATGACAACAGCAGAGCTGAAGCATATTTCATGGCTTCCTTCAATGATAATGCGGGCAGGCATTGTTGAGAACACCAGTAGCGAACGCTACGAAAATCAAGTTGAAATCCCCTGTAAAATGAGTACAAAGGGTTCACCCAGTATTGTAACTTTTGCATGTCCTTATTTATTGGCACAGGTTGCAAGCCCAAATAGGACCGACTGATCGCACAGCCGCTGATGGCATCGATTAATCCGTGTTGCAACCAATAACGAGGGTTTAATTCAGTAACTTTGTATGAAGAGGAATGGGTGTCGAACATGAATTCTAGTTCAAAGGGCCCGTCATACTCAAGGGAACGCAATATTTCCCTTGCCTGATGAAGAATCTGGTCAGGAGGAGATAAACGTTCAATCAGGTCCCCCCCCCCTGTGCTGGGAGGATATTGGAGCAGCTTGCGTGTGCAATAAATGTGCTGAAAATCGTTACAATACCAGCCGCAGATAGAAACATTGTCTTCGTTCCTAATGCTGAGTAGCTCCTGATAACTCAGGTCCTGCGACTGGAGACCACGAGATGCATAAGAAATAAGGGCTGCTTCATATTCGCTTCGGCTGCGCACAAGCTTGACCCGCTCGCGTTGGAGTACCCCGAACCACGACAAGCGTGGTCTAACTATAAACGAATCCCCCAAGATGCCAAATGGATCGGCCTCCCCCGCAATGGTGTGAGGTACGGAAGCTAATCCGCGTTTTTCGATGAATCTACAGAATTCGTAGCGATCCAAAATTGTCGTCATATGCTCTAGACTGCCCAAATGAACTCGAATTGGGGAATTCGGATGCTGTAGTTTCCACTTCGCAAATGCAGGATGATACCGTTCATCCGTAAAGAAGACATAAATATCTCCATCGCCACCATAGCGACTCTCCAGTAGAGATGGGAGTTCCTCAGGAGTCTGAATATCAGCAGCGTACTGTTCAACGTTCGGATTGAGACAGCCAGCCAGTCCTTTCGGTTCGCCTATATGCCGCAGCAGAACCAATCGTCCCGTCCAGCCCAATCCCATCAGGGAGCGGACAAGCGTATGGGCATTAATGTGATTGCCGCAAACAACGGCAGTGCCGCCATGTTTCATAAATAATTCGCTCACAATTTTCTCCTAGTTCTGCAATTTCCTATCGCAGTTGAATGGCAAGCAATTAGTCTTTGTTCCGCGCCATATGCATACCCCCATATTGAGCCGGCCAAGACCCAGTATGGCAGGCTAGGAAACATAACCTGCCCAAAGCCTGCAGCCGCGATCGTGACAAAGATTGCCAAACAGAGCCCGCTGCGGAAAAATTCAATCCTATCATTGGTATACCGATGAATACGCATCAGGCGACGTATCACAACTACATAAGCTGAGAAATACAACAAAAACCCTACGACGCCTGTTGTTGCAATGACTTCGCCATATTCATTATGCGCATATCCCGTATCCCCGTAGAAACGCCACTGTCCTAGGCCGACACCGGCGACGGGGTAGCGGACAACAATTGCTGCAGCCTGCTTGTAGGTCAAGAGTCGCACGGCTGTACTACCGTCCATATTTTCGGTATCAAGGCTTCTTTGCATTCGCTGCCCGACAAACGTGTTCTCCATGATCCATGGTGTAGCCATGTAGATGGCACCTGCTAGGGCAACTATTGGCAATATCTTGTATAGCTGCCGGTTCAAGTCCTTTTTGTGGCAGAACCATATCCATGCGGTGAGAAAGACGACAGGAAGCAGCAAGGCTTTACGTGATGCTGAAGCAAGTATAGTGATACCAAGAAGCGGAACGGTTATCCACATGAGAAACAGAAGTAGTGGTGATTTCTTCTTGATCTGCGAAAAGTAGATGACTGCACAAAATCCCCATACTGCATTAACCCCCATTGCATTCGCATTTTGAACCATGCTCACGCCTCGTGTCCCGACGACATTCCCTACACCATCGCTAGACAGATCCATAAAGTGCATGAAATTGCCCAAAACGAGACCGTAAGAAGAAAGCAGTATTGCAATGCCCCACAAAGTCGCAAGACCAATCGCAGGGGAACGCAAACGAGAGCTAGCTCCGGCAACACAGAATGCAACGGTAAAACTCTGCAGAAGTCGTTCCATACTTCGAAATACACTATGGTAGTCAACAGCCATCAACAGCCCTGTAAATACCGCCCAGACAATGAATAGGAATAATAATATAAATTCCCGCTGAATCTGATGAAACCCTTGGCTGAAGCTATGCAGGCTGACGCCAAGCATAACAACTATACCAAAATAACCGAGATATAGAAATGCTTGGTGAAAAGAGGGCCCTATCACGGTGCCCGTGGAGAATGCCGCAATCCCGATTATGTAGATAATCAGGCTTGTTGGCAAATTCTGTTTTCTGTTCTTACACCGCATATGCTATCGATCATTTCCCGATATAAACCATTAACATCTATTGATACCCAAAGCGTTAACGAGGTGCTCGACCCGAAGATTACACATGTGGTTCTGACAGAATGAGCCAGGCTCAAATTGCCAAGCACCATCAACGTTGATGTATCGCCCTTCAATACCGTCAATTTTCATTTGTGTTGTGGCAATAGAGCAACCAAATGTTGTTTGAAGCTCGTTTACTAAAATGCTTCCGCTCTCAGTTACAAATATATCCAGGTCCATACTTCTAAAATTATGAGTGTCAGTGATCCTCTTTATAAAGTTCATGTTTTCTATGCCAGGGTCTTCCCAATGGCAAAAAGAAGCACCGCTATGCAATCCTCTACTTGAGGTGCCCTTGCGGTGGCCAAAATATGAGTCACCGATTCTAACCATTCGCCATTCTTCTATGTTTGGCAGATATTCTTGGAAGAACACGTAACCGCGATGCTTGTCAAATGGGTCAAACCCGCGAAGCGATAGTCCTTTGCCAAAAATTCTTCCAATATACGCTTGCAACTCGTTTGGTCTTTGAATGATTGTGACCCCTTTCCCAGAGGCGCCGGTGGCTGATTTTGCAACCAGAGGAAACTTTATCTTTCTTGATAATTCCATGGCATCGGCCTTTCGGTACGCCACCCACGTTTTAGGATGAGGAATTTTGTTTGCCAACATCCAGTCTCGGAGTCTTGGCTTATGCTCTGTCAGCCAGCACTCCTTCCACGATGGAAATACCCTTTGTTCTAAATCCTGTTCCAATATGTATAGTCGATTATCATAGATTCCTTTATTGATAGTTGAGCAACTGCTTGGCCATGCGAGGAAAGCATCGCAATTAACGGAATTCACCCTTTCAACCCAATCATCGGCCAATATGTCGATAATGAAATACGAAATCTGCATTTCCTTGCAGGCGGTAATGTAATACTTATGCGATTGAGAGACCTCTTCAATAATTCCCAGCCTTATCGAACAGTCCTTAAACATCTCTTCTTCAATTCCGCTGTAAGGGTTGCGGTTTTTTCGTCTCTCTAGATCATAGTCAGTAATTTGAATGTGCATACGAACCCTGTCGCGAACGAATCGAGGAATCCATGGAGTTGCCTTCTGAGCAAGCCGATAAGCTATTTTCATGAGATTTAGAACCTTATTTTGTGGTGAAATTCGCGCAAGAATGATCCAACAAAAATCGCGGTGGGGCGTTGTGCATAGTGGATCATAGCATCCTTAAAACGTCCTCTGAACACGACATCACTAAGCACATCATGGATTTCGCCTAACATTCTAACTTGTGAGGAGAATCCGTAATATGAAGTCAGAAATGAGGTCTCTGCACGGCGCAACTTCCTACGCATTTTGATATAATGAATATAATTGGGCACCAAGCTCCTTATAAAGGCGGTACAGCGGTACTTGTACGGAATATGATCCAGAGGATGTCCGTAATGTGTTTGAAGTTTTGCTAAAGCCGGGGCAATGTGTTGGATTAGTCTTGCTTGGTAACTGCCAGCATATCCGATGTATGGAGTCGCGTTCAGTGCCTCTGCAACAAGCGTTGCATCCATGAAAGGGGTATGGAAACATGACAGTTGATTGTGTGCATCATTCTTTATCGCGCTGCAATCAGGCATCCGAACTTCACTGTAATAGCGGCGAAGCCAAAGAAAACTCACCTGAGATGACACATCAGTTCCGAGGCGCCGCGACACCTTCGCGATAATGCGGCGATGCATAGATTCGTAGTCGTCTCGGCATCCCCAAGCGTCTGGAGCAAACGGGTAGTAGACATGCCGGTTCATCCAATGCCGCAAGGTTACATTTCGGTTGGCTGAAAAATAGAAGTTTCTGTACATCTCGCCGCCTAGACCATTCCAGGAAAGATAATTGTTACCCGCAACATTCAATCTATATGATTTCGTGTGGACCTCACTAAATGCCCCCATATTCGCACAACGACCATCCTGAAAATATAGCGCATCATTCAATAAAGTCTCAGTGTCATCGGCACTTAGATCCTCAATGCGGCGAGTGGAGATCTGGTGAAGCTTCTGGTTTCGATTTGTCGCAATTTGCCTTGCGATACTTGCTTCGAATTCGTGCACTCCTTGTGTACCATGGGTATAGAGATCAATTGGAGTTGAGAGATACTTTGCGCACGCCACCAATAATCGACTGTCGTAACCACTCGATAGTCCTAAATCTCCGTGCGCTTCACGGTGCAACGCGTCCATGGCTTTGAAATGAATTTGTAGTCTCGATATTTGGCAGGCGATGCTTTCCCTTAGACCTTTGTTGTGCAACTCGATTGGCGGACGAGCACAAACGGAAAGAACCTGTAGGCCAGAGCTTGAATAACTGAATGTTGCCGCTACATCACTATCGAGTTGCTCTATCCCCTCTACCAATGTGTCTGGGCTTACAATATAACCCGTAGCCATTTTCTCACACAGAGCAAGTCGATTCAAAGGCAAGGGGGATGGGGATGCCGTTAACAGGCCAAGAAATGAGGATGACAGGCATGTATGGACATCATTGGCGAATACATGAAACGTTCCACTCCTGTCCATTAGGATGGATACTATTTCTCCGTCCCAGAAAACAAGGCAGAAGCTGCCCAGTAATTGTTCCTGATCAAGATTCCCGGTCCGGAAGTCGCTCAGCAGTCGCTTTAGTGAATCACGATAGCCTAATCCCCGATAGACAACGGTACCACAGCTGGCAATTGCAGAACCTTGATCATCACGCAGATAGTTATCGGAATGTGCTAGAATCTTTCGATAGAGCCACAGGTTCCAACTTCCAAAAAGGAAGCGTCTGGGTGCCCGAAAGCCCTTCTTCTCAAAAAGCTGAGATACTTCATCAAGGCAAAGCTCAGCGTCATTGTGATATAAGAAGAATGCGCCCATTCAGTCCTGCCTCTTGGGAGGATACTCTTGCAACCAGTCTATGAGAGGTTCCCGGTGTGCCTCGCACCGGATCAGGTTCTCAATGGAAGTTCGGTGCTTGCCTGTCAGTGTTTTCCTAAAAAAAGACATTCGCCTTGCCAAGCGGTGTCGCAGCACGCTAGCCTGCGCAAGTTGGGCCTCCAGAATTGGTCCCCGGTGGCTGACAAATGATTCCCATTCCCGCAACCAGCGCCCCTCGTCGAGAATCAACTCATTTAGATTCTCCATTTCCTGCATGGCCTCCGTCATTTCTTCCGCACTCAAGCGCTGGACCGAATATCCCTTTTCTGCACGTATCCTAATCGGCAGAAGTCTAAACTCACAGTTGGCGCTGTTGACGTCGAAACGAATTGCGATGATGTTGGCCGGACAGCTAGCTGCTTGAATCGAAGGGTGCCTTGTTCGTGCAATAAAGTCTCCCTGACCATATATGATAGCTTTCCCGTTAATCATTTCGCTAGCTCCTGCAATATGCGAGTGCTGACAGATGATAGCGTCGGCGCCTGCTTCAACTAGGAATCGACAACGTCTCCTAAGCTGCGGGGAGGGGTACCGAAGGTATTCAATACCTCCATGATATAGAATGACCACCCGGTCACTTTCGGCCTTTGCGCGATGGATTGATCGCAAGGCCATATATTCGTCGAATCCGGCAACTCCGCCTTGATTTCCATGAGTTATGCCAAACTCGTTATGTGATATTCCTAAGATAGCAACATCAGTAGTTCCAAATCGTATATTTTCATGCTTCCAAGCATCATCCTGGTTTATTCCGGCACCGACATGCCGAATGCCATCTTCTGAGAGTGCTGCCAGTGTCGTTCCTAAACCATTGGATGAGAAATCAAAAGCATGGTTGTTCGCCAAAGATACAAGCGAGATATGCCACGCTCGTAATTGTCGGGCCAAGTCGGTTGTCCCAAGTGACGGTTTGCCTGTTTTCAGAGCTGTCTCTCTATGATCTCCAAGAACCCCTTCGAGGTTAGCAATGCACGCACCGGCATTTCCCATTATGCTGAGCAGGGACGGGGCGATGCGCCAGGATGCGCTGTCATGCGAGGGAGACGCTGCACCTGCGTGAATATCTCCAAGGATCAAGAGTGAATCCTGTAAAACATCGTCGTCTATTATCCATTCGGTATTCATGTTATAGCCCGTGTATCATGAGTGCTACCCAACTACTGTCAGATTAACGATCGCAGGTAGCTGTCGAGTTTTGATGATACTTCCTGCCATGTGAAGTTATGCACATCTCTTTTCACATACGATAATTGGTTATTGTTCAGACGTTGCAACCATGCCGCCATTTCGCCTATTTCACTGCCTGAGAAAGCCGCTCCGCTTTTTGACTGCTCAAGAACTGACGCTACCTCGGATCCATGCGACGCCACGGCAAGTATCGGAGAGCCTGATCCGAGCGCTTCAAACAATTTCCCAGGTAGGAATGCTTTATACTTTGAAGACTCTGAATTATCAGAATCAACAACAACGGCAACGGCACCAGATCCCCGGAGTGCCGCAAGCACCTCATCTCTACGGCAAAGTCCGTGATCTACGCACCAGTCGGACGCCTGACACTCTTCGGCAATGCGTGCAACTTGATTGTAATACCTTCCGTAATAGTGCAGTCGAATCGGCCTCTGCTTGGGATTTCTTACCATGTTTGCTCGCGCGACAGCCTTTAGGACTGGAGTGATCGTACGGCTAGGCGGATAAAAACGACCGGCATAGACAATCGCAAAGTCATCAAAGTGATATGGTTGAACATCTCGCCAATCGTCAAGATCAATTCCGTTGGTTATAACCGCAGGCAGGTTCTGGAGGTTGAACTTGTCTTGCAGTTCTTTTGCCCATGGACTAGAAACGACAATAATTCCGGCGGCGTTTTGCGTAATCGTTCTCTCTCGCTGAACGATCCGCCTTTTGTGTTCAAGATTATGAAAAGGGTTGGTGGTCCATGGATCGCGGTAATCCAACACGTAGGGGCACTTGAGTTTTTCGGATATCCGGTTTGCCAGCACGAAAGATGTAAATGGAGAGCCTGAGGCGAGGATCAGGTCCACATCTCTGGGGTTCAATGACCGGCAAGCCCGTTCGGCCGCATGCATCCACCCGATGCTGGTTTCGATATTCAGTTGTTTTGCGAGTTTCGCCATGATAATTGACAGCGTTCTGGATTTTTCAAGAAAGCGTGGCTTGACTCTGCCGTTAGTAAATATTCGCCAATCGTACTGCGTCCATCGGCAACGAACTCCTTCAGCGCTGCAACGTTCGACAATATCCACGTTCGGTTCGGGGTTTGCTATCAGATCCGGCGCTGGTGCAACCACTTCAACCTGCCAGCCGCGGCGCGCAAGATGCTTGGCGATATTCCAGCAACGAATAGCCCCAATGGCGCGACAGGGCGGGAAGGGATGCGCCAGCAATAGCAGCCTTGGTTTTCTGTTTGTCATAACTTTTCTGGCATTTGATCACGGTGATGGCTTTCGGAAACATGGCTGCCGTAACCCGGGGAATAGAACGGCGGATCATAATTCAAGAAGGGAACAGCGCCCTCGTAAAAGTCCGTCACACGTACTTCATCGTCTGATATGGCGACCCACCGTTGCACTTCTCCGGATCCACACCAGCAATGTCGAACACTCGTAAACAGCATTTTTCCTGGAGGCAACGGTACATTCATCGCGAATACTCCACGACTCGTTGGTGCGTTCGTTTTTGCGGCATCCCATGGATATGGAACAGAATGAGCTCGACTGCTTCGGTATTCTTTCCGCGCATCCGGCAATGGCGTGTAAACGTAAGTCCCCGGATCCGTTATATGTTCAACGCCGTTGATGACAAGCTCTATGGAAAGCTGGTCGTAATGCCGGTGCCCTGTGGTATACGGAGGGCTCTTACCCCAACAACGCATCGCAAGATACAGCCCCTCGGATCGGTAGATATATAGGCCGAAATCAGAATATGCGTGCATCTCCAATTTGTTTAAACAGTTCCGGACCGGGAATTTAAAACCATGGGTTCGCTTGCACAAATCGCCTGCTTTGCTCATCAACATTTGAATCTCTGGCGGTGTATCGCTGGTTGTAATCGAGCGTAGCCGTTCTGGATGTGTAAGACGTTGCGAAGAAATAGCGTTTATGGAGGCTATATATTTCAAAAGTACGTAATCCGGCATTGCCAGAAGCGCTAAACGTCCTCCCAATAGGTCTTCGAAATCCGGTCTTTGGAAAAACGCGCAAGCGCTTGCAAGCAGATGATCACCGTCAAGATGATTTTCCATCAGGTAAGACGATATGTCATCAGAATCGCGGAAAGATGACAGGTTGGAGTATGTCTGTTTGGCTGCTTGCATGCTCAAGCAGGTATATGACGGAGTCAGCTTGAACAGCCGTCCGTTATCATTGTCGCCAATTTGAGGGAAAGTGCCGTCGGGTTTCCTGATCGAGGCCATGAATTCAGCCATTCGTTCCAACTTCTCAAAATACCAGGGAGGGAAAGGGGTTTCTGTGTGAGCACGGCCTTGCTTCCTTCGGCTGCCTAGCTCTCCCAATATATATGCGGTTGCAAAATAGACGCATTCGGTTGTGTACCGATGATATGCTGTCGAACCTTCGAAATTCGTTCCGTCCGGTAGGAATTGGTATTGAACTTCCTTAATAAGCGCTTGAATGGTGAACGCAAACCACGTGTCTGTTTGTTGTGTTACCGGCAAATAGGCGGAAATAATGGCCAGACCGCAAATTTCAACAAGATAATGATTATGCCGCTTATTTCCCTTTATTGACAGATGGCGTTTCACATGCTTTGCGTGTTGAAATATGCTTTGTGTAATTAAGGAGCTAAATCCGCTATCATATTGATGCCCGCCAACTCGCAGAATGTCCAACGTCAGCAGCCAGTTGGCGGCACGAATGGCGACTTCCATAGAACTGACCCACTGGACCCCAAAGCATGGCGGGTTCATCGCGATGAAATCCAGAATCTGATTCCGTACTTCGCGTTGAATGATATGTCGCTCATCAGCATCATGGGGTAAGCTGTTGTGATAAAGGGCCATCTGCGGCAAATGCTGCATCCGCCCCAGTTCCCAAGGTACCTTTATATCAACGCCGGGGAGGCGTTGATATGTGATCTGTCTGGAAACCGTTCTCTCTGACCAGCGATAGCCGGACTTAAAGTCAATCTGCCAGTCGATCGGGGTGTATGGGTGCGCAAGCAGGCTCCATATGCGACCTGCAGCAGTTCGATTCGACCTATTGATCAATGCAAGATCCCACGCCGTCGGATTATGATACTTGATCCCTTCTATACCGTTACAATCCATGCCGTGAAATACCGTTATCCATCCGGATCCAAGCAAGTCAAAGCGGTGTTTCTGGTAATATGCAGCCAGCTCCCAAAGGACATGGTCCGCCTTGGGAATATCCATGCCGCATAATTTATAGTTTATCCTTTCCGAGGAAACCGTCTGCGTTAGCATGGTCCCCCATGCCCGATACCAGTATGCGCTCAGCACAATTTCTAATCGGCGATAGATACGAGAAAACAATTTCATGATATATGACATAATGATGCGAGTTGCCTAATCCCTGTTGCTAGGCATTGTCACACGCGGCATGGTCGTATCCATCCACCAGAAGAAGATGCTGTAGGAATTGCCCTCGTGAATCCCAGTGGTTTTCCCCGGCAATCTCAAGTCGTTGGTGAATGTATGCTGTCGAATCTTCTCTGAAGGCCTGATACACACTCTCGACAAACTCACTGGCAGAGCTTGCACGATAGACACAACCAGCCGGGAGCTGCACAAAATGCGGCATATCGGAGATAACAACAGGTTTTCCACAGGCCAGATATTGAAAGAATTTATTTGATGACGAGACGGCTTGCACTGCTTTAATACGTCTATCGTAGGGAATTATCAGCACGTCCATCTGGCTTAGCCTGTGCTGTAAATCAGCCCCGTACAAGGGTGAAGCAATCTGACAGTGCATGGTTTTCTCGAGTTGTTCCACACTCACTCTGTTCTTTTCGCTCACCGGGCCTAAAAGGGTTAATAGGATGTCATCGCGCTTTGCCAATTTCAACAGCCAATCGTAGCGTAAACGATAATTGATATACCCCATGAAACAGACGTTGACGGGGCGAGACTTCCGGTCCTTGATCACAACATCCTGTACCCGGGGAAGCGAGAATTCATGTCCGGGAAGAAACAAGTGAACGTTCCTATTATACTGCTTCAGCTTTTCAACCAGATAGGAGCTGACGCCAAGGCATTGGTCAGCGCAAGTGGCGACCTGCTGTTCTCGTTTCACGGCAATCCGCCGGCACCAACGATCTTTCCACGATGTGCCGGTCCCGCGGATGAACTCATCATTGCAGAGGTAACGCGCCGTCGTGAAGATGGGTGACTGCATTAATTCAGGAATCTCATGGCTGAAATTGATCAAAATAGCATTCCGGTATCCCGTCTGGTGTACGGCAACGCACACCTCTCGCCGGATCAAAGAATGAATCAATCTGCCAAATGTGTACGAATATGTTCTGGCTTTCTGGCGCGCGAAAGACAGATCCTCCATAAACACAACATTCAGCCGGGGATTGATCTTCTCGCAGTAGGTAGATTGATGCGTGGAACCGAATGGAAGTTGGACAAAGAGAACATTGGAAAACAGGCATAGCTGGCGCGTTACCTGATGCCGCATTCGTGGCGGTTCGTGCCAATTGGTGGTACTTGTTGCGACGACTAATGGTAATGTAGGGTCATCAAAGCTTAAATCAAATTTGTTTATTGTGTCAGACATTTTAATATTTGGTTTCAATATTTAATTGGGGGTGATCAATCCGAAGTTGTCCGCTTCTGTATACTCTTGGTCATTAGAAACTGAAGAACATCAACGTAAAGCTTCTTTTGATAGTTATGACGATTATGGCCTGCTAAACGATTGTTATGCCAAAGAAGAACCGCCTCGCCATGATGCTTCTTGACCTGTTCGAGTAAGTCAAAGCAAGTTCTACGTGCATCAGCATAACCCAAATTCATATACTCAGGGTGATCCAGCGTACATTCCATGATTGTCATGGGATGCAAGGTCAAGCTACTCAGGCGCTTAGAAACAGGATCGAACCAGCGCACAGGGTGACAGGTTCCCAGTCGAAAACCAGCAACATCGGCATAACCCATCGTGAAATCGTCGGTGATTCCCGCTGACTCAAGCACAGCCATATGCTCCGGTTCACGCGAGGTCAAAAAGTGATGACGATTCCACCTAACATTAACGTTTGCGGCCTTTTCTAACTGCTCCTTCTCTACTGCAATGCGTTCGGGACTCTTTCCTGCCGAATAACTACTATGCAGACCAAGCTTTCCTCTTGAGTGCTTAATACTTCTAAAAAGATGCTCAATGCGGCGGTCTTTAAGATAACAGCGGCGATCTTTAGGGGCTGTGCCAGCTGCGAGGAAAAAAAACACAGATTCAACTATTTCCAATCCATACGTATCCCGTAGTGAAATATCCTGCTCAAGGATCCAATCAAAACAGTCATACGGGTCTCGATTGTAAAGTAACCCAAAATAGCAAAGCATAGGATTAAACGCCTGAACGGGATTGCGATACACTTTCGCAAGTGTAGCTTTAACGGAAGATCTGAATGTGCGCCATGCCCACGGGCAATCTACATCGTGCGTTAGATATATCTTCTTAAATTGCTTTGGTGGCTCAGGGACGTCTACACCAACTTCGCACAACCACTTCCTCAACATAGCCCCATACTCATCAACAATGGGCCGACTCAGGAATCCGGCCCGGAATGGCAACGATTCCCGCCCGGGAAACCGGCCATGCTCGTCGCGCACATCCCTCCGAACAATCTCCTCATAACGTGTCAAAAGAAAGAACGCAGATGCAACAATGTCTGCCTTAATAAACATTCGTTCAATCCCATCCTGACTCACGTTTCGCTTTACACAGGGTCTTCCGAAGATGATCGGCACGCCTTGGATCTCAGCCAAAGGAAGGGCAGGCACAGACACCAGTGTATTACGATATAGCCTTTCAAAAAAACCGCTCGGCTCTATTACGAGCCGCTGATCATTATGTAATGCCTCCGTATTACCATATGCAATGTGGCGTCTCATGCATTCATAATTGTCTCCACAAAGGACCGCTAGCGTATATGATATTGCTTGATCCTGATTCACTGTCCTAACGCTTGTTTTCGCGTGGTGATTCGCCTTATTCGTGATTTCACTCGCCCATATATCGAAACAGGGAAACTTTTCCTCCAACTCGCGAAAAGCCACGGCTTCATGTCATCAAGGGAATACTCAGCATCAACAAGAATGTCGCACTCAAGGCTTTGCTTCCACTGTTCATGCGTCATGTGCCACTCAGGATATCCAGATCGTTTGTTGTTCCGAAGGCAGTTGCGACGATCACGGCTGACTTTTGCGTATTTCACGCTGCCAGTTTGGCATATTGTCTCTGTATACGATACGGACTTGTGACCGGTCATGTCACAGTACGCCATCCAGGGGAGGCTAACTCCGCAAGACGGGGTAATGCCGATCCATGACCAACTTCTAGGATTCACTTCGATTAAAAATATCTTGCCCGTGATAGAATCTTTCTTGAACTCAAACTCGGCAATCCCCGAATACCGCAGATCGCGACACATTTGTTTGACCATGCAGACGATTGCCTCGTCCATTTTCTCCACTTGCCCCACGATGCAATCGCCAATATCAGGAGGGAACCCTCGCACTTTTCTGCCCGTAAAAACTCCCATAACTGCATGTTCTTGATTGACGTATACCCCCACTGTATACATGCAATCCGATAGGCCACGTACATATTCCTGAAAAACGCATTCCTCCGACTTACTGGTATTGCCTCGGCGATAGACTTCAAGTTGCTCACGTGTTTCTAGAACCGTGAGTCGCTTTCCATAGTTTTCTACTGCACGCATCGCATGTAGTTTGGAATCACTGGATGCAACTCGGAATGCCGGTTTTGCAACGATGGGAAAGCAATCATTTGAGAGTTTGTCGACCTCGGCATCCGACCAGCTTCGGGGCACGGGATATCCCTGTTTCATCGCCCATTCATAAAAACGAGGTTTTTGAATGAGCAGATCCACAACAGGGCCATCGGAAACCCAAACCCGATAGTGGGGCTTCAAAACAGACTTATGATGTGCGATAGCCTGCGCCCAGTGATCGTTTGTCGGAAACAAAACAGGTTTGTCCGTACGTCCCTTCACAAAGCGAAGGAGGAACTCGATAAACGCAGTTTCATTCGTAAGCGGATCAGGACACCGTGCAAACCGTGCATACCGACTATGAGTCCCGATAGAACGCACACTGTCGAGAGCGTAAATCTCGTTTACGCCCTGTCGCCCTAGTTCGCGAATGATGCTCAGCCCGTTGTGTCCACAGTTAAAAACAAGAGCGGCATCCATTTCAACTCACCTTTATTTGGCTAGTCGCCACGCTTTTTACGCGATTAGCATTCTTGATCTGGCATTCAGGAATTACCCGAAACCGTGTTAGGTAACGTGGCAGACCCAAGCGTAGCGCCAGCAGATTATAGCGACGATGGAAGCGCAATCTCCGCCCTGAAATCTTGTAAAAATAGCGCCCACCCGACTGATGCATGCCTTGATAGCCGGTTGCGCTCAACGGCAATGCTTCTCGGAGCAGAAAGGCAGTTAATGTCGAAAGCCGTTCAAGCATCGTCTTTGGCGTATCATTCTTAAGCACTGCTATGCGCTTCTGAACAACTATATTTCCTTCATCAAACTTGTTAGTCATGTAATGGACAGTTGCTCCCATCCATTCTTCACAATTAGCCCAATAGTGCTTGTAGACACTTGATCCCTTGTAATCAGGCAAAAAAGAACTGTGACAGTTAAGCGCCGCTATCTTGGGTACTGCCAATACTTGAGCGGACAACTTTGCCCCCCAACCGCATGAAATCAGAAAATCAGGATTCATTGTTTCCAGGATAGATTCATCATCTTTCAGCGTTAAATCAGTTACTGTAAGATGTTGTAATTTATGCTGTTGAACAAGATTCAGAAAAGGGGTGGCATGTTGAACCGTATCTGTGACGATCAGAATATTACTCCAGAGAGCAGGTCCGTCGAGCAGAGACGAAAGAACGACAAGAGGCTTTACTCCAGACGCTGGTCCGATAAAAACGATGGAATATAAGTCATTCATAAACATTATTAGGCTGGCTCCCGGTACTATGCGCCCCTCACAGGTATCCTTCAGGAGTCCGCAGATGCGCATCCATTTTGGGGGACTACAGCCCCTTCTCCAACGACGTCACCTTTCCTAATTGTTGTGATACGCAAACTCGTCACTTCGGGGCCCATCCATACGATGTTGCCACTCCCCCTTGCCATAGTCGCTGAGTTGTTTTACGACTTTTGCTGGAACGCCTGCAACAAGACTGTTCTTGGCAATGGACTTTGTCACGACGGCACCCGCCCCCACGATTACATGCTCGCCAATCTCTACCCCAGGCAGGACGATGACGTCCGCACCCAACCACACATTGTCACCAATAACAACCGGCGTGGCTGGAATGTGTTTGTCGTAGTCTTGAGTGTCATGATTTGCAGATATTAACTTAACTCCCGGGCCTAGGCGTACATTCTTTCCGATGACTATTCCATTAATTGCTTGAATATACTGGCCAGGCATATACCCAGGGAATGGACGGTAGCTCTTACAGTGAATTCGGTCGGGGGAAGAGACAATGGAAGCCCAATGCACGGGCCATGGCACATGAGAGTTTATTCTAAAGACTCTTTGCATAAGAAAATAAGTCAGAGTATGTTTTGCACCGATATATTTGTACTGCTTCTTTAATGTCGCAGAGGCGAATATGCACAAGATTTGGAATGAGAGTCGCAAGGGCAATGATACGGCAAATGCTATGACTCTGTGTACAAAACCTTTCGGTTTGTTGTAACACCGGACAGATGTATTCGTAGCTTGATTCATCGTTTCCTCAATCGGCTTGCCATGTGATTCGCCAGTTCACCCCCCGCACGCATCAACGGCTCTACCCGCAGAACCCAAGCCAATCCTACCAGCGCGAACGCAAAACACGCACCATTTGTCGCCAGTCTCGTAAAGGGTGCCAGATGCCTTGTCAGGCTCATTAATCCCGCAACAGGCAAACATGCCAGAGCCGATGCCCAAGCAAGCGTTAAAACAGTTCCGAAAGGTACGATAAGCCTCCAAGAATGATGCGTTGCTTTCCCGATAACAGCAAAGTTCCACGCACAAGAAACCAAGTATATCGTAACGATCGTCGCTATTATAGCTCCGATATAACCCCAAAAGTGAACAAATATCACACTTAGAAACAGATTGGATATAAGCGCGATAATGCTACGGTATAAAATCATTTTGTTCAGTCCCAAAGCCGTCATGATGGACCCAAACATGACGATTCGAACCGGAAGAATTAGAAGGTAGAGGCGAAATGGTAGAACGCTGCCGGCATACTTCGACGAGAAGAGTGTCAAAATGAACGGTTCGGCGCTGACCAGTAAGAACATCATGATGGGGATCAGGAATACTGCTGATTGTTCTGCGGCCTTCCGAAAGAGAGCCAGTGCCGCTGCGTGGTCGCCACCCGCAACCATACGCCGTAAGTCGGGTAGAATCACAGAGGCTATAGATCCTGTGATCATTCCAATAAAGGGTATTTTCATAGCCCCTGTGGAATATACGGCAAACTCTTCCGGGGAGCACATGGCGGAGACAATGATTTTGTCGAGTTGGAGTGAAATTGTTCCTACCGCTCCGGCTAGCACCAGAGGGGTGCTGAAGGCTATCATCGTCTTCATGTTGCTCAAGCGGGGACGCCAATCGTCTTTGGGAACTACCTTGAGCATGAAGGTGATCGCAATCAGGCCAATTACGATACTGATGCCTACTCTTACTAATATCATAGACTCTGGAGTTTTCCATAGGAGACAAGCGACAATCAAGCTAGTGACAAGTAGTAAATTAGTAAGCACATTGAACACGGCAAGTTTGTTGACCTGTTCCTGAACCACCATAACCGATGCCAACAATCCAGCCGGTAACATTACCAAGGGCAGTGGCACCAAGTAGGCCAGCGTGTTGACAATTGCTGGATTCGAAAAGCGTTTTGCAAGAAGATGATTGCCACCAAGTGCGATAAAGATGGCATACAGCAGGCCCATGACCATCATCATGACTAATCCATCAACTACGAGGCCTCGTGCCCGGGTATTCTCCGTTGGCAGAAAATAGTAGATGGCGTGCGGGATGCCGAGCCCCAACAATGGCAAAGCCACATTGTACGCCAACATGGTCTGACGATACGTGGCCAGTTCGGCCTGGGTCAGAAGACGGGCCATAACCATGCCTGCCACGAGAGCGACAACGGTCGTCAAGCCTTTCCCTAAAGAAAGGGCCATTACTTTACTTGTTCGGGATGAGGACATAAAGGAGGGATGAGGGGTGAAAGGTGAAAGGTGAGGTGACGGTTAGTCGGTGAATCGGTTAGTCGGCGTTGCTAAGGATGGCATCTACGATGTGTTGGGCGCTTTTTCCGTCGCCGTATAGCTGTTCGTCGGTAATGACAGTGGTTTTGGCTTGAGCGAAGGCATTGATGATGGCGGCTTTATCGGCACCGGCGAGCGTATTGGCTCCTGCTTCGACTAGTTCCACCCATTCGGTTTCGTCACGTAGCGTCACACAAGGTGTTTGGAAGAAGTACGCTTCTTTCTGGAGTCCACCGCTGTCGGTCATGACCATCCGGCAGTGCTCAAGCAACCAAACCATTTCGAGATAGCCGACGGGAGGGGCGGTGAGGATACGAGAGTGAATCGGGGAGTCGGTTGTCAGTGAATCGGTGAGACGGTTAATCGGTGAATCAGTTGTCGGTAAACCAAAAAGGCGGGCGCGGGTTCTTGGGTGGAGGGGAAGGATGACGGGAATCTTTGCAGAAATGGTTTCAATGGCGTCCATTATATCTTTGAGGCGCTCGGGATCGTCGGTGTTTTCAGCACGATGTAGGGTGCAGAGGACGAAGTCGGAGTCAGGAAGACCCTCGATGTCGGGCTTGCGGGCGGATTTTTGATAATAGAGCGCTGCATCGTACATGACGTCACCAGAACGGACGACCTTTTCGCCGCTGATGCCCTCGTTTGCCAAATTCTGAACAGCCGTTTCGGTGGGCGCAAAGAGTAGATCCGCGACGTGATCCGTGAGAACGCGGTTGATTTCTTCGGGCATGCGGCGATTGAATGAGCGCAGGCCGGCTTCGATATGGGCGACAGGTATATGCAGTTTAGCGGCGGCTAAGGCGCCTGCCAGAGTGGAATCGGTGTCGCCGTAGACGAGAACGCGGTCGGGTTTCTCCTTGAGCAGGACTTCTTCGATTTTTTCGATCATGCGGCCTGTGTTCTGTCCATGGCTGCCTCCGCCGATCCCGAGATTGTAGCCGGGTTGCGGAATATCCATCTCATCGAAGAATACCTGACTCATGTTGGCATCAAAATGCTGGCCGGTATGCACGAGTATCTCTTGGAGTTGGGAAGTTCTAGAGTGCGAGAGTTCTAAAGTGTTGAAGTTGGAAATGGCACGCGACACAACCGCCGCTTTTACAAACTGCGGACGGGCTCCAACTATGGTGAGGATTTTCATATGGGCAGTTCTAAAGTTAAAAGAAGTTCTAAAGTTAAGAAGTGAAGAAGAGGTAGAAGTTTTGAAGTTCGGGAGTTTGGGAGTTGTACAGTTAAAAGAGTGAATAAGGGCGCAGCGAATAGGTTCCGTATTTGAACGATCAAGGGCTTCAAATTTCCGAGGAGCGTGTTGTTTCTTTCAGCACCTCCCAATGACCGCCCTTGTCAGGACCAACACGTTTCAGCAGACCGTCCGCCTGCAGTTTTCTAATGTTCTTCTCAACGCCGCGCGTGGTGATGCCGGTTCGCTCGGCGAGTTCCGGAATGGTCATCTCAGAGTTCTTTCCCAGTAAATCCAGTATTTTCACCGAACTTTTCACCGAACTTTTCACCGAACTTTTCACCGAACTTTTCACCGGCGGGTTTCGGGCAGCTTCACTATCCCCAATCGAAGTCGTGAACGCACCGGATTCGCTGCTGAGATCAATCGTTGTGTTTGGGCTCTCTTCACTCAGACGGGTGCGTATCCGGATAAAGCCTGTGCCGTATTTCTCGACCTCACCAGTCAGGTAGAAGGCTTCGGCCAGAAGCTTGTTTCTGTGGGAAGCACGATAGAAATCAGTTTGCAATGACTCAAGCTTCAGCGTTCCAAACAACTCGCCGGGGTTCATGAATTCGATATGTTCGTCGAACATCTTGATGATGACATCAGTTGGATCTCGGTAGTCTTTGTGGATAACGGCATTGAGCAGAAGTTCACGCAACACCGGTAGAGGGTACTGCCATGTTTCCTTGCGCTTGAGCTCCCCCGTGAACTCGTAGCCGAGTCTCATATTCTTCTTCAAAAACTCCATGGCCTCATCAATGGCGTGGATCAGGGGTGCCCGGATGACGAGGTCGTCAATGATAGTATCCCTGGACTTGAAGCG